>Ga0209671_1009635_pt1 | contig 10126 bp, 5 predicted proteins | sample WorMetHERISLAND2_2_FD_187401 | JGI IMG/M metagenome (GOLD analysis project Ga0209671, IMG submission 187401) | Marine gutless worms symbiont microbial communities from Max Planck institute for Marine Microbiology, Germany - Olavius geniculatus... | ecosystem: Host-associated > Annelida >... | reverse complement strand
GGACAACATGCGTATAAAATTTTCGGCATTGAACGCAGATTTCAGCAGTCCAAGTGCCGACCCTCTCTTAATTTGGCTATTTTTACGCGCGAAAGCAGAATGCTTCGCGCGTCTTAGCCATCGTCTGGGCATCTGTCCGTCTGTCTGTCTGTCTGTCTGTCACACTCGTGATCTGTATCAAAACGGTGCATGAACTATAGGATTGTTCGCATAATCTGCATGCGCAACATTGCAAGTTGCGGATTCTGACAAGAGGCGTAATTTTTACATACTGAAAGTTAAAAGACGACTAAAACAGCAGCTGCAGCAGTAGCACGAAAATTTCCAATATTTTCAGATATTTTAAAAATTTTTTTTCGTTTTAAAGACTTTTGAATAACGATTTTTTAGAGAATAATTGTATTTTTCTCCTAAAATTATTTAACAGAATTAAACTAATAACTAGCAGTTATGTTAATATTGATAGACGACTATGACGTTGCGGTTACTATGGCGTTCGTCGTCCTGTCGTCGCTGTAGTTTGCAGGCGTGAGGTTTTGTAGCTAAAATTCGTATTTTTGGCGAAAATTCTGAGGTCAGAATCGACAATGGCGAAACCGTCAATCAGCAAGAAAGGTACGTGCTGTTTGGTATGGTTTTTTTCGCAAGTTTTCGCTCGTTTAATTGCGTTCTTCGATGCATTTTGGTCTGACTGTCGATATGAGCGTAGCAACTCGTGTTGCTATAGACTTTGCGTGGTTGCTAAGGCCGCCATTGTGTGACGAGTTCTGAAGAGGACGATTTGCCTATTGCTTCGTTAATTTTTGTTTAATGTGTGATTGCAATTGCATGTCCATGGTTTTCACATTTATGCATGGAAACATGAGTGCTGACATATTGTGCGGCGGTCTTTCTGACCTTTGACATTTTGAGATGTAATGTGCCACTTAGGTTACTTCTTTAAGAAAAAAAGTTTTTATCTGTTTTGTTTTGTCTAAAGCTTTTTCGTTTTTGAGTTAAGAGCCCCTACGGGACAGACAGACAGACTCGCAGTCAGGCAACTCAAGCGTAGCCAGAAATTTGTCTTGGGAAGATAAGGGCATTCCTTAGGCTCCTTCTGTTCTTTAATTTTTTTAATAATTTATTTTTATAGAACTTTTTTCTTTTTCTTTTTTTTATTTCCTTTCCCGTTTTCACTGCCCAAAAAATCTAGTTGCTAGCCTGCTACAAAGTCTGGTGGAGCGCAGTAAGCTCTCCAGCCGGGCTTATTTTACGCATTTTGCGCTTTCAAAGCGAATTTTATGACAACATTTTAGTCGTTTATTTGCACTAATAACGGCGCTTTAAGTTTGTTTTAAAAGTGGAAGATACGGTTAAAAACAAATCTGATTTTTTGTGTTTTTTTGACGCTCTGCTTATGTTGAATTATTGTGGTGTTATTGCCCTAGTGCTCCTGGCTACGTTTATATCGGACGGCCACATATGTAGACTAAGCTCTGTTTAATGTGCAGGTGCTTCAAAGCGCAGCATGAAGTTTGACGAGGATGAGGGTGCGCCGAAACGCCCGAGCAACGCGTTCTGCTACTTCATGCAGGCTCAGAAGAATACGATGGCCGGAACGTACAACGTGGTACGTGTGTTATGTATAGCCGGTCGATCTGACAACGTGGAAATAAATAGGCAGTAATTTAGTTCAGTTGAATTTGATACACTCAGGTGCGTATTTAGTCATGTGAATTGAATAGGAAGCGGATCGATAATTACCCGTGTTTTTAAGTTGACCTAGTGCCTAGTGCATGAAATTGAAAATTTATCAATGTTTAAAAAAATTTTTTGTCACATATTAAATGTATATATACTACATCAAATGTCGGAATTAATTACCAACGATTGATTCATTAGTTTACTAAAGCCAAGAGGCAAACAATAGGCCTAATGCATGAAAACGAGGCCACAGCATCATGAGGCCGAAACGAGAACTTAACATTTGGCCAAAATGTCACGTTGGCCTCAAGGACATCATGATCACTGGCACACCGTAACAGATTGTGTTATTGGGCAATGCAGAGCTGTATTATGGTGCTCATAATTTTACTTTTGTTTCTAAATTTTTCCAGTAAGCGCTTTTCCGCTCCAAATTTTGCACTTTTGGGCCAAAAATTCAGACAGACTAATTTTTGTTCGTGGAGAAAAAAGGGCAATTGCTCCGCTTCCTTTCCAAGACGCGACTGCCTGGGAAGAGGACGCTGACCAAGTCTGTTGTTTTGTTGGTAGAATCGCATGCGTGAGATGTGGGACCAGTGGAGGAGCATGGACGAGCGAGCTAAGGCGCCGTACGAGAGGAAAGCTGCCAGAGACTTGGACCGCTACCGACGCGAGGTTAGCTACTGTACAGAACCAAAGGTCGTGGGTTCGATCCCTAACCACTATACTCTCAAGTAACAACCTTGGGCAAGTTGTTCACACACCACAGCCCGTCGGTGCGATGCCCCAGTTTGGGGGCCCTGCCGACTAAATATCCAAATCCAAATCCAAAACCATCCGTCAGGACCGCAGCTGTTTAAGCAACTTTATTTCTGTAGCACCTCCACGCCCCGTCCGGTGCCCTAATCTTTGTGGTTTGACCAGTTTCGCTGACTTAATACCAGCTGGGTTTAAAACAGCTTTATAGGTTAAAAGTTGTCCTAAATAAGGGCTACGGTCTACGGAGCGTCACCTGACATATATGATCACACAGTGTTACCTGCTAGACTGGAGGGACGGAAAGCTATTTTGGCTATCCCGTTTTACGTGCGATAGCACGTAGTGCTAAAAACGTACTAGCTGTCGTAATTGTGTTCGTCCGTCTGTCCGTGTGTCACAACCTGGTATCGAACCAAGTCCAAAAAAGATAGAAACTCCCGGTTTCCACCACATGATAACAAAGAGTCTCTAGCTTTTTGTAACAAAGCCTCGTGCTGCTAGGTAAAAGGATTTCTTTCGAACGAATGCGTCAAGAAGGCGTGCGTCCTACGAAACTGTTATTTTACCGTTATTTTGCCGTAATTAACTCTTCTAGCATGAGAACGATTACAGATAAATGCTCTACAACAAGCACTGCTGACGAACTTTCCGGCAGTACCAACGTTAATAATTTTGAACGACCCTGAACCCCAAAAATAAGAATTTGAAAAATTTTTGCACGATTTCGGGTTGTGACACGACCAGTTCAAGAGTGAATTTGGCCGAAATCACTGGATAATGGAGATAGACCAAGACAACCTGCGTATGACTGTGTGTATTATGTACAGAAGGCGCAGTACGCGCAGACGCATGCCAAGAAGCCGAGCACCTGCTACAATCTGTTCATGAAGGAGTACATGAAGGACAAGGCCCATGACATCGCCAGCGCCAGACAAGCCTGTGCCGACGGTACGCCAATCTGTCAGCGGTTGAGGGGGGATTCAGTCCTCTGCAGATTTTTGGCCAGCCGTTACTGTTATCGTGCGGCCGTTCTAATAAGCAGCGTTACGAATCACGCGACCGTCTGTCCATTCCCATGCGGGCTTTTTACTCGAAAACGAAAAAGCGGACAAAAACCGAAATTCGGCTGAAGGTTGAACTCCTAAATTCCCTTTCCGATAAAGGGACCCCATCTGACACAATGTGCCACAAGTTTACCTCCTAAAATGGCATCTGAATCCATTAGTTAAGCAGGATGCACAAATGTGTCGGACGACGGACGACAGACAATCGGCGAAATATATTTATAGAGAATGCAGAATTGCCGTTGACCACAATACATCAGCGACGCACTTGTCTGTCTCCATATACTGGCTGTGCGTGCCGGAGCGAGTCCAGTGCAGAATTGCCGTTCTGATCTATACGGTTTTGCTTGCACGAACTCGCGCCGCAATACCTTAGTCCACCCAGCTGCGTCACTCACGACGATTACGCGCAGCACGTTTCCGCGCAGCGCCCAAAATTACCTTTTTTCACGTTTCAGCGCGTGAAAAAGGTAAATTTTGGCGCTCCGCGGAAACGTGCTGCGCATTACGATCAGCTTACATTTAACTGATTATCAAAGAGTCGCCGGTTGTACACAAAGGTGTTATCCTGCCTACAGTTTTGGGCGAAGGGTTTCATGAATATGCTGAGCTGAGGCTGCTTCGTCTTACACGTAACATCCATTGCGCTTGTTTAAACAAACTGCACACAGGAAAAGCAAAAAACTGTTTCGAGTAGTCTGTGCAACGCGTTGATCGACACAATTTATATCGAAAAATGCAGAAAAAATAGGCGGATATGGCTGTGACGTTTATTTTATTAAATTGTTTGAAATAAAAATTTAATACACAAAAATGTTTTTACAATAGTTGTAAACTGCAATTTTGATATATTTAATTTCACACAATAGGCCTAGAAGGGGCCTTGGCACCTACTCAGCAAAAACTTCGAGAAGCACTTTTGGAACCACAGAAAAGAAATAATGCGTCATAGTGTGTACTTAATTTAGTTAGTCCAAATATACTAAATAAATTGCGCTGCGCTGAAACGTGCTTTACGTCAGTTTTTGGCGCTGCGCGGAAATATGTTGCGCGTAATCCAGTGACCATGTGACTTGCCTTGCCGCCGGTCACTGCTAGCTCCATAGATGTAAAAACGTTCCCGGAAAAAACGTTAAAACGTAAAAAACGTGGTCAGAATAAAAAAAAACGTTTTAAAACGTTGAATAAAAAACGTTGGCCATAATTTGTTCAACTTCTTACCTAATGCCTAATGCTGTAAGTGCAGTATATCTTGAACTGTAGTTTAGATAGAGAGAACTTTATTTAATTTCATTTCAACCGTGTGGTCATAAGACCATAGCATTAAACTAACTAAACATATTAGTTAGAAAAACTTTATTTGGTATATTTGGACTAGCTAAATAAAGTACATCACTATGACGTATTATTTCTTTTCTGTGGTTTCAAAAGTGCTTCTCGAAGTTTTTGATGGGATTTTTAATGCACGTTTAAAAAAATAAAAACGCTAAGCAAAATATAAAAAACGTATAAAAAACTTTTAAAAACGTGACAAAAATATTTAAAAGACGTAAAAAACGTTTTTTTTACATCTATGGTTAGCTCCAACCGTTTGACAGTGCTTCCGGTCAAGTACTGTTGACAACCGTCGCCAACCTGGTTTCCCCGGTTGTCGGCCCACTGACCTGGAACGATCTGCCGGACGACATGACATCTGCCGACTCAAAACTCACCTGCTTACGAAATCGTTGCATCTGACTTTGCCTAGAACAGGACTCCATCTGTCTTTAGTGGGCCTAGCAGTAGTGCTGTGTTAGTCCACTTTAAGAATCCGGAATTGATTGATCAATATTGATTGAACGCGCTTAGTCTCAGCCTCTGCTACCAGACGATTGCAATCACCACCTCAGCCTCCGCAATCGACGGCAACTGAAACCCACGCAGTAGAGCACACGCATAAACAACAAAATGTTCAGCATTAGATTATTGTTCAAAGACATTTATTAGTTCACTTGTTCTTTTTCCACCATTACGGTTTGACGTTTTCATCTGAGACTCTTTATCACCGTTTTAGCTTGTTCATTTATATATACGTAGGCCTACATTGGCTATCATCATTGCATTAGGCCTACTGGTAGCCTAATAGTGGCGATTGTCAACTGTATATCTCAGACTACATGTAATATGAATGAATGACTGATGGCACTGTGCGTGCATGCTGGGTACAGGAGCAGCTATCTGGAGGAACATGTCGCAGGCTCAGAAGGCTCCGTTCAGGCGTCAGGCCGAGATCGCTCTGGCCAAGCACAGGGCCGAGAAGACTCGGCAGGACAACCAGATGATCGTCTACTCGCTGACCAGTGCCGGGCTGGCGGCCGCCACCAAGCTCAAGAAGAAGGCGAGCGCCACGGCAGCGGCCGGCAGGAGCAAGAGAACGACGACGACGCGCAAGACGACGGCGAAGAAGATCACCATCGTGAGACCGACCTCCGACGCAATCAGGGTACGTGGCTTGCAGGCTGTGTTCAGAAATGAAATAAACTCGAATAAAAACCGCATCGGCTCTTACTTTAGTTCGTTTTATTTCTGTCGCTTTGAACACTCCTTCAAAGAATAAGGATCCGGTACTTACTATATCACGGCTTACATGAGTCACACTCGTGGGACCGGAAGCGCTATACAATGTCGAAAGTGGCAGGCGATTAGCATGAGCTAATGATAACGCAGCGCACTATAGCCCAAATTCCATTACGCCGACTTTCACCGAAACTTCCCCGCGGGGAAAGTCACTAACTACTGAGCCACCAAGCCAGTTTGTAGCTGTGGTTAATAGAGCGTCCGACTCGGCAGGAGTAAGACTCCTAGACGTTGCACTATCTGGGAACCACCCTCGGCAAGTTGTTACAGCACGTAACTTGATAATCGTTTCTGGAGTAGAATTAGTTGTTATAATAAATTATTGCATTTGATTTTCACTGTAGTTGTTAATGACGTTGACTTTGAAACTGCGAGTTTGTACGCGATGTTGCCATGTACTCCTAACTCTGATTCGTTGGCGACATCATGGTGCATTGGTGCTACATAAATAAGTTTTGATTGTCTGACTGGTTGATTGACGTGTCGTCTGTGTGTGTTGTGCAGCGCGTGCCGCCCCGCCGCTAGTCTCATGTCCACGATGTAAGTCGATTCGATTTGTTCATAGCAAGTATCATGACTATAATAGGCCTAGATGTATTCAGTTTTGCTCAGTTTAGTGTTAACTTATAAGTACTCTATGCCGGCCCGGTTAGTACTTGGATGGGCGACTGTCGCCAGTCGGAGTCGGCGGGTAGTCGATCTCGGTATGTAATCAGCCACGCAAGCCGACCGGCTCAAGACTGGCCATTTCTCCGTGGGCAAGTTTCATATGACCAGCTATATCTGGGGTGGTAAACAGGTACACTGCGCTTTGCACTAACCCTGCATCCGTGGTCTGACATTGCGTGAGGTCAAGTTTTGCTACGACTTTAATCTAAGACTAAAATCTTGACCTGACTTTGGTCTAAGACCAAAGTCAAGTCCAAAGTCAAGACCAAAGTCAAGATCAAAATCAAAATTAAATCAGCTGGCAATTTGTAATGTCAAAACAACACAATTATGGCTTAGCTTGACCAAACGGACGTCCCAGTTCGTTATTTGTGCGAAATATTTACTTAATGACCAGTAAAATAACCTGCAGCGTCTGGTAACTAATAGGCATTTTGTTGTGATTGCGCTAACTACGCAGACGACACTAGCGTAAATAATGACGTCATCGCTGGCACAAAATTCCTTTTATATCCATAAAATGGCCATATAAGCAAACAAAGTAATATTGCAGACATCACCCGATTAATATAGATCTGGAAAACACTTTTATAGTGTTGATTTAACTAATCGTATTATTGCAGTAATTCGACGGTTGCGTATAAAAGATGAACGATCGCAAACGAAAGTAAAGTCTAAAGCCAAGACTAAAGTCAAGCCCAGCTCGTAGATAAGCCCAAAGTCAAAACCAATGGCAAGACTTTAGTCTAAGACTTTAGTCTTAGACTAAAGTCTTAGCGAAACCTGTTTTAGCGAAACTTGACCTCAACCAATGTAAGCTGGTCACTTGCTGCTGGTGTCTGGTTGATGGCAAAGGAAACGGAGATGAGCGTCGCGTATTGTGTCTCTGAAAGTACTTTTCGTAAATATTGGTATAATATTATAAATGCATTTAAAAATTTTAAAAAATGTAAGTTACCTGGTTGCAATGTATTAACATAATGGCATTATGCTACTTTTATGTTTGAAAAAATACGTACGTAATTTAACGTATTGCATTTTAAAGTACAAATGGAATACGACGTGACACAAGTAGGCCTATCTATTTTATAATACACATTTTAAATAGCGTAGCCATATCCTGTTTTAGCGTACACGTGTCATTAAAGACAGCATACGAATTGTAGCCACTAAGCCGTTTCTTTAAGTTTAGTAACAATAATTGACTAATTTTATGCCCTCTTTCGTTCGCTTCAACACCCCTACAAGAATAGGCCTATGGTTAACTTTTAGCGATGTCTGTCTGCAGACCGGTGCACCATTCTGAAGCCGTTACATAGATTGAGATGCCATTTGACAGGGACACTCAAGTACTATTGTGTCAGACAGTGGAAAGCAAGATTTGGGGGTTGGGCCCCCAGTCAAAATTTGCATAGCAATTAGCATTGTGGCCAAACCATTACAGATAACGGAACATCCTATAGAAACTCAGCAACGGCCTGTCCAACGGCATTAACATCGACCCAGAATAACAGTGTTTGCAGCAATACCTCCTAGTGCCAGATGATTTTTTGTCCATTGTTGTGCGGCCGGCCCGTCCTCGTGGGCAGCATTAGCGGTCTTTTCCGTTCGTCTTGTCTGTCCGCCCGTCTCGTACAGTCTCATAACTCAAAAGCTAAAAGGCGCAGAAAACTAGAAAACCACAAGATTGAGGCGAACGTTCACGTGGCAAGCGTAACCGTCGTGCGAATTTTTAGCTTAAAAAGTCGGGTCAGGGTTTTAGCCCAGTAGCGCAGCTTAGGCGGACGGCCGCGCAATATGTCGGTACTGGGCCGACAGTTTTTTTAATAATCATGTGTCAGACTGCTGTATAGTGTGTGTGTGTGTGTGTGCGCGTGCTACTGCAGGTGACGTCATCACGGCGGCGAGGATGCTCCTATATACTTTGCTGTTAGATCGTTCTCTGCACTTCATCTCTCGTCTGACACTCTCCTCCTTTGTTACACCTCGCTACTGTCACACCAAAGTTTACTTCACATTCCCTCCCCTGATTGCTTCTCGCCGTTCGCTTCACCCACTCACCCCCAGTCTATGCGCCACTGCTGAGTGGCGGATCCAGCTATCGGCGGACCAAGCAAGCACCCTCCACACACACATGGACTAAAACTAAAGCTTGGTCGTCGCTATTCTATAAACATTACAGACAGTTTTGTTGTTTTTAAATCGGCAACTTTTAGCCCCTCTGTTGACAAAAAACATTTAGGTTTAGGGGCTTCGAACTCTTGCCCTCCCCCCACCAGGGGCTCTGCCGTTAGATTCCCGCTATAGGCTTGCGCTACTCGTTAGCCATGCTCTGTCCCGTCACTTGACAAATCATGGATCCGCCACTGTTAGTGTTGCGTTGTTGTTCGTATATGACACGTCAGCGCCCGCCGATATTCACGTATAGTAGCGTAGCCATTTTGCAAGCACAACTACACGGTGTTTCACAAAAAGGGACCCCTTTTGTTTCTTTTTCATAATTTACTCAAATTATGAACAATTTACATGAAATTTTTAACAGTTGTAGCTGAAAAAATTACTAATTTGAAATATTTGAACAAAATATGGCAGTTGATTAAATATTCTTTCCTAGTCATGATGTAACGCTGACGTCATAATGTGTCACAGGTACAAACTTGCTAGTCTCAACTGGTGCTGTCAGTTGCTACTCTGCTTCATGGTAAACTTAATCTGGTTCGCTAATGAAAAATGCTTATCGTGTCAGCACTGAGCAACATGGAAACATGAAATCGGGCGTTTTGTGATCCAAAAACTCAACATCTTGCAAGCTCGGTGTGATAGTGCACTGTCTTGCTCGAACATGTAAAGACCAACTATCCCCACAGACACGTAAATTCGATCGCTTTGCACGTTTTGTGGCTGCAACTGTAAAACTTCAAATATTTGACACCAACGAACTAGATTTTTTACCATTGAAGCAGGGTAGCAACTGGCAGCACCAATTGGGATTAGCCTGTTTGTACCCGTAACACATTATATTGTCAGCGTTACATCTCGACTAGCAAAAAATATTTAATTAACTGCCATGTTTTGTTAAAACATTTCGAATTACTATTTATTCAGCTACAACTAGTAAAAAATTCATGCAAATTGCTCATCATTTGAGTGAATTGTGTAAAAAAACAAAAAGGGGTCTTTTTTTATGAAACACCATGTATTTCAGTCGGATTTTTACACGCGCTCTTTGTCCAAATACTCGGTAGTCTTAATACGATTTCTCGAAGGGGCGGGACAAGTGCATCTTTCCCGAGGCTAAAAAGTAAGGTGCTTTCTGTTAAACATTGTATATACTG
>Ga0209671_1009633_pt1 | contig 10127 bp, 7 predicted proteins | sample WorMetHERISLAND2_2_FD_187401 | JGI IMG/M metagenome (GOLD analysis project Ga0209671, IMG submission 187401) | Marine gutless worms symbiont microbial communities from Max Planck institute for Marine Microbiology, Germany - Olavius geniculatus... | ecosystem: Host-associated > Annelida >... | reverse complement strand
CAAATGCATTGACATACGCCGAACGCGCATTGTCGACTTAGGGTAGGTCAACATGAGCGCTTATAACTTTGTTTGTGGTGGACGGAATTTTACCAAATTTATTTTGTTCAACGCCGAAAGGAAAGTTCTCGTCAACGCCGTTTAGATTTTGTCGCTATCTTTATCGATTCCAGAAATATATGCGCTCAAACTCAAAAGTTGTCGTAAATCGCACCGATTTTTGCACGTTTTTTGCCCTCCCAAATTTTATGGGTGGCGTTGCCCCCAAAAGTTGTACCTGCGTTAACACCCCAACCTATAGAAACACATCAAATGCCAAAGTTTCCTTGGGCTACACTCCGAGGTTATAAGCGCTCCTTTAATACATTTCAAGCCAATTTTTGACCTTCCTTTGACAAAAATTGTAAGGGAGGCTTCCGTCCCCGGTGGGGGTGCGCTAGTAAGACTTGGTCATTTTCTAGCGCGTGTAAAAATTTTGGGGCGCAGCAGTCCCTAGGAGCCGAAATACTTTTTTTTTCCGAAAAATGCGACTTTGGGGAGGTCAACATGAGCTCTTATAACTTTGTTCGTAGTAGACGGCATTTCACAAAATTTTTTTGGTTCAACGCCGAAAAAATCGCGCTCGTCAACGCCGTTTAGATTTTGTCGCTATCTTTGTCGATTCCAGAGATATTTGCGCTCAACCTCGAAAGTTGTCGTAAATTGCACCGATTTTTTAACGTTTTTTTACCCTGCAAAATTTTAAGGGGGCGGTGCTCCCAAAAGTTGTACGTGCGTTAACACTCCAACATAGAAACACGTCAAGTGCCAAAGTTTCGTCAACATACACCCCCTAACTCTTAAGTTAAGTTATAAACGCTTTTTTTGCATTTTAAGCCAATTTTTGACCTCCTTTAAAAAATTGTAAAAGGAGCCCCCGTCCCCGGTGGGGGTGCGCTAGTAAGACTTGGTCATTCTCAACCGCGTGTAAAAATTTGGGGGCGCACCCCGCCCCCCTCTAGTGGCCGAAATATGGTTTTCCGAACAATGCGCTTTAGGTGGGTTCAATTCAACATTGAGATCTCCAACGTCACTGGACCAAACTTCACCGGACTTGTTTCACCTAACGCGGGAGAAATCGGCGTTAAAAAGTAAGTCGCCGATTTTGAATATTTTTATCCTTTTCGAAGATATTCGCCGCCAAACTTCGAAGTCGATTGAAATCAGGCCAAATTTTGCATGTTTTTGGCTTCTAAAAAATTTTTTGGGAGGCTCCCCCAAAATTTCGGCCCGGGATTATAAAACCAAACATACTTAGGAGCATCGTGCAAAATTTCGCGGCGATCGGCCCACGAAGCTCGGAGATTACGCGAGGGAAAAAAGAAACCACAGCAAAACTTATGCCCGCTCCGCAAGCTATCGCTTACGGGCGGACTAATAATGTTCAACAATAACATAGTATACAGTATCGTCTAGTTCATGGGGGAAATACATGATGCAGAAAGCATCCATAAATCTGGCCTCGACGACGGAGATGTTGTAAACGTAATGCCAGAGCAGCACGTGAGAACGCCAGTAAGAAGTAGGCGAAGAGCGCTGATGATTTGCGCGTCGTTGTCGTGCTGTTGATCGTCTCCGTTGGCGAGCCAGGGTGAACACATCGAACCACGTAAACGCGTAACTAGACAAGCCACATAGCTCAAAAACAGAGTTAAAATGTTCAGCAAAGAGGTACATTAGATTTTAATGACGGCTAATGATAATAATGATGAAATAGCCCATAAGAAAGCACAAATGTTTCAGTGAAATAATGATTGTAAAGCTCTAACACTCACTAAATCAAAACAATAACAAATCAAACTACATTAAATAACAACAAGCACTACTTGCTACTGTAATGTCAATAAAACATTCAGACAACATTAAGTTACGATGATAAATATGTAAACATTCTCCGAGACAAGTAATCAGAATACGAATCGTCAGCCAAAATAATTGATAACGATTGATCGTTTGCGCAAAAAATTAAATTCTTAGTCATCCCAAAATATTTAGGAACCATAGTATGTTCGCAAATCATACTAATGTAGAACTAACGTAACTTTTACGTTAATATTGAGTCGTCTCCAAAATCATATATCATCTCCTCTTTCTCTCAGTGTCGTCTAATAGTCACACTTCACTTGTGTGGTTCGTAAAAGTACGAAGTCAATAAATTTATAATATCGCTATCTATAGCGGTGATATAGCAACAACAGCATTGATTGATGTTTGATAAAAATACGATAGATCGTCTTTGTAACAGTATAAAGCACTGTGTTGTATAAGATTGTAACTCAGATCACGGTAATAGCAGTTCAAACTCAGTCTTATCTGTCCTCCTCTTTCGTCAAATATATGTAGGAAGCGTCTATAATTACTGTCAGCTTCATCTGTCTGCAGTATCAGTGTAGCCAACATAAAGTAGTCATCCTAAAATGTCTGTGACTTAGATTTCGCCGATAACATCGCTCTAATCGATGACTTATGGAACAACATGCAACAGCCAACATTTACTTTGACGAAAGAAGCCAACATAGTCGCACTATACATTAATGCAGAGAAATGTAAACTGATGACCACTAGTGTTTGGAGCGACAGCTCAGATATACAGGCTGCAGGCTCAGTTATAAAAAGAAGGCAATTTCTGTTACCTTGGCAGCTATCTATCATCCAACGGCAACTGTAAAAAAAATGTCAAAGTACTAATTAGAAAAGCAGCAGCAATATTTGGTAAAATGACTTGAGAAAGATCTGGGAAAACGACAACATTAGCCTGAGAGTGAAGACAAGGTTATATAAAGCAATAATTTTGTCAACACTTGTCACGGTCGCGCAGGCTGCACGGGCTAGCCTTTGCGACCACGTGACTGGGCCTGCTATGTAAAATGTCTGCAGACCTGCGTAGAGCCGGCACTCGCCGCCGGATATCGGATTGAGTCGTGATGCTGGCGTGGTTTTGTTTGTTTTGTTAGGCAGCCGTTAAGGCTTAAGTCCTAAAGTTATGTTGGAGCAGCTGAGTTTAGCTTAAGTCCTCGAGTTGTGTAGAGTTAGCGTAGGGTAGATTAACGTAGAGTAGAGGGGGGGGGGTAGTTTGAGTTTGAGGCGACGAGTCGAGTAGGCCTATCTGCCGTAGGCTGAGTGTCAGCCTACGTTTGCGGACTTTAGTTGTTTAGTCGTACATCCGTCAGTTTTTCTGTCTGTCCGTCTGTCTGTTTGTCACTGTTAAGTTTTATTCAGTTACTTAGGCATTCTGATAGCATTGTGGCCCACCTACGCCGAACACCACGCATCTGGTGTCAGAAGAAAAAGACATATCTAAAAAAAGCACTGCTTAAACCGTTCAAAACGTCGCGAGATATTTCTATGTCACAAAAATTTGATTTTTGTATACTGTTTTTGGTACCTTGTTTTGTCCAGCTTCGAGTGGTCGGGGACACCTGCTGGCTAGGGACCGACCGAATTCACGAGAAAAAATGCATGATTTTACGGCAAAATTTTTAAAATGTGTCAAATTTCACGGAAAATTCACGGAAAGAGTTACGAAAATTCACGGACCACACAAACGTTATTTCGAGGTGCTGCGTTAATGCAAACAAAGAAATTTGAGAACAACGAATATTTACTACACTAAGTCAAGACTCAAGACAGTCAATATCAACTACTTAGTGCTGAAGTGCGACACGTAGCAAACAGCAACATTCGTACAAAAGCTGCTGATAAAACTCTGGAATTGTCATAAATTAAACTAAAAGCGCTAAAATTTACGAAAAATTAGGGATTTCACGGAAATCAGCGTTTTTCACGAAAGAAGGTCAATTTCACGGAAATCATGAATTAAGTTGATCCTTACTGCTGGCTAGACCTCAAACAGGTGCGCAAACTCACTCAGAGGCAGACTCAGTCAGGTGCTGCTGACGTTTCAGTCGAGTGAGCAGGCAGGCACGGAGCAGACCAAAGCTGTACACGCGCACGTCGGACCGAGCAAGCACAGGATCAACTACAGCATGCAGCGACGTGTGACACAGCGTGCCCATCAATTCAACCACTCATACCGCAGCTGCACCTACATCACGCCGGCAGGACGGATAAATGGTCTACTCCACTGTTTGTTTAGTAGGCGAAAGGGGCAACCGTCGCTGTAATAGTTTTGTTGCTACTTACTAATTGTCGGGCTTACATGTCACTTTGTGGTGGATATTTTATCAAATCAACAACGAGAACTCATTAAAAATGAATGATGATTGATGAAATGATAAGGAAAAACTTAGTGCAGCAGGTATACCTGCAAGTGTAGCAGATACATTAGCTAGGCCAGTTTTACTAGATCTACACAGCCAGTCGGTAGCTACTGGACGAGATAAAATACTGCCACCTACAGCTTCACAAGCTAAAAGCTTGCTAATATAAAATTAGAGAAAAGGCGCTTAGATCTAGAAAAACGAAAACTTGCAAAACAAGAAGCAGGTCGTGTTGAACAAGCACAGCTAAAAAGGCTAAAACTTTCAGAGCAGGCAGAACAGAGAGAGCTAGAAAAGCTAAGACTTGCTAAACAAGCTGAACAGAAAAAAAAACATAGGCACAAGCACAAACTGATCAAATAAAACTAGAAAGCAAAAAAGTAAAAATAGAAATTGAGCGCGTGCGTCAGCAAACTGCAACTGCAGAAAGCCCAGCGTTTTTCCTTAAACCCTGCGGAGACGTTTTACGCGGAGTTTTAAGCCGTATGCCTGGGGACCCTGCAGATTTACCAACATTTTTTTGACAATGCAAAACGTGTCTCTAAGGACACAGATATACCTGCCAATTACCAAGCGCAGTTATTAATGCCTTATTTAAATGATAAAGCCCGTGCAATAGTAAAGCGAATGAATCAAAAAAGGCATCATCTTACGCATAAGTAAAGACATTTATTTTGCGTGATAACAAACTAACTCCTTGGGCGTATCGTAAACGTTATCAAACAGCCAACAAAACAGTCCGGTGAAACATATGTGATGATTGCAAGCAGATTATCCACTATGTTTAGCTATTACATTACTAGCAGAAATGTGAAAACGTTTGATAATCTAAAATATTTGTTGGTCGCCAACCACATTAAAGATCACCAGATTGTGTTCAGCAAATCCTTGCAGTTAAAAATATTGTGAAGGAAGGGAGGCTAGGACATAGTAAGTTAGCTGAGGTTATAGACAAATATCTCGCTAGTCATGGTTTTGACGACAAACCACAAACAAGTGTAAGCTCAGCTTACGTCTACATTCGACAATCTAAACTTATGTACAATTAGAAAACAAGTTTTAATAAAAAAACAAGAGCAGATACTTTCACGGCGACATCAAACTACATGTGATCAAAGGCTGTTTACATTATAATAACAAAAAAAATGATAGACATTTTAAAACAAAACAATTCACAAATAATTCACGGAAAAATTCAGCTCGAGTTTACGCAGCAGTAACAGTAACACCTGCAGCTCTAGAATCAACAACATACAAAACCAATTTAAGATGTTGTAGCAATGCATGTAGTTATTGCACCTACTAATAGCATCGAACATGAATTACAATTGGACATTACAAGATCATGTAATGCAGATATTCAAGTCGACGCGTAGACACTCTGCGAGACCACAGACATTTCTGCAACACACAAGGGTAAATACGAGATCACGGATTTAACGTATGTCGAGGTACACATTGATGGACTATCGGGACCTGTCAGAGCCTTACATGACTCAGGGGCAATGATTTTAGTAATCCATCCCAGAGTTATAAAAGGGATCAGTTTAAGCATATCTCGTGATGGTAAAATCAATTTACGAGGTCTGTTTGGGAATCTGTAAATAACAGTTTTTATCAGATCGTCTAACTGTTCTACGGAGTCTATTCCTGATGTAATGGCAATGACTTAATTTGCGAACACAGATATCATTCTCACAGACCAAGTTGTGCGAGCACTACTGTCTAGTAGAAATTACACTAAATGCATTATTCTTCTATTGTAACAGATCTTTGTGTACACAATAACGTAATCACAAACACATCAAATGATACAGATACAACAAATTTAAAAAAAGAGTCTAAAACATCAAGACAAGACAAACAAAACATACAAATAAAAGTAGTAACTAGTAAACAATTGCTTCAAAAACAAAAACAAGATGCAACATTCTTTGGTCGTTGAGGACTAGCTGCAAAAGGCAAAGGTGGTTATTGTATCAATAATAATTTGTTGTATCATAAAGCTACCGTTGCTGGTTAATTATGTGAACAACTGTGTGCTTTTTGGTCGCCGGTTTGAAGATTTGACACTTGCACATCAGGTCTATTATGGCGCTTATTTGGATCCAAGAAAAACGAGAGATCGAATTTGGCTAACGTTGTATTAACCATCTCTTACTTCAGATAGCAAGCAACATTGTAGAGCTTGTGATCAGTGCCAAAAACGAGCAAGAACCACTGTACGTGATCGTGTTCTAATCTCAGCCATTCCAAGAGCCGATAATGTTTTTAGTTATTGGTTTATGAACTGCTTGGGACCACTTTTTCAAAACCATAATATACGATACAATTATTGTCTGGTACTTGGCCAGCTGCTTACCCATTAAATTCTTTGTTTGTCAAATCTGTTTGAAAAGCTCTTCTGACCCAGTTTTCATTAACCGGGGTGACGAATGTGATATTGTCAGACAACGCGACGAATTTCAGAGGCAAGCTTACCACAACGTCTTGGATGTTGCCCCAGATTTTCGACCCCATCTCATCCAGAATCTTGCGGTTTGGTAAAACGTTTGGTTGGTTTAATTAAGTCAGCCATATCCAAAATTGCTATTGATTATCCAAAGCATTGATATACTCACTTGCCTTGCATTTTGTGAACATTGAAAAAAATCAGTAAACAAGACAACTGGTGTAGGCTACCTCCTTGGCTACGAGTTTTTGGTCGTCTACCAGGGGACCACTTGCTGTCTTGAAAAACACTTGGACGGGGAAAAAAAATCTACCGTTGACTCTTGAGTAAGGAGTAGTGGAGTATCTCCGCGAACTCCGAGAGCGCTTTGGTAGTGCTAAACAGTATGCTTCCAAACATGCTGATAAAAGACAAACTCAATACACAACACGTTACAATATTCGCAGTCAAGATAAAACTTTTAATGTTGGCGAACAAGTTTTTATTTTAGTTTCTGACAGTACATCAAACAAAACTTTCAGTCGTTGGCAAGGACCAGCAACAATAAGATATCACCGCATAGTTATATTGTAAAACTGAATGGTTCAAAACACAAAATACATGCAAACCAGTTCCGTAAATTTTATTGTCGAACATACAAAGTATCGTGTAACGTTCATTTGTATGTATCAGCAGGTTGCAATAGTGCTGTAATCTATGAGAAACACTCAGATTTTGCTCAAGTGATAGTTTTTGAAACCAAGCCAACGAACAGCAACTGTGAACTTCCAAGCCAACGCGTTGATGAGTGAAAACTGACTCATATATAACCACAACAAAAAGCAGAGTTACTTTCACTCCTAGACAATTATGCCTACTGTTTTTTGGAGATACCTAGGTTCTGTCAGTTATCAAAACACACGCTTCCTTTATTAGATAGTTTCGTGCCAAGTCGTCTACCGCCATACAAGATACCCGTCAAGTTCAGAGACAAAGTTCGAAAACAATTCAATTATTTGGAAGAACAAGGCTTAATTCGTAGGTCCAACAGCCCAATGGCCAGCCCAGTGGTCTGTGTCCTGAAGGAAAGGATGGGAAGGCAGTAGTGCGTTTAGCAGTTGATTACCGCGCTATGTAAATCGGCACACTGTAGATAACGTCTAATTACTTCTTGACGTTGCAGACATCGTGCAAGAGGTCGGTAAGGCCCGTTTCATAAGTAAATTCGATGCTACTAAAGAATACTATCAGACAGCGGTCCGTGAAATAATTTTTGGCTTACCGCATTCACTCGTGAGTTCGGACTATTTGATATTACGTGTACACACTTTGGAATAAGATTTAGTGGTAGTACGTTCGTGCGGGCAATGCAACAAGTAATTGCCGCCCATCTGAAAATTCACCGCATCCTTTGTCGATGACGTGTCAGTCGTCTGTGAAAACTGGCGCCATCACGTGACACACATAGAACAGTTCTTACAACAAATACGTCAATCAAAATTTACTCCGAATCTTCGAAAGCGTAACTTCGCGTTGAGCGAAGTACTTTTTGTGGGTCAGATTATTGAATCCGGATTACGACGGGCGGACCAAAATAAGATGGCTGCAGTCGAGAACATGTCTGCACCTGTCAACAAAAAACAAAATAGGCAAATACTTGGTTTTTTCTCTTACTTTAAAAAGTTTATTTTCAATTCCGTTTAACAAGCTTATCATTTGTCAGAAATTACCAAGAAGGAGCGACCGATAAGGTAGTTTGGGGAGATAAAAAACAACAAGACTTTAACCGCTTGAAGGCTTTGCTAATCAAGGCAGCTTTCGCCTCACTAAAAATCATGAACTGTAATAAACCGTTTAGGTTTTGTGTCAATGCGAGCGACTATGTCGTTGCCGCAGCGGTAACTCAGTCAATCAATTAAGGCCAGTTGCGTTTGCGAGCGTAAAACTCAGTTCTACTCAGAGCAAATGGGCTACAATGGAAAAAGAAGCTTATGCAGCAATCTGGGTTTTTTAAAAGTTTCAACGTTGGGTTTTTGGGTGCCCTGTCACGATGTTATCAAATCATAATCCGTTGAACTTCTTAACTCAGACTTTCCACGTAGTGCACAGCTAATGAGGTAGACCATGGCTTTCCGTAAACTTTCCTCACCCATCCCGATAGTCGTTTGCGCATTGGGCTGCATTTTTATGGCCTCGGCGCTTTACAGGTGCATAAGCTGTTTACCCCGAAGGTAAGGTCAGACCGATAGTCGTGAAGATGTCGGAGACTCCGAACATCTTCTTGGGCGGCGACGGATGTCACGGTCGCGCAGGTTGCACGGGCTAGCCTCTGCGACCACGTGACTGGACCTGCTATGCTGGGTGTCTGCAGACCTGCGTAGAGCCTGCCTTAGGCAGCCGTAGGGGCTTAAGTCCTAAATTTATGTTGGGGCAGCTGAGTTTAGCTTAAGTCCTCGAGTTGTGTAGAGTAGAGTAGATTAACGTAGAGTAGAAGGGTTCAGTTTGAGTTTGAAACAACGAGTCGAGTAGGCCTGTTTACCGTAGGCTGAGTGTTAGCCTATTTTTGCGGACTTTTGTTGTTTAGACGTACATCCGTCGGTTTTTCTGTCTGTCCGTCTGTCCATCTGTCACTATGTCTATTCTGTCCCTGGACCGTTGAAAATGTCGTTTGCTTAGTTAAACTGGTTCGTTAGTATTAATAAAGTTGGCTATGGCTTTTAAAATCTTAATATCTTGTGTTGAGTTTTATATAGTTACTTAGGCATCCTGATAGCATTGTGACCCACCCACGCCGAACACCACAACTCTTCTGTACGGTGCTAATGTATGGCTATTGACAGCAACATTTTGTTAGCAAAAAGACTGAATGCGGCACATCACAGATGGCAGAGGAGCATACTGGTCATCTCTTGGAAAGACAGGATAACAAACGTTGAGGTCAGAACCAGAACCGGACAACAAACTGTGGGTTTTTTGGCATTATTTTTCTTTATTTGTAGTTTATTTTAGCCTACGTTAGCACCGCTGGCAGTTTCCTATCTATATTGTCTAATTGTTTTACCTATTCTTAATTGTTGGTTTTTCGTCTTGAGGTCTTCATTTTTTACTCATCATTTGCCACTCCTCAGTCCTCCCTCTTCACTCATCGGTCTTCAGTCACGCTTTGCTGCGTTCCTCACTCGTCGGTGACGGGGTCTTCAGTCTTCCGTGATGAGCTCCGCGTGCGTTTTTTCACTCTTCACTCATCATTCATCAGTCTTCAGTGATGAAGTGAAAAGTCACGCTTTTTCCAAAAAGCATAAAAGAGAGTCAACCGCCGCTGCTAGACACAGAGACATCCGAGTCGGAGCTCGACGCGGTCGGTATAGCACCTGCTATAGGGCCTAGGCCGGGACTTTGACTAGGCACGGGTGTAAGGTTTCACTAAGGTGTTTTAC
>Ga0209671_1009632_pt1 | contig 10127 bp, 7 predicted proteins | sample WorMetHERISLAND2_2_FD_187401 | JGI IMG/M metagenome (GOLD analysis project Ga0209671, IMG submission 187401) | Marine gutless worms symbiont microbial communities from Max Planck institute for Marine Microbiology, Germany - Olavius geniculatus... | ecosystem: Host-associated > Annelida >... | reverse complement strand
AACTGTGTGATATTAACCGAAGTTGACATTAACAGGAGTTACCATAGTAGTCCAACTAGAAGTAATATTAAGACAACAGCTAAGATCACTGCTAAGAATAAACATATATTGACTCAATAATTCCAAATTTTGATGCAACATCTTTTTGCCTAGTGCTGGCATCAACTTCCTTTATAATTTTTATCTTTACAGTTAAGTCGAGATCGACACGTTTACGATTAGCCTGTCTCAGTGACTGCCAGCAGTGGAAGAGAGCCAGGCTGGGCTGCAGTCTAGCTGCAGATGGGGGTGGCTGTAGGTAGTCTTATCTGTCATCACTCTGGCCCACACAAAGACTACTTTGTTTGCTGCTGCTGTGGCTGTGGTAGCTGAGCAATAGACCAGCCACCCACCATGCAGGTAGACCAATTGACATGCATTCATTCACACACAGGACTGCCGCCTGCCGGAACCCCGTCATCCATGCGATGATCCGTGAGTTTAACGGCGTAAGCAAAGTGGAATTTTCAGGTTGTCTGAGAACCAATGTCCATAGTGAAGTCAAGAGGCAGAGCACCTGTGGGAGTCTGGGGCAAACCAGCTGTTTATGACTACAAAGTGCCCGCCGACTGGTCTACTTTGTGATATTAAACGGGGCAACTAAGGCCCGTGTTGACATTAAGTGATATGTGATAATAGGCGGAGTGACGATAACCGAAGTCTTTGCCCTTTGATTACTACAGGTGTTGGCTGGGGATAAAAATTTATGTGACAATAAGTGGATTGTGATATTAAACGATGTGATATAAAGTGGGTTTGACTGTATGATATTTTAATTGTTAGTACTTTGCGAATGGAATGAAGTAATTAATGTTTCATGGCTGTCCATATTCCATTTGTTGTTCACTCTGTTTACGCTAACTGTCCATAAAGCTGATTAAATGTTATGGTGATCTGTTGCACAGCCCAAGGATCATTTGATTAAATTTGGAACAGCATAGTAACTTAACTGTGTGATGATTTGTCAAATTTGGCATTTTGTCTCAGTTGTGAAAATGTGGATATATTGTAATGTATGTATGTCAGTGTTTTTCAACCTTTCTGCTGCAGCGGAACCCAATATATATGTGACAATCACTTGCGGAACCCCGTCATCCATGCAATGATCCGTGAGTTTAACGGCGTAAGCAAAGTGGAATTTTCAGGGTGTCTGAGAACCAATGTCCATAGTGAAGTCAAGAGGCAGAGAACCTGTTGGAGTCTGGGGCAAAACCCTCAAATGCTAACGATAAAGCAGCAGGCAAAAGACTTGCTTAATTTGACCATATTAAATCATATTATTTAACAATTTTATTTCACCCATAACCAAAAACACCTTACGAGGTAGTTGCCAAAGCCCAAAAATTATCATTGTTTCTTTTACGTTTTTTTATGCCTACGGACAGCTCATGCAGGGGGTCTGGACTCCCAGCCATTTGCGCCAATGGGCGAAGCTTTTTTATATTTTTCAAGCAAAATGTTTCAAGAAATGAAATTTTTCAATAATCGGACACACGATTTCTTAACACTGACACTAAAAAGTAATTGTTTCGTGTTTAATTCAAATATTCTAACATTGTTAACAACAAGAAAAATATTCAACACTGTATGCAAAAGTAGATGGCTAGAAGCATTAATTTGGAACTAAGCATTTGGTGCGTGGTACTTCTGTGGCTTGGTCTGATGTAATTTTGCACGCCAGCTTATTTTTTATTTTTTTATTGACCAGCCACGGAACCCTTGGCAGATGCTCGCGAACCCTTAGGTTCCGCGGAACCTCGGTTGAAAATCACTGACGTAGGTAGTCGATGTGTGTGATGAAGTGGAATGTTTTGCTGGCAGCTGGTTAGGATAGCGAAGGTACTCGGGACTGACGAACTGTTTGAATATATCAACAAGTTTCAGATCGACCTTGATCCAAGGTTTAACGGAATTCTTGGCAGGTTAGATCATACTTCTCTGTTATACAACATACGGTCTATTGTTCCAGTCACATTTAAGATGCTGCTCTATTTCATGAATGAATCTGAGGCACAAGATAGTGTGCTTTAACAATGTTGTTTAGGTGATCGGCCTTCTGTCAGCATCGCAGGCAAAATGAATGTCATAATAATCGTACAATAGGGATTGCACTGTGTGCTGAATGCATGACAGCACTGACAGTGAGTGCACTTTGTTAGTGTTATTGTGTATCGGTTTCTAGGCATTCACGGAAGCGCTGGGAGCGATTTATTCACAGTGAAAACCAGCATCTCGTCAGTCCTGAAGCCATTGACTTTCTTGACAAACTGTTACGATACAATCACCAGGACCGACTGACAGCGCGAGAGGCGATGGAACACCCGTATTTCAGTCAGTGTAGAATGTTTTGTTTTCTGTTCTAGCATGTTTCTTGTCGTGGCAGTGGAGCTGTAGATTAGTGTATGGTGTGTGTACACAAGCACACTATCATTTTGCAGTCATTTTTTGCATTTATTTTTGGCTTTGTTGATGTTCCGGCACACTAATTGGACTTAAAAGCTGAAATGGCAGGACCCAGATGTCATGTACCTGGTTTTTTTGCAGATCTGCAAGTAAGCCATTGGAGATTGTGATGGTGTGTTATTTCGTTTTGCCTCCATCATTATCAGGCAGTGTCAGAGGCATCATGTCCATCTGTAATGTTTATTCTCTCTCTCTCTCTTTCTCTCTCTCATTCTCAGTTAGGGGGCGGGTCACCGCCCCAATCCGTTCCAGGTAGCTCCAAAGGCGTCACGGGTCTGTTGTAAAAGAGTCCAGGCCACGTGTCCCTCCTGGCCTGATCGTGGGCCAGACATTGGAACACCAGATGGTCAACTGTTTCTTCGGCATTTTGACAGTGTGGGCAGATGGCCGAGTCACGTCACCTGATACAACGCAGGTAAGCTGCTACCAGTGGAGAATGGCCAGTGCGTACTTGTGCCATCATGACGCACTGGTCCCTGGACCAATCCCATTGCCAATGCTGGTAGCAGTGTTGACTGCCTGTGAATGCTTTATGGACCCTGGCATGTGGATCACTGAGGTACCTCTCTTCAGCAATACTCCGTTGGTGCTGTTTAAGAGCTTCGGTGGCTGAAGTGAGGTCCATAGGAGCGGATAACTGTGGAAGCATGCTCCCTCGTTTATTCTCTTGATGTCTTTTCCATGCATCCATGCAGTAATTTTCACAGAAGTAGGCCAGATTTTGGGAGTCAAAATGCAGCATGCCTAGTACGACCAAATATGCTAAAAATACAGATTGGTCTGTTGTATGCACAACGTTCGGTCTTGCCCGTGACCCATGGTTTCTTGCTATCCAGCCAGAAGTGTCCAAGACAAAAACACTAAAAAATATGATATATGAAATTTTGTACTTCGCAAACTATATTAGTCATACTTACTTGCTGTTGGGACTTGTTTGATATGGCCATAGGTTTACGTTTTTGACAGTAAAGTAATGCAATTTTGTCGTTGTTAATAATAATTTAGCATTTGGTATTGTCGTGGCTTAGTGATGGTTTGATTGACCGTCAACTCCAAAAGGTTGTACACATTTAGCATTGTTGGATTAGCACGGTGGGTGCGTTTTGCTTTGCAGGTCGTATTGTTAAAGAACAGGGTCAGGCGGTGGCAGGGTCAACGTCGAATGCCACTGCGACAAATGATCATATGGCTGGTGACGCGTGATAGATCTTCACTGTGACCAGATGTGTATGTGCGTCTCTGCTTTGTTTGCCGGTTTTTATCTCGGCGTAAGATGTTTTGCCCGTAGTCTGGCAAGATTACACAAAAGATGTGCATAGATTTTGCAAATTTTTGGAGGGGTTGTGCCTGGCATAATCCAGATCATCGTTCAGTCCGTGATAGTGTTACAAGATTTTTTCAGGGTTTAGACACCCAGCAAGGGACATATCACAAAACGCTGATAAATCCCCCATTGTACACAATCCATTTTAGTTTGTTGTTCCACCAATAGTGAAACATTTCATTACAGTTTTTAAAACTTCTAAATTTATGAATTTGCAATTTTTTGAATGTTTATTCAATGTGGATAGTATCTAGCAGTGTTCGTTCCTATATTGTAAAACTCATGAAATTCCCCAGAACCTGTCAAGTTGGACATTTATAAAAACTTGGGTTTAACTCTTAGTCAGTCAGTATGAACAATTCTGATTTAGCCATAAAGGAATAACTCAACTGTTTGTCTTTGTCTGTCTCCCCCCCCCTTGCCCCCTGTTCTCCGATAGACAGCATTTTGAGATTGCCGACTGTCTGGAGGATAACAGGGAAGATTATTAGAACTGCCATTACTGTTACATGTGCAGTTTTAGGTTTAGGTTGTTTCTCAGTTTTTTTTTGTTTCATATTAGGTTTTTCTGTAAATGTTAAACTTACTGTTCCATTATTATGTGTACGTGCATTGCTTGGAAAGGCCGTCCCCAAAATGACATATACTGCATCGGGTGGGATGTTAAACCCAACACACTCTCTCACTCATCCACTCAATACAGTGTCTTGTAGTGAAGTGGCAATTGCCGTGTGTTTAGATGTTGACATCCCTATGTGTCTGAGTGATCGCATCGGTCAACGTTATCTTTTGGTGATCAGCTGACTAATAGCTCTGTACACGTGGAAGCGTGTCTGACTGTGTGACCACATTATGCATTGTCGAGTGCATAATTCTGTTTTCTATACAGCTTCTGTCTGCGTCTGGGATCGTGGTTATTGGCCGAAAACATCGGTTGTATGTGTACCGGCTGCATGCAGTTGAGTGTTTTATTTCTACTGACTGTTTTGGAGTACGTGTGGCCAAATTTTACGTCCAGTGTTGGCGGACTTTGGCGCGGGAGAAGTTTCTACTTTTCCACTGAAGAGAATTCCATTTATTTAGACATCTTGCGTAGGTAGCTGCTGCATGTGTGTGCATCTGTTAAAGTGTGTCGTTATGTTGATCTGTAACTGCTGATACTGTAAGCATCAGGGCTGGAAAATGAGCTTTAATATCTCAGAGTCCTATTTTTTGATTTCTGAGTTTTTTTATCTGTTGTCCGGTTTGAACTACAGATCGTATTTATTTCATATTTTAATTGCAGTTTTTGATTACTGGTGTAATTTGTAAAAAATGGCATGCAGGGTAGAATGGTGTATACAATGCTCTTCCTATATTGTAATTTTATGTCCACTCTTCTATGTACGCTAAAGCTCTTTAAAGTCTTTAAAAAATTGTGGAAAAATTATTTTTTTCCAGCCCTGATAAAGCAGCACCGTCTATGTGCTCCTTGATTCTACTTACACTGTGTCTAAATGTAAAAGCAGCATTGGACTTTTTTGCTAGGACCCATTGGAAAAGAGAGATGTTTTGACAATTTTTGACACCAAGATTACAAAAAAGTGCTTAGTCTGATGTTTAAACAAATTTTCTGCCAAACGTGGTTTTACACTTCTGCTTATTCATAATAAAAAATGACTTTGTTGCTAATTTATGTCAAAATCGCACCATCCAAAGGTGAAGCGTACACAGTTGTGGTGAATAAATTTTTAGTTTTTTACTTATTTGTTTCCAGAAATTTTGAATATGTGCTTATGATGCTGCAGATACTTTTTAGTTAATACTCTGCCAAAAAGCTTAGATGCTCGCTTTTTATTACGATTCTGTATAGTTAAATCATTGTGATAGCCTTCAACATTGGTGTGCAATAACTCTTCATGTGGTTATTTTGACATAACAATTTAGAGATGGTACTTTTTCTGTAGCATTAGAACAGTTGTTGCTTGCTGTTTTTTTTCAAACGACACCAATGACTGCTAGAAGGCATGTTGGCAATTGCGTTTAGGTTGTCCTGTTTGGCGTCTGCCGGTATAACCACTGAGCCAAGCATACTGTTCTACTTTGCTGCAGTAGTTTTTTTTTTCATGTGGCTTAGTGGAACAGTGGTTAGTGCATTGCACTGACATTTAGTAAGTGCTGGGTTCAAATCCTGGTTGTTTCACCGCCAGTTTACAACTTTTGGCAAATTGTCCCTTGTGCCTCGTGCCATCTGATGCCGGCTGACTGTATTGGTGATTGGGTAATTGCGAGCTTGATGATGGGTTTTTTTACCACCGGGTTTATGGCTGTGTCACCCCTGGCCTGAGATTGGGATCAGCTCTGACCTAAGCAATTGTGGGACTGCTTTTCTTAGCAAGCTACAGGTTGTAGTTGTAATTACTAAGTGTTAGTGACCTGCATTAGTATATGTAGCTAGCAGGAATTAGGTCTCCACTTCAGCATTTGCTTTAATAGGAATATGGCTTCACCATTCTGATGTTTGCTGCTGGTGATTTTCTGTTAAAGTGCTAGAAATTGCTATTATAGAGTGTTGCCACTTATGCATATTGGGCAGTCGTATGTATTTGGTTCAGTGGAATGCGTGATAGACTGTTGTTGGGTCTGTTTTTGATGGCAGCATAAATGTATTTTTCAAGCCGGGTTACATAACGGCAGCATTAAGCAGTTGACATGGAAAGTTGAATTAAATAAGTTGCTGTTTTGAACTAGCTGGGTTCAAATCCTGTTTTGAACTAGCTGTTTGGTCAGATTTTCAAATGTCCACTTTGGACACGGAATACTCTCTTTGCACAAGTTTGGCTCAAGTTCTTTATGTTGAAAAAGTTGATATTTAGTCAGAAATAATTATACCAATTTTTTGAACTACAGAGATTGGCAGGTTAGTCATGTTCAGCTGCTAGTATTTGTTGTAGTCTTTGGCTTTGTGTTGTCGGTCAGATAGAATGAATGGGCTGCTGCTGACTGTAATGTAAGTAATGGATCATTTGTCACATAATTTCTCAGTAATTCTAACAGTTTGGAACGTAAAGTGAAGCATATATGTACAGTATGATGTTAGGCTAATGCCCATAGATTCATTTGACAATAAGTACAAAGTGCAGTGGATGTCAGTACCAGTGACACAAAAGCCTGGAGCAGTAGTGACCTTGTCTGTGCAAAAAAACTAGTTAATTATTTGGATATTTTTGCATTGTGAGTTTAAGTAACAGTTGCTCAAAGTATAGTGATATGTAATGCATCGGAGTTGCTGTTGCTGGTTGTTATTCAAGTGAAATTAAAATACAGCTGTTTAATTGTTAATATTTAGAACGTGTATAGTTAATTTTTTGTCAGCTTCAGTTGAAACATGATGTGCGGTCAGTCAGTTAACGTTTCCCAGCTAATGTATGTTTTATGTAATTTTTTTGTAAATTTTTGTGACTGGCTGGAAATTGCAGAGTTTTACACTTTTGAATATATATTTGAGTTATTGCACTGGTAAATGGAGTGAAGCACTCAGATGCTTTTCCGAAGTTACTTTTAAAATCATTTTGCTTGCTACTTGGACTGAAAAAGCATGCTGGTCAATAATATGGATGTTGGTTTCCATTCGACTTAGTTATTCTGTATTTTTTTCACGAAATTAAAAACATCTTCCAGGAAAATGAACAATGTAAAGTATTACGCTACTTGAAAAGTGACATATTTTGGCAGTGACGTCAGCCAAAATATTTCGTTTTTCAAGTAGCGTTATATTTTACATTGTTTATTTTCCGATGCATTGATGCATGTTATCGTGCTGTTATTATGTTACATTTTTGTGCAGTTTCGGTGGCGTCATGGCAGGAGGGGGTAGCAGACCCCTCCCTTAAATTTAGGCCTGTGAATAATTCTTCTTGTTGAAAAATTATATTCCAACTAGAAATACCTTCTGTGGAACGAGGTATCTGTCCCATTGCCACGTTATATAGCCTAGCATCTGCGTATGAGGGGGGTAGGTGCAAACAGCGTGCAATTATCTTTTACAGGGACCGAGTTATACCGTTTTGAAGTCTCCATAGGCCGCAATGCATTTTTTAAAAATTGGGTTAAAATAGGGGAAGGAGTTATCAGATTTTTATCCCAAACAAACTCGATCTTACTTTTTGGGCCCCAAATCACTGAGCAGAATTTTATCAAAATTGCGGCCGTAAGAGTGTTTACAGACTGACTGACAGAATGACAATGTGACATAAGTGTATTTATAATCTGTTCCATGCTATGCTATAGCAATGGGACAGATAAAAATATTAAATTTGGGGAATTAAGGGGCAAAATTTAAATCTGTAGCACTTGTAATTTCCTCTGTCTGGAAATTGCAACTTGTGCTTTTTGCTTTTTCTATCTTTTTTAAACCATGATGTCGCTAGTTAGTATGACGTGGGCCACCGCAATGTGGGGTATAGTACAGTGCCGTGAAATTAAGCTTCTGGTAGGATTGGCCAGTGGTCACTGTAGCGAATGTGTAGCTTTTGTTGACGTTGTCACTTAATTTCACTAATACTAGATTTGCCCAGCCGTAGCATATTTCTTTGCATCTAGTCGTTTGATGACTGACTGCTGTGGCTATCTGACAGTCTCCCCGTCCGTGTGTGTATGACATCATCCCTGGATTTCCCATGCTGAGTTTAGTTCCTTGCTAACAGACGGAATGCAAAATAACGCTGCTGCTGGCTAACTGATCCATTAGTGAAGCGATTTGAGTTGAGTGCTATAGTGTAGAACTTGGTATTTTTCATCCTAACAGCAATAACGTGCGCAGTGGCGTATTTTAGGGGCAGAGGAAGGCAATGTGCCTGTCCCCTTGCGTCTAAGGTTTGTCGAAAGATTGCAGTTTTGGGCACTATCTGCCATAAATGCTGATAAAATATGCGTCCACCCAATTTTCACAGCTCTTCTAAATACGCCACTGATAAGGTAGTTGAGGACAGTGATGATGTTGCGTCTTTGTTACTGGTTATCAGTGTTTTTTGTCAAGGCTGCGTGCTGTAGACCATATCAGCAGTAGCAGTACCAGTATGGAGAAAACGTTTCTCTTTGTCCTAGCTAATTTCTCTCAGTGATGTATGTTTTAAGGGTGCTTGCACATGTGCAAATGCGATAAAGTGAGATAAAATAAAACACCTGAAAACTGTCACCGTCGACTCCGTTTACTGCGTATCTCAGAACGAAGCGTGGCACATCAAAATTGCCGAAAATTTTCACGGTATTTTGTTGCAGGGTTTTTCTCGTGTACTGCAGTAAACACAATTTTACCTCATTATATCTTATTTTCTTTATCATATGATCGCACGTGTGCAAGCGCCCTAATGTGGCCTATACGCTGTGTCTCAAAAAACTAAGCCAGTTTTATTTTGTAATAGTTCTGCGAAACACTGCCCGATTTTAATAATTTTTGGCAAGCAAAATCGCAAAGAGGCTTGATGTAAATGACTATAGTTTTGCTTACCTCGGCTTGGTATTGTTGCTGCACTAACTTGTAAGCGGCCTAACTATGACTTCAGACTTTTACAAGGTAGTGTAGCAACAGTATTAAGGTGCATGAGCAAAAATGTGGCTATTTACGTCGAGTTTCTTTGCGATGTTGCATGCCAAAAATATTAAAATCGGCCAGTGTTTCACGAAACTATTCAAAGAAAATAAAAGTGGCTTCGTTTTTTGAGACTCAGCGTATGAAGATGAGCAAACCGTCTGCGTGTATGTTTGCTGTCACCCGCAGAAGTACATGCACGTCTGGTGTGGCTGATGTCATATTTTTGTTACAGTATTTGAGTGAATGTTTGCGTGAACGTCATGTCGAAGACACGTCTGTCTTGTCTTTAAGATCTGAGGTCGCTGAAATCGTCTTGTTCTTGTCGTTAGCTGTTTCTCGACGCTGCGGGGATGAAGGTTCTTACCGTTCAACGAACGGTGACTTTCGTTAATATTTTACCGATGCATCTCACATTTAGTGTCTTATTTTTTGCTCTCGACCCCAGAAAATGTGCCCTCAGTCTTGGTCTTAAATATCTCGGTGTAGAAGTCTGCAATCTTTTGGTTTCTATCATTGGTTTTCACTGTCGGTGTGGAAAATTGAAAACACTGGCTTTTGTAACCTGTGAGAAGTTCAAAACGCATGAACCTGTAGGCCTACAAATACAGTAATGTAAATCGACGATGAGAGTTTAAAAAGTTCGCGATGTCTTTTATAGCAGTGCCATAATAGGTGCAATTTGCATCAGGTAATAGGCCTATTCTTTCCCCTTTATGAGCAGAACAAGAA
>Ga0209671_1009631_pt1 | contig 10127 bp, 6 predicted proteins | sample WorMetHERISLAND2_2_FD_187401 | JGI IMG/M metagenome (GOLD analysis project Ga0209671, IMG submission 187401) | Marine gutless worms symbiont microbial communities from Max Planck institute for Marine Microbiology, Germany - Olavius geniculatus... | ecosystem: Host-associated > Annelida >... | reverse complement strand
ATAAGTGTTTTAGTTTTTACCTCACCCAACGTCTGCTTTTGCACTACCTGGGGAAAGCAGACCAGGCATAATACGTGTTAAAATGAATGGAAAAACGTCAATAAATTCTGTCTGTTTAAATTTGTGGGCCCCAACAGCAGGTCTATTACAAGGTTTGACTGTCTTGCAGCAGTATGTCTACCAAGAGAAGTTTAAGAATGTTTGTAACGTCAAGAAGTGATGGTAGAGCCTGTATTGGTCAGGAGCAGAACATTATCAATACTGCAGCTGTAAAGTGGGCCAGTGTACAAGTGTCACAGTGGGCCAACACTTCAAGCAGTTTTACTGTAGGCAGTTGAAAAATGGATAACTGAATGAAATGTCAGCCACAGTGTCAGAAATGTGAACAGAATGTGTTTTTACGCGTTATGTTAATTAAGCAATCATGTCGCATTGAATAAAAAAGTGATATTTTGTTTGTTCTATTTCCCCAGGTAGTGTAGAAACAGATGTTGAGCGAGACGGGAAATTAAATTGTCACTTGACGACAAGTTGTCTCAGGAATACTCGTACCAAAAATTATTAAAATCCGATAATCCTTCTTCACGTTACAGTCGAAAATGTCGGGCATGTCTTTTTGGGGACACAGTGTATACCCATTACCCTGACACCGGGACTATAGTTTACAGAGCTTAGACTTAAGTGACTATGCGAATCCGACGTAACCTTTCCATAGACTATCTGTTGCCGAGCAGTACGGTCGGCTATCTTAGCGACGGCTGAGTTTTTTTTGTTACGTTTTATCAGTAAACCAGACGAACTGCATCGTCGAAGCAGGGTAGCGTCGCAGCAACTGACGGCACCGGTGCCGGTTGAAGCGAGAAACTTTGTTGTCGAAGAATGTTTAATTAACGGCCAAATTTTATTTAGTTATTTTAAGTCAGTATTATTCTAGCTACAGCTACTAAAATGTATGTGTGAATTTATTGTTATGCGACTGAATTACGGAAAACAATAAGCCCAGCTGTCGCTAGATGGGGCCGACCGTACTGGTTGTCACTGACATTGAAGGTCATACAAGGTCGATGATTTTCATTTCATTTCAAAGGGCGTATGCCACTTGCTATTAGTGATTAATAGTAACCTAGGCCATATCTTGCACCGTTTATTTACAATACATCCGCTACGGACAGACAGACGGACGGACAGACGACAACCAAGACAAAGGGTCGATTTTTAAGCTTACAGCTTAACAGTCTCCCCCAAAATTATTGTAGTAGTAGTAGTTGTTGTTGTTGTTCAGTTGTTGTTGTAGTAGCAGTTGATTGTAACTGTCGTTGTTGTTGTCAAAGTTTGTTGTGTGTGTGTGTTGATTGCGCAGGCACTGTTCAGCGGCACAGAGCTGTTACAGACATTGCTCGTTTTACCGTTATGTAACACAGCTAGCAGCCTGTCCGCCCCTAGTCCACGCCGTTGTCTAGCTATACTTAGCGTAGCCATGTTTCACATCGTCACAGCCTGCTTCGACCAGTTCTACGTCCACGTGCTGCGCAACCAGGCGCCGTGGCATCTATGGTCACGTGACGTCGGCCTGATGATTGTTGACATTCTGTACGTCGTCATGGCAACGGTCTGGTGGTGCCAGTTGCTGAAGCAACCTCGGCTTCGCGGTGCTCGCGTCTCACGGATTGAACTGATGTTGGCTGCTGGCTTCGTTCTGCTGCTATTTGTACTCTGTCTGGCCGTCTGATGACGTGGGCTTAGACCTAAAAAACCTGTGCTCCTGGTGACAGTCGGCAAAAAACTACCGACGGGTGGCGGCGAAAAAATTTTTGTTGTTTATTTTTATATTATGATGTGTCGTGTAATATTACCCAACAAGTCACAAAAACAAACTGACACACTAAACAGTACTCACGAGAACTTAAGCAACCTTTCAGCCTTTTAGACAAGGTGCAAACAGTAGGCTATTTTTCCGTGAAACTTCGAAAGCATACTGAAATCTGCACTGATATTTTTGAAGGTCCAATAAAAATTGTAGGGACGCATGTTTTTTTCTAGAGACGGATGGCAATCGGAAGCACAGTTTTTTTTTATTTTATTTGTTTTTTTTTATTTTAGGCTTTACAAAGAAGTGCTCAAAGTAGCCTAAAACTAGAATTATTAAAAGTAAAGTAAAACTCGCATGCGATATGTTTTAGGCATGCGCGCTTTTAATAACGTTGCAACCAAAATCGACGATTTTGCGGTCGACCGGCTAAATAGCACTTTACTGCACAAATTATGCAAATGCAATGTACACAGTCAGTGCATTTTGCACCACAATGGCACAGTTGCCAGAAAAATCATATTACTCCTCCTCTCTAGCCGGTGTTCATTTAGTTTGCAGTTTTGCGGTATATACGCGATATTAATATACCGATGCATTTCGTTCAGAAGTTGTGTGTGGATTTTATTTTATTTTTCTCACTATATTGTTCATAGTTTGTGTACGATCTCTGTATTGAGGAAATAGTTACGGTAACTAGCTGACGCCACTAAACGAAGTCAACTGTGCACAGTAGCCCACTGCGCACTTCTACCATACACTACTACAGTAAACTATTAAAGATACGTTTAGCGCGTGCTAAAAGCAAGAAGATTGCAAAAATACTTTTACTGCAAAATCTTTGTAATTAAAAATTAAGTGATTGCATTATTGACACCGTTGTTTTTAACTTGTTTAGCGACAGCTGAACTATGGCTTTAAGGTTAGCGCCATAATAATAAGTCCTCAGCGATAGTGATGTGATGGAGGTTTTGAGATTGAGATTCGATGTTGATATAACAGTTTTTGGCACTGTAATTCAGGAATCAGGAGATGTAGGCCTAGGCCTACAATAGTTACAGGTAGACAACATTCTGAATGAAGCTTTCAAGCGAAAAGCTCCCCCTAGGACCCGCGCCCCTAGAACCGCCCTTGGCAGACAGATGCCACTTGCCTATTTGAGTTAAACCAGCTTTAGATTTTAGCCCTTTTCCTTCTCCTCTCCCTCAACTTTTTTTATCCTGGAACCGGATTTGCATTTTGTGTTGAAAGCTGTTTTTAGCGCCGGTTTGACTAATTTTTTTTGCGTATATTTCGGAGGCAAAGTCTATGTGAAAACGAATGAAGAAATTTGCATGTATCAGCGAACCAAAAAAATGTGCGCCATGGACTCTTAAGAGTTCGTTGATGATAAATACGCGGATATTTGGTATAGAATTCTTGCAAGGGCAAGCGAGCAAGCGTCTACGACTAGCGGGGTGATCAATGCAGTCGCGGCATCTTAAAAAAATCCGCGCTCATTATTTATTTGGCGGCCATCCAAATAGCCTGTATAAGCTGCAGGTTTTTTTTGCACGGCCGCTATAAATTTGTACGGCCGCCGGATAAATAGGTATAGTGGCCTAGAGGCTATTTATCCGGTTAAAGAATTTTTACTAAATTGGGTCAGTTGAAGCTCGCGCGCGTGAATTTGGAGACATAATAAAGTTCGCAGTTTGATTCGGGTGTTACAGTATCGTCAAATAAGTGTGAGTTATTGTTAGGGTTAGAGTTGGCGTTGCGGTTAGGGTTAAGTTTATGCTTAGGCTTAAGAGGAATAGTTCGGTTTAATTCAGTTCAGTTTACAGACTTTTTAAAACAGAAATTTTCATAGATCAGTAGGGTCAGACATAGTAAGTAAGTAAGTGTGGTGGCTTAGTGGCATAACGGTTAGATCGTTAGACTTACGTTGAACGCACCAACAACCAAGCGGGCGGCGGCATTCAGCACCATCTGCAGTCGACGAGTAACCTGTGAGGAAACGCTGTAGAAGACGGCGTTACAGTTATGACTCGGCTATTCACCCGGCTGCCGGGTAAATATCCTGTGTCTTCAGATACTTTTTAAAAGTCCATCAATGCGTGTTGCTGTGTGACATGCGCTGGCAGGCGGCAGCAGGGAAGCGGCTCTGGTGCACGCGACCGTGTCAGCTGGAGTCATGTACAGCGTCAGTCGAGACTGTCGCGAGGGTCGCATTGCCGCATGCCGCTGCAAAACCGACCCACACAAGCAGGTATATACGACACTACAGTTTTACATAACTATCGCTATATAAGCTTAAAGAAGTTAACAGAGATCGGGATCGTCAAATCCTACGCATTTTAGGCTATTTACGTAGGCCTAGGCCTACTTAATCTATCGTATTTTATGTACTGCGTTTTAACGTCCCTGACATAAATTGGACGTCAGATGTCTTCGCTAGCCATTGGCTCAAATAATCCGCATTTCGGTACAATTAATCTAGGCTATTCGCTGTACCCTCTTCATCTGCATTCACCAGTGTGTTCATATTCTACGTTTACGTACCGTTTTGTAGCGCTAGCTAGCCACAGAGCTTTGCAACGCCATGGTCATTTTACTGAAATTAGGCTTACACACAATAGAATGCGTAGATTGTTATAGCTGGCTGGCTGCATGGTTGTAGAGGACAGTGGTTCAACGTGAGAAGACGGCCACGTCAGTGGTGACGACCGAGACGGGTAGTGGCGGCGACTGGCGATGGGCGGGCTGTAGCGACACTCCTGACTACGGTTACAAGTTCACGACCAGTTTCGTCGACGCGCGACAACGAGAGAAGAACTTTCCGCGCCACTCGGCTGCTCTCAGGATCACGATGATGCATTTGCACAACAACGAAGCCGGACGACTAGTTTGTATTGTTAATTTGCTACATCTCAACGCAAAATACCTGCGCGTCACGTGACATTCACAAGTACGCACTGTTCACCAACCGCTCAGCCAACCAGTCAATAGTTACCTCAATATTGCCTTTGAGGCAATAATATTCAAGACGTCTATGATCACTCCGACGACAGACGGCTCACGGCTGGCTGGCTGTATTGTAGCTAATAGGGTGTTTACACGATCCAGCAAACGTCCAGCAAACTTCCAGAAATGTATTCAAAATACACGTGAATTGCTGGACGTTTGCTGGACGTCTGATGGAAGTTTGCTGGATGTTTGCTGGATCGTGTAAACACCCTATATGCTGTACGTCGTTGTGTCGTGAGTGTATATTGTGGCTAAACCGTACGTTGTACGTTACACTATTAGTAAACGACCACGTTGCTTGCTTGCTTTATTCGAAGGGACCGTAAAATACACAAATTTTGCGTTGAGGTATAAAAAACAAATAGGAACTGGCGTTATCGATCAGTATTGAAAATTTTCTCCTCTCGTTTCATAAAATATTGCCAAAGGTCAAAGAACTTCGAAGAAAAAACTTTACATAATGACCTCAACGTTTACCCATTGTGTAGAGTGGGTAAGCGAGTACGCAGTACGAGTTTATGCTACCCCAGACAGTGCGGTATCGTAGTTAAACAACGCTTAGATTGCATTGATTAACTTGTCGTTCGGTTTATGAAGGACGACTGCAGCCGAAAGTTGTGAAAACAGTATACCAGTGCAAGCTAAGTATGATTTAAACGCATTCCACTTTGCCGACTTTTTGCGCTGACTTGTCGGACGTCACAACTAAGCTGTACAACTTCTCTTGACATTTCGAAATGTTTGCATTCGTTGTAGGCTTTCGCGTTGATTTTTATGGGCTTTCCTATCGAAGGTGTGATGATAAATTTTGCTGCTGGTTCTTCATCGTATCTAGGCCTATGTTTTAACATCATCATCAGAAGCGCAGTTTCCAACGAACGCAACTAACGCACGCAACGCAACGGACGTAACGGACGCAACGACCGCTTCTAACCTTATACGGTGTTTACACGATCGAGCAAACATCAAACAGCTAGCTCGACTTTCTGTAGTAATAAACATGCTAATTAGGAAGGCGGACGGGTTGTAATATTGCTTTCGTTGCGTTAAATGAAAATCCCACTCAAAAGCTAAGTTGAGTCGAGGTGTGAACTGGCCATTAGGGTTTATCTGTCTGTTTGTCGGTCTGTATGCAGGCGGTCAACAACTACGTCTCGGTGGCGTGCAAATGCCACGGAGTGTCGGGTAGCTGTGCGGTCAAGACGTGTTGGCGACAACTGCCCGACTTCCGATCGGTCGGCGATCGTCTTCTGACTCGCTACGACTCGGCGTCCCTAACCGTGTTCAACCGACACGGCACTTCACTGATCAGGCCGTCACCCGCTCGTCGCCACGACATCCAGAGGTTAGCTTCACCAGAAAGCCCAGTTGTCGCTAGGGAAAACAGTTCCTGTTGCAGTACTGACATTCAAAGCCATCCAAGGTCGACGATTTTCATCTCATCTAAAAGGGCGTGTGAGATTTCCTATTAGTGATCAATAGCAGCATAGGCCCTACCGTTAGCCACAATACATCCGTATAACATACGGACGGCAGACAGACAGCAGACGACAACGATGCCAAGGACGTCGTACAGCATAACTGTAGCGCGTCAGAAATGATTAACTGAATTGTGACGAACATGACTGGCAATAATATTGTCTCTATCAATGTCATATGTGTTACACTGCATCATTTTTGTTGCAACATGTGCTCAAAATATTTTCCCTTAACACGAACGCAAGCGGTAGACATCGACGCCACTCGCCAACTCAGTTCGTCGACGTGCGATCTTAAAATGAATAGGCCTACGACTAACGTTAAATAAAGGCCTAAGTAACAAATTTTCGATGATTTTGTTTTCTTAGTAATTTTCTGAGCTGACGCACAGCTCTACACAGCATGAATTCATTGTTGTAAACGGTCAAACTGCGACGCGTGCATTTCACAAGATAGTGTAGCAGCAGGACTAAAGTGAGGTGGGCAAAATTATAGGCTCTACAGCAGTGTTTTTAAACCTTTTTGCTGCAACGGAACCCTACATAAGTGTCAAAATCACTCACGGAACCCCATGACAGGCAATGATCCGTGAGTCCAATGGCGTAGGCAAAGTGAAATTTTTAGAGTGTCTGAGGACCGATGTCCTGAAACGATAACGGCGAAGCAGCAGGCAAAAAACTTGTTTAATTTTACCGTATTATATAATATTATTTAGCATTTTTTTTATTTCACTCGAAACCAAAAACACTTCACGAGGCAGTCGCCAACGGCCCAAAAATTATCATTCGATCTTTTACGTTTTTACGCTAACGGACAGCACAAAGGGTATGGACACCCCAGCCAGTTGCACTGATGGGCGAAGCTTCTATATTTTTCAAGCAGAATTTTTCAGGAAATGATCGAAGGTCTTCCAATAAATGGACACACGATTCCTCAACACTAACACTAATAAGTTAGTGTTCGGTGTTCAGTGCAAATATTCTAACATTGTTAACAACAAGAAAAATATTCAACACTGTATGCAAAAGAAGACGGCTAGAAGCACTAATTTTAAACTAAGCAATCGGTGCATAGTACTTCTGTGGTTTGTTCTGATGTAATTTCGCACGCTAGGTTATTTTTATTTTTTACTGACGAGCCGCGGAACCCTTGGTAGATGCTCGCGGAACCCTAGGGTTCCGCGGAACCCTGGTTGAAAACCACTGCTCTACAGCTATGGCACGATTGTCGTCTGTCCATCTGTCTGTGGGTAACAGATGGTAAGTGTTAGATCGTATGAGAGAACTTTTCGCACAAGTAATTTAGCCCTGTATATGTTGAGGCGCTTTGCATACAGAATTTGGGGGATTCAGTGCAAGGAGAACAGTTTCAAATTTGGGGTTGAATAGAGTGAGTAAGAAAAATGTACGTTTTTCAACGAATAACTGGTCATATCTGCAAACGGTGTTTTTCTGAGACACAATGTATATTGCGCACCATAATCCGGCCAATTCTGGCTGCTGGATCAACATGTATGTAAAATAACATGTATGTTATTTTATATCAGCGTACACGCATCACCTTCGAACGCTGAAGCACGTCGAGGGCGACGACGACGACGACAGAGGAAACAACGATCGGCCAGTCGACGGGTGGGCAAGGATCAGCTGATCTACGTCGACGAGTCAGCCGACTACTGTTCGTCCACACGCGGACGACGCTGTATGCGGCCGTCCCGCAGCGAGGTTGCAGTGGGTCGGCGGCTGGAGCAGGCCGACTGTGAGACGCTGTGTTGCGGCCGGGGTTACAACGAGTACCGACGCACGACGACAGTCAGGTGTCGTTGTAAGTTCGTCTGGTGCTGTCGCGTCGTCTGTGATGCCTGCCGACGTGCGGAGAACGTCGTCGTGTGCAAATAACGTCACGGACGAGAACTACGTGCTATACGTCTAAAATAATCTTTGAATAAACTTAATACAAAGCGACGTAACTAAACCGAACTGAACTGACACGGTTTAGTTTTTGACGAACCGCGCGAGCCTATTAGTCATTGGTTGTCGCCTACTTGAGCGTAGTCACGTCAGCCACCGACGCTGCTAGTTCGTCAAAAACGAAACTATGTCAGTTCAGTCTAGTTCAGTTCAATTACGTCGCTCTGTGCACACATTTAGAACAGGTTGAAGTTCAAAGCGAAATGACGGATCCTCCTGTCATGTTCTTAAATTCCACGACAACTTATTCGCCGTGGCGACATCTAGCAGCGAACGCAAATCGTTCTGATCGAGAAAGAGGCAACAGCGGTTACGGAGACGTTAACAGTTTGACTAACAAAGGTTATAATATGATGAATTTATATCAGTGTGCATAAACAAATTCCTAGTCTGTGGCGTCACGGGGACGGGCACTGGCAACCTTTAAGTAGACGGTTTTTTAGATATCAGAACGTTTAACTTTCTCTCCCATCTTTCTTTTCTTCTATTCTTTATATTTCCCATGTGTTCTACTGTCTCTAATTCTACCAAACTAAGATCATGCATTCTCTAGTCTGTCCATGACGAAAAAACCTACTGACATACTTAGGCTGTAACCTTTCAGTTGTCAGGCGTCGCAAGCATTTTTTGACGCGCTACAGCTATGCTGCAGAGCGTCTGTGGCACGATGTGTCGTCGTCGTCTGTCACGGATGTAATGTGGCTGAACGGTGCGAGATAGGGCCTAGGTTGCTATTGATCATTAATAATTCGTATATTGGCTTTCAAATGACATGTAAATCATTGATCTTAGATGACCTTGAAGGGTCATAACGCACTACGGTATGCCAATCGTGCAGTATTGCGGCTAAACGGTAAGTCGTAGGAGGTCGGCGATGGTACCATCTGATAAAGCGTTGGCAACTTCTTATAGGCTGTCGATAGTAACCATGTCCCATCTGCAGCGGTTTGGCGGCTATTTTCAGTGGAAAGTTTCAAGCTATAAGGGGCCGTATCTTGGAAACGGTGAAAAATAAAATGTTAAATGTTTCAACACGACGAGACAAAATCGTATATGTGTATACGCATGTCTGGTTTGCGTTGTGTAAAAGAGCACCATTGCATTAACCAGATGAAAAAGATACAAATGTAAACTGTGCGAGTATTCGTATATATTCACGAACAACTGACACAGTCACAACTCACAAGCGCCACTGGTAAATAAAATGACTGCTACACACTTTCAATAATTATGCTTCAATGCAATTTTCGACCTGCAGCCAGAGTCGGACATCTAGAGAGACTGGTGGAAAGTATGGGTCACTGAAACTTCAAATGGCGAAGACAGGGACGGAATCTCGTTGTTAAGGCACTGCTAAGGCATAAAAAACAAGCAAATTTTTTTAACCATAACTTGAAGAGAGGTTATCCAATTTTAATAATTTTTGGTACACATATTCACGACACAACTGGCCATCAAATAGCCGTTCAATTTCCCACCTCACCCAAGATCTGTTTCTGCACTACCTGGGAAAAACAGAACAGACAAAATATGCAATAAAATCAACAAAAAAACTTTATAAAATTTTATCTTTCCGGATATGTGGCTACCAACAGCCAATCAATTACAAGGTTTGACTGTTGTGCAGCAGCATGTCTATTAAATAGGCATAACATTCAGGAATATTGATGAATTCAAGAAGTGACTGGTGAAGTCTGGATTGGTCTGAAGCAGAACATTATCAACGCTGCTATCAACGAATAAAGAAAGTGTCTCCGAGCCGAGCCCATGTTCGTGAGCCAACATTTCAAACTTTTGTAGGCAGCTAAAAATGGACAATTAGATAAACTATTAGCTAAAATAATGAAATCATGGACAAAGTG
>Ga0209671_1009627_pt1 | contig 10129 bp, 3 predicted proteins | sample WorMetHERISLAND2_2_FD_187401 | JGI IMG/M metagenome (GOLD analysis project Ga0209671, IMG submission 187401) | Marine gutless worms symbiont microbial communities from Max Planck institute for Marine Microbiology, Germany - Olavius geniculatus... | ecosystem: Host-associated > Annelida >... | reverse complement strand
CATTCAAAAGGTAGTCACTAGTGCTCATTATGATAAGCAGAATGTTTGTTCCTATCTGCAACCATTTTCACACTATACGAGCCAATAACGGCAAAATAACGTCTTTTTAGAGGGGGTACCCCTCTTTGATGCCCTCATTCTAGGGGAACCCCACACCCAGAGGCACGAAATTTTGTCACAAAAAACTAGAGACCTTGAGGCAAGATTTCATGATCCTAGCTTGCACTGTTTTGGCACGATATAGCAGTGTGACAGACGGACAGATGCCCAGGCCATGGCTAAGATACGCGAAAATTCGTAAAAATTCATTGCATTGTCAAAGTATTTGTAGTCTATATTACTTAGGTTACTGACGTTTTAGCAAGTGGTCTGCTGTTGCTTTATTTGGAACAATTGCTGAGTATATTCTGATCCTTCTGGATGCCACCAAGCAGACAAATTGCAGTAGCTGTGTAGATTGTAGATAAGTTGGTAGAGAGCTTATCTTTGTTTGGTTGATTCGCTTTTTTCTGTTTTTGGCTATGTTTAGCCATAAACAAAAACCATTCTGGGGAAGGCAACAGTGGTTGCCAAAGTTTAAGGTTGTAGTTTGTTATGAGCTGACATTAATGATGCACAGTATGGGTCTTGTCCGCTGTCTGTCTGTTTGTCCAGTATCGGCTTCTAGCCTGAAAACTAAAAGGCCGAGCAAAGTCAAAACTGGCGTGAACGTTTCACGTGAAAGGAGTAACAACTGTGGCAATATTTAGATCAGAAGCCCTGACCATGTTGGTTGCACAGCTGTAGGTGGATGGTCACACCCCCTAGTATATCCAGCCAAGTGGCCGACATATTTTACTTGAATTTAAGTAGTTAATAGTGACTTTTCCTCAGTAGCAGTTTGCTGTTTATTGGGAGTTAGCTAAGTGTGTCCAAAATGTTTTTTAAAATTTGGTGTGGTTTTGCCTTGGTTGTAAAGTAAGAACGGTTTTTGGTTTTAACTGAAGTTCAGTTACGCTAGAAAGCACCTTGTTTTCGGTTTGGAGTTGGCATGGATCTGCTTTGCTTTTGTAGTTTCCGGTAGTAACTGCATTACCGTATATACTGGCTAAGAACAATGAACTAGTCAACTGTTTTCTGGAAACAATTTGCACATCGAGTTTGTTCTTTAATATGACTTTCCATCTTATAGCTTTTGTTTGCAATTAATTTGTTGACTGCAGTTCTTATGGAGGAACAGATGGACAGCCGTTTAGGTGGTTTTCCTTTGAAACCACATTTTGCCTGCAAACGCTTTGGAAAACATACTATGCAGAACTGAAAATTCTGGACAGTTCAGTTGTTTAAAAATTAAAAAACAACCTACATTCAGTTTACCACATGCTGTTGGAGTTAGGGTACGGTTGGTGGCATGGCATAGTTGGTAACGCGTTTCGGCTGAAACGAAGTTACTCTACGCCGAGCTCGGTTAGTACTGCGATGGGTGACTGCCTGCGGCTAGGTAAACCATCTCGATGCGAAGCCTGCCAGCTAGGTTGACTCAGCCTTCTACCCTCCGTGGGATGGTAAAATGAGTAGTAACTCATTTATGAGTTATGGAAGGTGGTGACCTTAGTACAGCTGACTGGGGCTGTCCAGCCGGCCGCTGCGTTAGCCTGTGTCTTCAGGCTGCACGTGGTGGCCGTGCGGCTGGCGGCTCGGGTTAGTGACGGAAAGCGCATTAGAGGCGTTGTATGCGAGATGCACTGTACAAATTGACACCTTAACCTTTTATACCTTTTTACCAAAAGTTGTGTTTGCTGCGTTGCAGCTTCGCAGCCGGTGTCAAACTATTGGTCTGATGACAAGGACATCCGGGACTCTTATCGCTGCAACACAACCATGGATCTGTATAATAGCGACTCCGGTGCGGCTGCTCCACTCATGAAGCTGACCGTCTCCGACATGATATTGGAGGCTTTCCAGAACACATCCACACTTGAATTCAACAAGCCTGGTTTGTCACTGATTGTTTTTCCTATGGTTCAGACACCCTGGCCTTACACGAATAAACATGTAAGGTGTGTAATAAACATCTGCTTACACGAATACACAAGGAAGGTACCTTTTACTGATATGTAGACAATAAAAAGTTTTTGTCCAGTATATTGACGCTCAGAATTTTTTGAATATCCCTCCTATCCACTAGATGTGGCATACAAATTCCGATTTTTCTTTTATTAACACAACCAATATAATCAACAGTAATACCCCATACCCAAAAAATTTACCCCATATTTTATCCAGTTTTAGTTTCTGTTTGAAATATTTTTATTGCAGTTTGATTTCTACAATTTCTAAACCTGTGAATAATTTGAATATGCACATACTTGCATATTTATTTTTTGCAGTGATGATCTAGCAGTGCTCCCTTTGTTAATTTAAAGCCACAAATAACTTCCAGATTTTGTCAAATTTGGGCTTTTTAAAATACCCAAGTTCAGCTTAAAAACCCAGAACCCAATAAAACCACTGGGTTTGGCTTTTAAAAACTGTTTTTAACCATGTTATTCATTAATGAAGTTGAGGCTAGTGTAGAATTGATCTAACAGTGTCAGTGGGTGAGTAATCAAAAACGAATGCTTTCATACTTTTCAGTGATATCATAAGATGTTTATTGTTTAGTAGATCTAAAGTTAAAACTTTGCTTTTAGACTGAGTATTGTGGGAGGTTGATGTTTTATCCTAATTTTGGCTCTTTTAAGGGAATCGGTAGACAGGAGATAAACTATAGGTGAAGCTGTGTTCAGCAGCCCAGAGGATGCTTGTTAGTTTGGACCGGTTTTCAGTCAGATGTGTGCATAATGTCAATAAAGCTCTTCCTTTTGTCGTAAACTCAAAACATTCTATTTTTCAACGTCTAGCCATGTCTAGTGGCCCTCCTCACTCCTTAACTCAGCGCCTCAGATTCAGCGAGTTTCTCACTGACATTGTGCGCTTTATAAATTAAATTTACTTACTTACTTACTTACTAATGCATTGTCCATTACCTCACCCTTGCCCAGATTTAGTTAAAAGGCTTAACGTCTCTGTGGCACACATCTCAGAAACCCACAAAACTGGTGGCTCATTCATCCCCCCTGCTCTCTGTAACTAACTGCCACTTACCTATTCTTTAGCTTTTCCCATAAACATACGAGGGTCATCCCAAAAGTTTCTGGCCTCGACATCACTGGCTCATATGAGTCTGCTGCGGATATGACGTCGTGGAGAATTAAATAGAAACGATTTTCAGCGTCAACGAATAAGGCTCGAGTTATTCATCATCATGGATAGCAGACACCATCATGACCAGATTTCAAATTTTAAAACAGATAATAGTCACTGAGGTCAGGTCATTGCCGAGTGCAGAGTGGTCTTAGCGTACAAAGTCATAGTCAGGAACAGCCAGCTGGGTAACTGTAGACCTAGGACTGGACTGCAGTTCTGAAATTAGGGGAGGGTGTGTAGGGCTTTGTCTCAGCCCTCCTATCCATCAGATGCTCATGTAACTACTCACAAATTCTGATTTTCCTTTTATTAACACAACCAATATAATCAACAGTTAAATTTTAAAGCAAATCTTTTTGATATTGTCAAATATTGGCATTTCATCGTATTTTCACTGGAATGTCCTTATTTGTGGCCACCACAAATTAGATTACAGTATATTCACAGACACAAATGAAAAATTCATAAACGTATTTGTCAGGGCTTTCGTAAAGTCAAATGCAACGGAGCCCCACTTTGGTAAATCGAGCTAGAGACTGAAAAAGTTTCATGCAACTAACAGCTTGATTTAAACGTTGCGTGCATTAGCACACCAAGTTGTTTCAGCTTAATGCTCTATGATGTCATAAATTACAATGACGTCACTTCCACAATCTGCTTACACGAATACACAAGGAAGGTACCTTTTACTGATATATAGACAATAAAAAGTTTTTGTCCAGTATATTGATGCTCAGAATTTTTTGAATGCCCCTCGTATTTGCGTGAAGTCGTGACTGACTCGAGTGCTTTTATTTGCGACTAACGCAAATATAGGTTGTCGTATATTCACATATGCAAATGAGAAATTCACAAACGTATTTGTTAGGGCTTTCACAAAATCAGATGCCACGAGGCTCAGCTTTGGTAAACCTAGCTACAGACTAGGAAACTCTTATGCAACAATGAGCCTAATTCTAAGCTGTTTGCATTAGCGCTCCAAATCATTTTGGTTTAGAGCTCTATGACGTCATAAATTACAACGACGTCGTATCTACAACCGACTTGTTAGAGTTCGTAAAGGATGCACATTTCACTGATGTATGGATTGTGGAAAATATTGTCTAATATGTCGATGCTGGAAACTTCTGGGATGACCCTCGTACAATTTTATAACATGTAATTTTGACGTTAATTGTCTTTTTCATCTGTTATATGCATTTATTAATAGCGTTGTAACTGCTTCAGTTGATCAGTTGTGTGGTTGTGTTTCAAATAAACTAAGGGTCATTTGTTCCATGCAAGGGTTAGGGTTTACCATGAGGTTAACTCGGGAAATTACCCTTGTTAACTCGTGGTACGTTGTTCCAGACCAAAATTTGGCATCTAACATTGCCGAGAGTTAAACTTGATATTTGGTAAGCAAGCCCATGAGTTTACTTAGGCATGGAACAATTGACCCTTAATCTGATCTGACTTGGTCTGTTTATTACTGGTGCACTGCAGTGATGGAGTGCAAAGATGACCGGGCCATCAGTAACCTGGTGCCAATCATTGTCGGCGCAGCTCTCGGTGGACTTATTCTCATCGTGCTTGTCGCATATCTGATTGGTCGCAAGCGGAGTAGGCGGGGCTATGAGCAGGTGTAAACCTACAGCGGCACCAGAGCACTGTAAACTTTTCCGACAGTCGCTGCTGCTTCACTGTTAAATTTTTTGTTTCATGCGCTTTCACGAGACACTTCCTATTGTGCCGAAATTAATGAACATTGCATATGCTTGATTATATAGCTAAGTTTCATGTGCGAGTTGGTTGCACTGATGCTGTTGGCTTAGGATTAAAGGCATGAGGTCTGTGAAAAATTCTTGGCCTAAGTTTTTAACCATATGCTAACCTAGGTAGATAAACTTGGAAAGTTGAGAATAAAGCCGTTGTGTATAATGTGACTAATGTTATTATCAAGCAATTGTAAATTGTAATTTGCCGAGATACTTTTGCTTACACATGAAAAACACTTGGTCATTTTTAGTTTGTGCAGAGAACGTGCAAATGGATGCATAGGGTTGCATGGGTGCCGTAGTGGTTTATAACGCTACCTCCGGTTATGTTGTACATAAACAACAGCAGTCGGATCATTTAGCAGTCCTCAGATTAAGCTACTAAACTACTATCCTAGCGATACAAGCAAAACAGTATAGAATTATACATGTCGTATGTACGCATTATATTCTTACCTGCTGTAACAAGGTCACCTATTCTTCTCACTATCTTTGTATTTTTTTTATTTTTGCCATGTAGCTATTACTCCTAGTTTGGACGATGAATATCGTGTTGTAATCTGCTTAAAAGTTACTGCCGCCTTATTTACAAAAAAACATGTTAACAGCAACAGTCAACGTATGTTTGATTTCCATGCTTGTGGCATGTTTATCGAGAGTTAATGCCATCAGTAGACTGTAGTATAGTGCTGCATTGCATCAGGGTCAATGCTGCTATAACATTCCTGGCTGTGTACTACTGTGTAACTTAGCGTCGGGCATGAAGGTATTTTCATGAGCTGACACTACGTGAGTTCATGTTTCGTCGAGAAGTAGGATTATCTTTTTTCTAATCCGCTTAATCTGACATCCGCTAAGAACCGAATCCGATTAACTTACTTTTTATCCATAGATTAAAAAGTGACTGAAAATCGATTAGAAAGTTTCTAATCGCTAGGGATTAAGAAATTACGCCTATTCTTTTGCATTGCAGCTGTCTGGTGTTAATCGGTAATGCTCGGATTAACTTTGGTGTTAGCTGCCATTTCTGATTATCTTTCTTCTTATCTGGTAGATAATCGAAAATGTTGGTTCTTAGAAGAAAGATAACACCGAATTCTAACTTCAGTTCATGTTTCCGATTATCTTGGTATTTATTCTAAGAGAAAGTGTCGACCGAAGCGATAATCCTACTTCTCGACGAAACATGAACTCACGTATTGTCTTTTTGTACTCTGCATACTGGATGACATTGTTGAATTGTGTTAATATATCCAGAACATTTCAGTTTAATTTTTTGTTAGTTTTGTTAACTTTGGCTAGAACTTTAATAGCACACATTTTAGTTGTCTTTACTTCTGTCATTTTTCGAATTTTGTCAGTTTTACATTTAACACTATTTCTATTCTCAGTATTTCTCATTTCATTTTTCTTTTAAACGTTTCAGTTCTTTTTAGTTTATGTGCTAGATAAAACTGACAGTTTGTCAGTTTTTGAGTGTAAATTCTCCATAGTATTGTTGTATTGTATTGTATATCCTCTTTTCTTTTACTTTTCTTCTTGTAGTCATAGTATGCTGAGTGAGCAGTTTCATTGTATATACCATAGATGTAGTCCCAAGTCCTGTTTTTTAGACCACTATCAACACCAGATATTACGTGAGTTCATGTTTCGTCGAGAAGTAGGATCATCTTTTTTCTAATCGGCATCCGCTTAATCTGACAAACGCTAAGAACCGAATTTGATTAACTTACTTCTTATCCATACATGAACTGAAAACCGATTAGAAAGTTTCTAATCGTCAGGGATTAAGAAATTACGCCTATTCTTTTGCATTGGAGCTGTCTGGTGTTAATCGGTAATGCTCGGATTAACTTTGGTGTTAACTTTGGTGATTATCTTTCTTCTTATCTGTAGGTAATCGCAAATGTTGGTTCTTAGAAGAAAGATAACACCGAATTCTAACTTCAGTTCGTGTTTTCGATTATCTCGGTATTTATTCTAAGAGAAAGTGTCGACCGAAGCGATAATCCTACTTCTCGACGAAACATGAACTCACGTATTGTGCAGTCTTGAAGCCAGTCGTTTTTCATTCTTATTCTCGCGATGTAAGGTCTTGATGTCTGAGGTGTTAAGTTCTGTCATAGTTTTTGAGTTTCACCATTGTGTGTTACTCAGTTGAAGATTGTTTGAAGGTTTCTGGCTAAGAGATGCAATGATTGATGTCCCTTTTACTTACTGTATCCAGTAAATGCAATGCATGATTTATTCTTATTCTGTTCTTCTTTGTTGGTTTAAATCAGTATTGATCAGATTAATTTTGAATTTTGTGCTTTCCAGCCTCGGATATATTAGATTCGATCATAGGTTTCATCATTTCAGGTTAATTTACATGCGAAATTTGAAACTTACTGGCATGAAGAATAGGCGATGTAGAGATTTCTACATTTTACTTGCTGTTATTTTTTGCTGCCAGTCGTTTACTCATGAGTCGTATTTTGATTTTTTCCAGCAGCCTTGTCTTTCTCACACCATATGTTTCTTTGTCACAACATAGTGTAAAACTACATATTTTTGACATTGAGAAATTGAGAAATCTTTTTTTTGAATAGAAGTGATTGAGTTGGTTATTTGCTTGGTGTTGTGTTTTGTTTTGCCGACTGCTTTGTAAAAGCATGCGTGATACGGTTTGTTTTTGCAGTTGTTGGAACATTTGTGCTGATATGAACTGTACGGTACCAGTCTAGCTGAGACTCTGCTACAAGTCTGAGCTAATTAACAGATTTTCCTTAAACAAACTACAACTGTTTGGAAGTTCAAAACACTGGTCAGACCCTGTTGCCGCGACTAACAGCTAATAACTGGGATGCTGATGCTTTTAGCTACAGTTTGCTGTGTAGTGCAACGTCAGATATTTGTTGATGTCAATATTGAATAATAATAATACAGTGCAATATTATGATGAAGCATCTGTGTTGTGCTGGCATCTTGGAAAGCACTAGTTCCTATGCTGCACTGGCGATGTAAGAACTTTGCTTGCATCGTTGTGATTTAACCGAGTGACACCAGATGTTTAAAAAGCTAAATGACGCCCGGTATGTCTGTTATTACACATGCCATTGCCCAGGGCACCTTTAGTGCTGTGCAGGCTTATAGGGTGTTTACACGATCCAGCAAACGTCCAGCATTACATTTGCTGGAAGTTTGCTGGACGTTTGCTGGATCGTGTAACACCCCATTAGGCTGCTGCTGTGTGTATTACAATCGAGATGTGTATATTAACACTGAACAAAAAAGCTGTTTCATATTTGCACATGTCTTGAAATCGTAAATTTACTGCTGCTCTGATAGGTTTACATCTTGTATTAACAACATCTGGCTGCTTGTTAACTGTCTCGTCAGTTGTACATAGAGGAGATTTAATAGGAAATGGCGCTTGTATACAGTTTGCCTGTGCTTGATTCGGCTTGCCTGCAAATAGTCATATATCTACAGCTTGTTTACAAGATGGCATGCGTGTTCACAGTTGGATGGACAGACAAAAGATATTGCATTGCAGTGTCAGTTTGGGCATGTTTTATGAAGTTCGGTGAACAAAGCAGGTTGTCCTTATGCGGCCGTCCTAATAGGGCACGTTACAGGTCTTGTCTATTATGTCTGTCTGTACCATTCGGGCTCCTCTGTCAAAAGCAAAAGCCTAGAAAACCCAAAATTAGTCTGAACGTTCCCCAGGGGAGGAGTACTGTAAGATGTGCACCAATTTTCACTTCAAAAGGTTGGTTAGATTGTGTTGGGCAGTGCGTTTTGCATAGACAGCTATGGGTCCATTGTGTGAGAGCTCGTCCCCTTTTTGGCACTTTGTCGAATTGTGGGTGAGTACATGATAGCTGGGTGGATGGCTTCATATCATGCCAGCACTAGGCTAACATTTTCACTTGTAATCCAGATATTACAGGGTCTTCCAAAAACGGCACAAAGTTTATGTCGCCATAATTTTGTAACTGTACATCGCACGGAGTCGTTTTTATGGAACACCCTGCGTGAAGTGAATGTGACAATCGGCACCAGAGATGTGCGGATCCTGGAATTTTGGGTCCGTGTCCGCAAACCTAGGCCATCTTGCGTCTACGTCCGCACTATCAACAACAGCGATAATGTTTACAATTTACTGGAACCCAGGGCCAGCCTTCAACAGTGTGGCATGTGCGAAAAAACTGCAAATGCAACTGGTACTTTGTAGTATTGTCGTTGCTAGAAAATAGGAACGTTGCGGTAAAAAAATTCGTTTTCTTCAGGAAGCATCCGCGACCATGTTCCGTCCGCGGATGAGTCTGCACATCTCTGATCAGCACATCAAGAGTGACCTAGCTGCTATAGCTGCTTACAGAGACAAGCTCATGACTGGCACTGTGTGGCCAATGCTTGCTTTACTGTGGTTTTACAGCTCCTGCTTATGAAGAGTACCATCGTGGCAGGGGGAGGGGAGATTGCTCCCCTGCCTATATTTTGGGGTGACAGAAAATTGTCAAAAAATCTTCCATCCATAAATTTGGGTCCAAAAATGCAAAATTTTGGACTAAAACTCCCATTTTATGTAAATTCAGGGGCAAAGTTGAAATTTTAAGCATCCTTAACGTTTTCCGCTAAAAATTTGCAGCTTCATCTCCAGAAACTGTGATTTGCTGCCTCACCTACTTTTATAACCCACGATGCTGCTGCTTATAAACTTGGGCTAACAGAAACACATTTATACTCGGATGCTGAGAATAATTTATAGTGCGTGCATAATATATCTCAAATTGACAGAAATACTGAAGGCGTATGGCAGTGTTTTTCAACCGGGGTTCCGCGGAACCCCAGGGTTCCGCGAGCATCTGCCAAGGGTTCCGCAGCTGGCCAGTAAAAATAAGCTAGCGTGCGAAATCTCGCCAAGCAATGTCGTAGAAATACTCATCATGAAATATTTTGTTCAAAATTGCGTTTCTACGTGTTCATTTTTGCATAGACCAATTCTGTTAAATCATTTTTGCTGTTAGTAGTCTTGGCGTACTTGCATTTTTAGGAGCGTAGGCTTTCTATGCACGATATTAGGCTACTCAACTCCGAGGATAAGTGCATTATCGCAAATAAAGATGAAGAAAAGAAAAAAACGCACTGATTAGGGT
>Ga0209671_1009626_pt1 | contig 10130 bp, 8 predicted proteins | sample WorMetHERISLAND2_2_FD_187401 | JGI IMG/M metagenome (GOLD analysis project Ga0209671, IMG submission 187401) | Marine gutless worms symbiont microbial communities from Max Planck institute for Marine Microbiology, Germany - Olavius geniculatus... | ecosystem: Host-associated > Annelida >... | reverse complement strand
ACGTAACCTAACTTTTGCCAGAGTTCACGAGCTCCGGCAGCGTTTTGTTATCCAGCAGTAATATATTATATTGCAAATTGTCAGATATATATTGTAAATAGGCCCACTGTTAATCAGTTATTTTATTGAACATGCAAAATCATTATATCATAATCTACCCTTGCAGTTTTGAGCGTATACAGTGCCGTTAGAGCCCTATTACTTATAATAAACCTCCAGATGAAGCGTTCAATCCTGCTATACTAAAATACTATTGAAACAAGCTAATGTTCATACGAACACGGAGTTTGTCCAATGCATTTCAATAGTTTACAGTATTATGTCCGTATAAATATAACCAGTGAGCTGTTTAGACTGGTAGAAAAATCAAAGAGTTTAATTTCAAATTGTACAGCAGCAATAATCCTTTCATCCTTCTCTATTATTTTAACCAAACAATAGACATTGTCAGTCACGAAACCATTCGATTTACTATAAAAGGTCCATCGTCACCATGCGTTTTTCTTGCACCGTTAAAAAGATATGGCGCCTCAAAGATAATGGGGTCACGAGTTTGACCTTTTGGGGTCAAGTGACGTCATCGATCTAGTGACCATTCGACTCCCGGAAGTCGACTTCCTATCCGTGGTCCACAGTGAGCATGCGTCTATATTGTTGCACCGTTATAGAGATATGGCGCCTTAAATATTGGACGCACGAACCTGGACACAAAAAGAAAGACGGAAGAATGGAAAGGAAAAGAAAAAGGGAAGGAAAGGAAAGAAAAAAGTGGGAAAAAGAAAGGGAAAGGGGAAAGAGAAAAGGAATGGCAGGTAAAAAAGGGGAAGGAAATTGGAAAGGGAAAAGGAAAGAAAAAAAGAAAAGGAAAAGAAAGGGGAAGGAGAAAAGGAATGGAAAGTAAAGGAAAAAGGAGAGATATAGATGTAAATGAAATAGTTAATAAAGCCCACCAAAGAGCGAACCACATTATTCGTTGTTTTGTATTCGTTGTTTTGTTTCAGGCTACATAAGCACCTTGATAAGGGCATTCATTGTGTATGTGCGTCCAATTTTAGAGTACAACAGTGTTGTGTGGTCGCCTAGTTTAAAGAAAGATATTGACTTAATTGAGAAGGTGCAAAGACGGTTTACAAAGCGACTGTTTGGGCTTAAAGATTTAACCTATAAGGAGCGTTTGGAGCGTCTAAATCTTCCTAGCTTAGAGCTGCGCCGGCTGTATCTGGATCTTGTTTTGTGCTATAAGATTGTGTTTGGTCTGGTCGGTGTCAATTTCGATGACTTTTTCACGTTTAGCCCCTCCTCTCAGACGAGAGGACATTCATACAGACTATATAAACCTAAATGTACAAATTCAGTTCGTCAAAACTTTTTTGTTGAAAGAGTCATTGATGTCTGGAACTGTTTACCACCCACAGTCAGCTTTTCTTCTCTATCCTCATTCAAGAGATCATTGAAAGATACTGATTTTACGCACTATATAAAATGTTCTGTGTAGGCCTGCTGTTATTTTTGTGTTTTTTGCGTGTTTTTATTGATTTTATTTTAACTTGTCTCAGTTGCCGTGTTACTCACGTGTTTGTGTTTTTAGCTTAGGAAGGCTACTGTAAGTGCTCTATGAGCCTGGTATGTCTTGCCGACTGTATGTTTGTGTCAACTTGGTGCACTGTGTTATGCTTTGCTGGCAAATAAATGATGATGATGATGATGATCCATGAACTGTTGAGCTTCTATACGATAGTCTACGCGAAGGTGAACGAAGCACAATTTTATTTTACCTTTGTAAACAATCGTTTTTAGTTAGATGTTTTCTTTTTAATTTTACGTATTTGGCTCAAGATAATATTGTTTTTTTTGGTTTTCTATTTTTAGTTAATTATAGTTGTTTTTGGTCATTTATTCTAGTGTTTTTCTGCCACAGCTAATGTGCGTCTGACACATTTATTAGGCCGTAAATATCAATAAATAAGTCTACTGTGTGTTACCCTAAAGCTACTTTTTACATACTCACTCGAGCAAATGGCTCACCCACTCCAGGCATTTTGTGCAAATAAGTTAATCAGTCAAAGAATCCTACATTTTTATGACGAAACCGTTAACAAAAATCAATATTACATATCTCAAAATGCACTAAAACTATAATGTAGAATTTCAAAAAAAAATTCCTAGAGATGACACCTAGACCCAAGTTCAAGGGCAAAAAAAGCGCTGGAAGAGAGATGGGGAGGAAAAAAAGAAAGAAGGGAAGATATAGAACGAGAGGGAGAAATGAGAAAAGAATAACGATCGTCCACCCACTAATTTCGGCTTAAAATACGCACTGCGTTACTGTTACTGTTACTGTGTGCGTGTATACGGTCAGCTGATGTGCGTTGGCGTAGTAGGTGCGGTTGTCGATGATCAGTGGTTGTGGACTGTCGCCGTGGTACCAGCGGTACGTTATGACGCTACTGTCATCCGACACCGCTTGACAACTGAATGTCGCCGACCCGTAGGCGCCAATTGACACCACGTTGTCGTCCTCACTGCGATGCGCTATCCGCGTTCTCTCTAGACATCAGTATCAGCCCAACGACCAATCGGTCAGTATACGTGAGTTCATGTTTCGTCGAGACTCAAAAACTAACATTATCTTCATTCTAATCTTTTTCTTTTAATCTGACATCCACTGAAAAACCGAATCCGACTACATTTCTTCTTAGCCAGGCCTAGATAACAGAGTGAACTGATAATCAATTAGAAGAAACGCGTATTCGTTTGCATTCTAGCTGACTGCTTAAATGCTATGGCTCTTCATATGAAACTTATCTAGAGCTACGGAGCGTCACCCGCCGTATGGAATCACACGGCGTTACCTGCCACCCGACACAGGTAAACGCGCCCCGCCTTAACCCCAGTCAGAGAGACCGGTACTCGATTTACCTACCCCGGAGGGATGGCTTTTAAATTAGCAGCTCAATTCAGACAGTCCGTCACATGACAAGCCGGAAGATCATAGAACCACTTCTTCGTCAAGTTTTTTCCCCTAAAAGATGTGTTTCCGCAAAAAGTCTTTCTGCTTTCGATGATACCCCTAATAATACAGTTTGTGTTTTTATGGCCGGCGCCGTTAATGTTAGCCTTATTACAGTATTATACACTGTGTTTCAGAAAAAAACATCCCAACATTTTTGATTGTAACTTTAAGAAGGATTATCAAATTTTAATATTTTTGTGCGAATATTCCGGAGACAACTGGCCATTAAATAACCATTTATTTTTCCACCTCACTTAATGTCTGTTTCTGCACTACCTGGAGAAAACAGAACCTACGAAATATTACTTTTTTATCTAATGCGGTATGATTACTTAATCAACATAGCATATAAAAACATATTTTGTTTACATTTCTGACTTTTTGGCTGACATTTCATCCAGTTGTCCGTTTTTCAACTGCCTAAAGTAAAATTGCTTGAAATGCCGGCCCATTATGCGAACATAAGCATGAAAATGCTTTTTTCTATTCAGTGACAGCAGTATCGATAATGTTCTGCGTTAGACCAATCCAGGCTTTACCAGTCGCAACTTGAGTTCATAAACATAAACGTTATCTGGTAAAGACACTGCTGCATGACAGTCAAATTTTGTAATAGACTGGCTGTTGGAGCCCACAGATTTGGATAGATGAAATTTATTGAAGTTTTTTCATTCATTTTAACATGTGTTATGCTTGTTCTGCTTTCCCCAGGTAGTGCAGAAGCAAACGTTGGTGTGGTGGGAACTTGAACAATGATTCAATAGCCAGTCTAAGTTGTATCCAAAATATTTTTGCCAAAAATTATTGCAATCTGCTAATCTTTCTTCGAGTTACAGTCGATAATGTCAGAGATGTTTTTTCACGTTTTTTTGTATATTTTGCTTGATCTGCTTTCTCTAGGTGGTGCAAAAGCGGACAGTGGGTGAGGTGGGAAACTAAATGGTCATTTGATGACAAGTTGTGACCGAAATATTGGTACCAAAAATTATCAAAATCTGATAACTGGTTTTCAAGTGACAATCTAAAATATCGGGAATGTTTTTGAGACACAGTGTAGTAGTGCAACTGCTATCGCTCATCCAAGCAAGACGCCTCCGTTTTTTCGGGCATGTAGTATAAGTGACCGACTTGCACGACATGTTCAGAGCCCTACATACGTCGACCCACAGGCTCCCCAATGACTGGAAACTTCGCCCAGGCCGCCCACGTCACACCTGGCTACGGACCCTGGAAGCTGACCTCCTGCCGCTCAACCACGGACTCAACTCATCGTGGAAACTCGCACAGGATCGAAGACGGTGGAGGTAGCTTGTAGACATGGCTACGCTACAGCCTAGGGCATGCTTGCGATGATGATAATAATATTACAGTATTACTACGTGTGTTGTGTCTTACCGAGAACGTTGACGTAGGCTTGTGCGAAGGCGTATCCGTGTGGGTTGCTGACGTTGCACTGAATGACGGCGATGTCCGTCATAATCTCTCCTGACGTGACGTCCACGTACGACTTCTGCACGTCAGTCAACGTTAGCTCCGTCATGTCCACGTTCAAGGAATATTTCGCCGGCAACACTGCAACAACAACAACAACAATAATAATAATCATAATCATTAAAATTGTTTCGCCGGCGCTGCTAACGACCTAATGTGACGTGACTGATAAAAACTGAAAACAAGAAAGCCCAGCTGTCGCTAGGGAAGACGCGCTACAGTTCCTGTTGCAGTACTGACCTTCAAGATCATCCGAGGTCGATGATTTCCATTTCATATGAAAGGACGTATGCTACTTCTTGTTTGTGATTAATAGTAACCTTGACCCTATCTCTCACCGTTTCCGAGATAAGGCCACTTATAGTTTAAAATCTTCCATTAAAAATTGCGGCCAAACAGCTGCAGATGAAGACATGGTTACTATTGACAGTCTATAGAAAGTCGCCAGCGCCTTATCCTATGGTATTATCGCCGGCCCTCTACGACTTACAGTTTAACCACAATATCGCACGATTGGCATACCATAGTGCGTTATGACTCTTCAAGGTCATCCAAGGTCAATCATTTTTATGTCATTTAAAAGCCAATGTGCGACTTCCTATTAGTGATCAGTAGCAACAAAGGCTTTATCTCGCACCGTTTAGCCACAATACATCCGTGACGGACAGACGACAGACAGACGGACAGAAGATAACCGTGCCAAAGACGCCTACGGCATAGCTGTATGAAGGGCGAGCAAAAAGTTTTGAGCCTCGATATATTAGACCAAAATTTTTGTTATTGTTTATATATCAGTCAAACACACCTTTCTTGTGTACTCTTGCGGGCGTGTTGGAAAATGTGACGTCACTGTAATTTATGAAGTCATAAAGCTTATTGATGATTGCGGTGGCAGCTATTCATGATGATGAGTGACTTTTCTGTGACGCTTCGAATCGTTTCCGTTTAATGCTATGTGACGTCATATTTCGATGACGCCATATCCGCAGCAGACTCATAAGAGTCAGTGAAAAGTTCACGTTTCACGTTTCACTGCTATATAGATTGTAAAAAAATTGTAGTCTAATATGTTCGGGCTCAAAACTCTTTGCCCGCCCCTCGTAGCGCGTCATAAATAAGCAGTGGACAAGACGTTACCGGCACGGGTGTTGCGGTACCAGTGAATACTGGGCTTGGGTCTGGCGCCGGTTGTTCGACAATTGATTGTCACCGTGTCACCAACCGTAGCGTTGATGTTGCGCGTCTTGTTGACAAACTCCGGACGCGCTGCACAGCAATACGCAATGTCGATCGGCACGTAATTTAAAGCGACAGAAACGTCACTGACTATACAAAACAAACGAACTGCCAATTCAGTTCATTTCAGTTCAGTTCGTTTCGTTCCCTCTGTACGCCACTTGAATTTCTCCTCCGAAAAATTAGGCTATATTTTCGGGTCTGTCTGTCCGGTTGTTTGACCGCCTGTTCATTTTGTAGTGTCCGCTAGATTACTTTCTCTTAATAATTACAAACTTACGTATGGGACGGGTAAAATTTTACCGAACGATGAATTTTTACCGTGCGATGCACGTTAGTGCAAAGCGCATATTTGCCACCGTAAGTTGCCGCCCGTCTATCTGTCTGTCTGTCCGTCCCTCTGTAACGTTCATGTATCGTGGCCATGCAAGCTTGATTACTTGGAATTGGAAAGTAAATGCATACACGAGAAAGTAAAAATCGCACAGCAACCAAATTTGCAGCATTTGTGCGCGTTGTCTATGACATTAGGTGTACAAAATTTTGTAGCAAACGGATCGCGTTTGACAAAGTTATAGTAAAAAAACCAAAAATGCCGATGGACCCAAGTTCGTGGACTCGAGCATGGCCGCCGTCAGTCCTTATTTAAGAGGTCTATGCTACGAGCCCAGGCTGCATCGCGCGGTCCATATACGCTGCGATAGCGGGGTTGGCGCTCCAATTATTGCCATCGATAGTCGCCTACCTTCAACGACAAGTTCGATTTCGATTTTGAGACTGGACGTATGCTGAGCAGATGAGCCTTCGCACACGTAGATGCCTGCATCGGACGACCGGAGATGCGTTATTCTAGCGGCGCTATCGCTCATCGACAACTGAAAACGACCGTCTGCCGGCATTTGACCTTCAGACTTATTCCACGATATCACAGGCGTCGGACTGCACGCAGACGACAGTGACAAGCAACGCTGATATAAACAGTTTTTAACATGAATGTCGTCCTTCAAAAATCGTATAGCGTAAAGAAAATTTTTCTTAAGTTTGGCATGCTCTGCGTTTTCGTTTGAAACTGTAAGAAGCCTGCAGGCGAGCTGCAATGCAGAGCCGCAGCTGCTATCACGACAGTCTGTCCGACAGTAGACGGCAGACGCAGAGACACAGCCACAGATACGCTGCCTGAAAGTAAAGGTCACTTATAGCTTGCGGCTCGCGAGCCATTGTACAGTACCGCACTTACAAAGTGTGCGCGACGCGCGTTCATGTTACAAGTCTTCGAAGTCGCGCATTATGCGAGAATTATGCACACTTGAATGGTTCTCTGCAGTGCAGTTTGTAGAGCCTACTTGCTGCCCGCGCGCTTTTGTCAATGTTCCAGTTAAATTTTTTTTCGTTTGTGGATCAGAAGTTCACCGAATTGTGCCACAACACTCGGGCGACACGTAGTTTGCAACGTTGTTTTCTGACTTTAAAATTTAGATATCTTGTTTCGTTCCGAAAATATTCACGATCACACTCGAATTCTAGACGTTTCCCTATAGCCTACCAATAAGCGAAACTGCAGGAAGTGCCTCCTAAATATGTTTTTAAAATTAGGCTACATTCATTTTCGACCACGTGGCAAAATCGACGATTGGCCGATAAATCTTGGAGATGGGATTTCGCGCTGAAAAAAAGAGAGAACGTCAGCAGCATAATATGGTTATGGGCCGGCGGCCATAATAAACACGTAAAATACGGTTATAATAAGTTCATGACCGTGTAGAGTTATGGACGCCGACTTACAAAGCGGCGAAGAAGCAGCGCAGTAGAACGGAGCGAGACTCAACACCAACAACTCTTCTCGGAGAACTGAAAGCTTTCACTGGAGCAGTACGTGGCCGTTCAGTTCCTGTAGAAAGAACAGCGATACAGTACAATACAACGAAGCCCATTTCTTATCCAACGCAACGTGCGCAACACAAGAACAGACACCGTTTCGATATCTACGGTTCTGGCCGTTCGCTTGAGTCCGTTGCGTTTGTTTTGCGTACCTTTTTTCCAGCGTCTGCGTCGGTTGCGTCAAAAAGTACGCAAGGGCCATGCGTTGGGTTCGTTCCGCTAACGGAAACCAGGCTTAACACGTAATGAGTCCGCGCAGTCACAGATATGACGTAAGATAAGTCATAAAAACATGAATATAGCACATAGCAATATAAATACACTGTGTCTCAAAAAACATCCCCGACATTTTTGACTGTAATTTAAAAACCAAGTATCAGATTTTGATAATATTTGGTACACATATTCCTGAAACAACTTGTAATCAAACGGCCATTCAGTTTCCCACCTCACTTAATGTACGCTTCTGCACTACCTAAGGAAATCAGATCAAACGAAATATGTGTTGAAATAAACAGGAAGCCTGAAAAAAATCCCCGACATTATCGATCGTAAGTTGAAGAAAGATTAGCAGATTTTAATAATTTTTGGCAGAAATATTTCTGACACCACTGCCTATTAAATAAGTGTTTTAGTTTCCACCTCCCCAACGTCTGCTTTTTGCACTACCTGAGGAAATCAGACCAAGCATAATGCGTGTTAAAATGAATAAAAAAACGTCGATAAAGTCCATCTGTCCTAATCTGTGGGCCCCAACAGCCGGTCTATTACAACGCTTGACTGTCGTGCAGCAGTGTGTCTACCATATAAAGTTTAGGAATGTTTGTGAAGTCCAGAAGCGACTGGTACAGCCTGGATTAGTCTGGAGCAGAACATTATCGATACTGATGTCAATGAATGGAGAAAACGTCTCCTTGCCTGTGTTCACATAGTGGTCCAACACTTCAAACAGTTTTACTGCAGGCAGTTCAAAAATGGACGACTGGGTGAATTGTCAGCCAAAGTGTCAGAAATGTCAGCAAAATGTGTTTTACGTGCTATGTTAATTAAGCAATCGTATCGCATTAGACAAAAAGTGATATTTCGCTGGTTGTATTTTCCCCAGGTAGTGCAGAAGCAAACGTTAGGTGAGGTGGAAAACTAAATGGTCATTTGATGGCAAGTTGTATCAGGAATATTCGTACCAAAATTTATCAAAATTTGGTAATTGGTTTTCAAGTCACAGTTGAAAATGTGGGCGATGTTTTTTGAGACACAGTGTACATTATACAGAACAGAGCAAGCCTCGAATTCAACTATACTGACTGGACGCTAGTAATAGCGCTGCAGGCCCATGCGCAGTTCCTAGGACTACAGTAACTTACAATAAATACCGTGAGTCAAATACCTATAATTGAACTGTTGTCCATATCTCGGTATATATTTGCCAATTTTCATAATTCCGCCACTAAAGGCGTGTAGCCTACAGGGCGACTTAACTGAACTGAACTGAACTGACATGGTTTAGCTAGTTTTTGACGAACTGACCAATAAGCGAGCAGGCGAACCCATTGGTCATTGGTTAGCGTGTACATGCCCATAGTCACGCAAACACCGACGCCGTTAGATGATGCCCGCTGTAATGCATTACTGCTTGCCAATTGGCCAGTTCATCAAAAACTAAACCATGTCAGTTCAGTTCAGTTCAGTTACGTCGCTCTATACGCGCTTTAACAGATTCGACAGACAATCGGCAACAAACATTCGCCCTGTAGAAAAAAGATTAATGTCAAAATTATGACCTTGTGGGGTCAGTATGACGTTGACGATGGAATAGCTGCCAGCCTTGACGATATCAGCGACGACGTTCCTCACGTTACATTTGTACACTGAGCCATTGCGAGCGTCCTCCATCTCCACATTCGCAAAATGCAAATTACCTGCCCACATATCATGCAAAAAAATTCACTATACACACCTTCACAGTTATTAGGCCTAGACAAATCATGCGATTTCGGTTGCAGCCTGGCAAAAAAGTAGTAATGAAGGACTTTTTTGGTATTTTTTAAATTTTTTATTTCAATATTACACAATAACGTGGCAGGTTAAATAGTATCCATAAGAAATGAAGAGAAGATACTGCAGCATACGAGACTACGTGCAAACATTTTTGTTTCAGCAAATATTTGAAAACAAACAAAACAAGATACCCAGCTGTCGCTAAAATAACCGACCGTACTGGTTGTCAGTGACCTTCAAGGTCATCCAAGGTCGATGATTTTCATTTCATATGAAAGGACGTATGCTACTTTAGTATTAGTATTAGTATTAGCATTAGTATTAGTGATTAATAGTAACCGTGGCCGTATCTCTCACCGTTTCCATTGAAAAACGCACATTTTTCCTACTCCCCGCCACTCAATCCCCAACTTGGAAATGTTTCCCTTGCAGTGGCGGATCCAGAAATTGCTGGTAGGGGATGGCCCCTCCTCCCTTTTCCTCTCCCTGCCTTCTTCCCCCTCCTTTCCTTTCC
>Ga0209671_1009625_pt1 | contig 10130 bp, 3 predicted proteins | sample WorMetHERISLAND2_2_FD_187401 | JGI IMG/M metagenome (GOLD analysis project Ga0209671, IMG submission 187401) | Marine gutless worms symbiont microbial communities from Max Planck institute for Marine Microbiology, Germany - Olavius geniculatus... | ecosystem: Host-associated > Annelida >... | reverse complement strand
AGCAGAAACTGGGAGATCTTGAAGTGGCTTAATGGTGTCTAGATGCTCCTGATCATGACATTTGTTCCACAGTTCATTGACTTGAACATATCTGACAGTAATGGACAGAGTCATACAGCAGTATTGCATCTTTTTTATGTTCGATACGATGAAAGTCAGATTTCTGATTTCAGTCAGAGTGGGTTGTTATTTGAATTATTGTATTAAGTGTTTGTTTTCATCCCCACTCTGTGGTAACTTGCCCACATTTTATTATGATTATATTTCGGTAACTGTGCTTCTAGGCACTTTTAATCAGAGCTGTTTTATGATTGATTTTGTAGACACTATGGTCTTATATATCTTACATTTATCTCGGTTTAAACACACATCTGGCTTGTGTTGTAGCTAGGCGTCACTGCCTACATTAAATTAAATTATTTATTAACAGTGAAACAGTGAATGCCAGAGAGTACTGCATGGAAGCTGTAGTTTATGGCATAAATAGCATAGCTGATGTGACAAGTCTGATTTTGTGAGTTTTGTTTTGAACAACAGTTGGTGTTAATGCTTTTGGTTACGGTAATGTTTAAGCATGGTGGGAGCTGTGCAAATAATTTTTGAGTATGTTATAGTTTGTGATGGCATTAATTTTTTTTATTTGCTGCCGGTCATAATTTATTGACCTGTTAATTCAACAGGACTAGACTACTTCTAACTGTTGTGTTCTGGACAAACATTCAGATGCAAAAATAAACAAAATGTAGCACAAAGTTCAGTTATTTGGTAACATTTTGTACCGGTACCCTCGCAACTTCCAAAATTATTTCGTTTTGTTAAGGGCTTAGTCCTGCTGGTATGCTTCGTGATAACATTTTTGGCATTATTATTCATTCATCTCAGTAATTACTGAACTGTTCCCTTTGCATAGTGCATATTGAAATCTCATTGTTTAATTATTGTTCAAGATTATCAAGATCTGCTTCAACTGTCGGTTGTCGACTTCGCCGGTATGTTAATTGTATGACGTGTGTTTTGAGGACTCTAGTATTATACCAGTATTGTCTTAATGTGGATGCAGAAATAGTGTATGTTGTATTCCGTTGATTCCTTATTTCTGTTTTTGCAGTACTGTTGTCTTCAGTGCTTGAATTGTGGAAAGAAAAGCGGGGGGAACTCTTTAACAAGGCAGTGGAATCTGTGGGTGGAGTCCCAGCTGAAATTTAATTGGTGTATTTTAGCCATAAAATCTGGTTTCTGATGACATTTTAAAATGAAAATGATGACGGTAAATGGCAACAGAAAGGCTCAGACTACAGTGTCAGACCTGTATTACTGCAGGTCTCCCAGAACTGGATAAAGTCCATTGGCGACCGCACCTTTCCAGCGACTGCTGCATCAGTCTGGAATAGTTTGCCGGAGTCAGTCCGGTCATCGCCGTCGTTGCAGGTTTTCCGCAGCAGACTGAAAACCGAACTTTTTGCCCGGTCTTACAGACATGACTAAGAACGTCTCATTGCACTGACTACTATTACGTGACTTCACTGTTTAAGCTTACTGTTACATGTCCTTGTAGTCTTAGGACTTAACACCACGCTAAAGTTTATTCGTCCTTCATCATCATCATCATCAACTGAAGGAATGCCTTCCACCTTGCCTCGGAAAAAAAGAGTTCCCCTCAATTTAAGAGCAGTTGTCGTGTTAAATAGTGCACTGTCAGTGTTGTGCCAAGTCAAACAACACTATTATTTATTCCAAGAATTTCATATTAGTTTTATTGCTTTAGTGGACTTTAGACTTAGTTAATTGTGTTAAATGTTGGTTGACTACCAATAATACGCTACTTTGTTTTGTGAAGCATCGGTTATATTTGAAGGAACGCGCGACCCGGGTCCGAAGCACACTGAGGAGAAGAAATCTCCTCCTGGGCTTCTTCCTGATTACCTGTAGGGGCCTGTGGTGCTTCTGACTGCGAGTGGAACCGGGCCGCCCGCTTCTTCCTCGTTTTCATGATGTGAAGGAGTCAGAGCTTAGGGATGTAGTTGATTTCCAGGCCGGGCCTGCAATAGACCCTCGCCCACTGTCGAAACTGAAAACTTTCCTATAAAATTTGGTTAAAAGAAAATCCCGGAAAAATCTAACCCAAAATTTAGAGGAAGAAAAGAACCAACTAGCGACCTTGGAAAAAAATGAGACTAAAGGGGAAGGAAAATACAAAAAGTACCTGGCAATCGGCTTGTCGATTCCAGCAGACTACGGACAGGAAGCACACGGTAGAGACGGTCCAACGTTTACTCAGCAACACCACTCGTCACAGCAGAACTCGTCGACCGAGAGGATGCAGTGCAGCTAACCAGACTCAGGAAGCAGTCGAAGAGAAGAGGGAGAGAACCACGTCGACGCGTCCGCCTGTAGCAGAAAAGCAGCAGAAGATAGAGCCAAAGAGAGACGTCCGCCGGTTCAGATCAGCAGCAGAAGAGCATCAGAAGAGACGTCCAAGCGAGAGAACAAAGGCCTGGCCCTAGTTCATATACTGCAAGTAAGGACAGGGGGGTCTGTGCTATAGATGATAAGAGAGGGGGGGTCTGTGCTGTCTGCACTAGGCAGCGGACAAGAGAAGAAGGGGGGTCTATGCTGCCAGTACTAGACAGTGGAGACAAGAGGAAAAAGGGGGGGGATCTGCGCTATAGATGATAAGAGGGGGGGTCTGTGCAGTGAGATAAGAGAAAATTTTATAGAAAAATAGCTCACAAAAACTTTTAGAATTTAGTAGAATTTAGAAAATTTAAAAAAAAAATGCAGGAAATTGATTTAGAGAAGCTGACAAATTTCCAACAGGCAAAATTTTAGAAAAGAGAGGAGGGAGAAACTGAACCAAGCCAAAATTTAAAATATGAAACCTGCGACTTTTACATATTTTGGTCATCACTATCTGTGTCCTAATGCCTGAGGTAGAGTGGCATTTAGTAATACTACACAAGGGGCATTCAAGATATTTTGCAGCTTGACCATAAAAAGTGCTAGCAGTGATGCAGGTTAAAATGTTAACTGCATGCTCTTTGTGTTAATATTCCAAGTCATTTCTGTTTAACACTATGCCACTGCTGCCATAAATTACAGTGACGTCAGGTACACATCATGTTCATAGATAATGTACACTTTACTGATATGTAGATTGTGAAGAATTTTTCAATGTTGAATATCACGTTGTACTATTGAATGTCCCTAATATTATCAATGTCAGCTCGAGCAGTTTAACAGTCGCCACTTTTCTGTTGACCGATGTGTACACATGCTGTCCCAGGCAGTGGTATCGTCACAGGGGAGGCGGGGCTAAATTTTAGCCGGTCAAAAAATTTTCTTCTTGTCGACAAATTTTCTTTCCAAAAATACAGATTTGGGGCTGAAAATTTCCCATATTGGGGGACTGCAGGGGCAAAATTGAACTTTTGAACACCCATGATTTCCTCTCTTGGAAATTTGCAACTTCCAACCCCCTTACTTTCTTCACCCATGGTACCGCTATATATTGGAGCTGATAAATTTTCACTTTAACCTACTTTTTACCTAGTTTTATGGCAACCGCAAGTCACAAAATTATGATCAATGTCTTCAATCTTTTGACATCTGCAAAAACGACCATCATGGATTGTTCATTTTTGTAGTGCACACATTAAGCATCATATCTCCTAACTCTGGACAACTGGCTTCATGTGAACTTTATTTCTACCACGAACTTGCCTTAAAGATGTAGCGGTTAATATTGTTGTCTAAGAGCTCGTTTGCCAGCAGCAAAACAAAAAATAATTTCAAACACTGGCTTTTACCATGTAAGCAGTTTCTTTCTGAACATTTCGACTCTGTAACGTGCAGTTGCAAAATTATTGTGCTGTAAACTTTGTGCTGTTTTTTTCTGGAACATTCTATGTAATCAGAAAATGTTTGAAAATTTAATGAGAAAATTCAGTTGGTGTTTCAGCTAAGTAAAGCCAGAACTTTTGCATGCTGACATCAGATAATCGATATGTTATGCAATAAGTTTAGTAATCGTTAAAAGTACGGTTAAAATTCTAACCATTAAATTATCGGTTAGTCATGCACATCACTAAGAAAGTATACAGTTACACAGGTGTGACAACAAGCATCTGGAAACAGTAATTTTACTGCAGAGAACATAAACAATATAGTCAGTGCATTTCTGACAAAAACTAGAAACGAAGAACGTTCATTTTCTTGCACAGTTATCACCACTGTTGGTTTTTAATCAAAATAAGTGAGTGTTAATTTTCATATTGTTAACTGGTAACTACGGGTACCAGTTACCAGGGCATCACAGAAATTTACCAGCAGGCCCTGAAAATTTCCGACCAAATTCTGTCATTTGCAAGTTTTCGATGAAGGAGATTATAGGCGGTCAAAATTCAAATTTTGCCCTTAATTTCCCCCAAATTGGGTTTTTTCAACTCCAAATTTTGCATTTTTGGACGAATATTTTCCGACAAGCGAAAGATTTTCCAACAAGCAAAAATTACAGTGGGCACTGGGCAAATGCTACCTACGTGTCCTGTCTTCCAAGACGCCACTGACTGATCGTCGTTACCAGCCATGATAATAATAACAGTCTCTGATAATGTTAACTGCACTGCACTTTTGACGCTTGTAATGCAAAATGAATCAAAAGTGAAACTAGAACAAGAACAAAGGGGTTTCAGAATCAACACAGAAGCTCAACGTCGGTGAGAAATAATCAGCAGCATAGCGGGTTCATTCGTGGCACAGTCAGTAACCAGGTGGCATGGTTACTAAGTGGGTCAGATGATGCGCGGGAATTATCCGCAGGGTTTCTCCTTGAGACTTTCCAGCTCAAAGACGCAGCTGTTGGCCAGTGCAAACTCAACTCGCTTTTCCTGCAGCTCCTTGTACTTGTCTGCAATAGAACAGATCAATGTATAACAGTACCGTAGCCAGACTTCTCCGGTGAAGGGGTTGTAGTACTAGTCTACAGCATCAATCACCTTGACCTTTACAGCATTTCACTGGGCGTGATCTTGAACACATGCTCAAGGTCGCTGACGTCATCAACCCACAAAAGCAACCAATGTCAGCAGTGTGCAGCAAGGATCAATAATTATTCCTTAATCATATGTTTGCGCACTTTGCGCTGGGTCCCAGTTTTTACCCTCCGTGTGGTCCAGAAAATTTAAGCACTAATGGCATGTTTAGTTAGGGCCTCAACACCGGCATGCTTTTTGTTAATAAAAACAAAAATTGCTAATAACAAAAAATGTGTCATGACAAATAATAATTTACAAACAAGAAAAATAGCATTATAATAGTGTAACAGGAACATGTGATGCACTAGAATGTTATGCAGTATGCACTGCATAAACCTAAAGTATAAGCTACATAGTACGATAGCCTACTGAACATTAGTGTTACCCCAAATGCTGGCCAACGGTTAACAATATTAAACAGCTTTTCTAATTAAATTTTCCTGTCAATTCCCCAACTTTTAATTCCCTTACTTGTCGCCGAAGCTGTCTAACTCTGACATTTTCAGGTTTTCTACAACAGTGCTGAGCCTGATCATAAACAAAAGTAAATTGGGAAGTGGCGAAATCACTCATTTGTATTGAAAAGATGGCATGGTAGAACTGAGTGTTTGGATGCAATTTGCAATGGCATGTTTTGGCGTTCTTCTGTGGGCGGTCAGGGACCCTCATCTAACATAATACGTCATTGGACCCCACAAATGTACACGACAAATCGGATCTAAATTTGTTAAAGCCCAAATTCCATTACGCTGACTTTGCGACTTTCACCGAAACTTCCCCGCGGGGAAAGTCGAGGACACAAATCACGAAAGTCCGTGACACAAATCACGTCGCGGACTTTCGTGATTTGTGTCCGCACTTTGTCGCCAACTTTCCTCGTGCATTGTAACGGGCCAAATTCCATTAGAGCGACACGAACGAGTTTGTCGCAGACTTGTCACAGACTTTGTTACAAACATCTTGACATGTCGAGATGGTTGTGTCCGCGACTTTAATGATTTACGTCCCCGACTTTCACCGAAACGTCATGATTTCATGACTTGTCACCGTTTGTGTCCGGGACTTTCATGATTCGTGTCCACGACTTTTCCCGCAGGGAAGTTTCGGTGAAAGTCGGCGTAATGGAATTTGGGCTTAAACGGTTTAAGCTGAGGGCACAAGTGTGACAAACAATAGACCGACAGACCACGCTAGAAGAAATGTATAGGAATAAGCAGAATCACTTGCACTGGAAGAGCAATTCTGTCTGATAGTCATCATCTGTAGGTGAGTATACTGACCGGAGGTGCAGACATCCTGGAATGTCTTGCCGCTTGGCCAGAAGTTGAGAACAAGATACGCAGGGTTCCACAGTCCCTTGACCTTCTGCAGGTTGTCAGCACAAGCAGACACCACGCCTGGACTAGAGTCATGCTCCTAGACATACATGTGTACGCACAAATGCTGCTTCATACACTGTCACTGTGTCTGGAAAAAGTAACCCCAACACATTCTACAATAAAAATGTCAAATCTGAACAAATTTGAATAAAAATCCGTACACTTAATCCCAAATAAATTTCGGAAACGACAACCAATTTTCATTGAAAAATATTATTTATTAGTGGAGTTATTAAGTATTGAATATCGATAACAAAATGTATGCGTAATGCGTTACCAATATGGCGTTACATACTGCACTCGCTCAATTGGGAGTGACGTTTGTTGATACAATCTACGTCGTAAAGAATAACGAATGGTAGTTTCTACACACAGTCGTGTTTTGTGACATAATTAAACTGTAGAGACAAGAAAAAGGCTATAGTGCTAAAAGTTTATCACGTACCGTAGGCCTACAGTTTTACAGTTAGGACTACATGTCTGCACAGTTGCATAATACCGGACACTTCACGTTTTGGGGTGACCTCACAAAAGCCACTGTAACTGTTCTTTGCATTGGCAGATTTAACTGAAATTTAGCATTTTGATTGCCAATGGATGACGCATTGCTGACGTAGAATTCAGTCAGAATCAGATGTCGTTTGTTGAAGTTACGCAAATGTACAGACTACAGAGGGGTTTACTTACTTATGTAATGCCATACTGGTAATGGAGATATTTTCTTATCAATAATCAACAATTAATAACTTCGCTAACAAACAATATTTTTAAACGAAATTTGACGTTTGCTTTAGGAATTCATTGCGGATTAAGTGCACAAAATCTTATTTAGATTCGTTCACATATGACTATTATGTGCGAGAGTTATCATACATGTAGCTTATAGCGCGTATTAGCTATGGTAATTCTGTCGGTTCGACGGTCTGTCCGGCCGTCTGTCACGACCCAGTACCAATTCAAGCCCAGATAAGATAGAGTTCTGGTTTTTACCGTATAATAACATGGAGTCTCTAGTATTCCGTGACAAAATTTCATGCCGCTGGGTAAGGAGGGTCTCCTCAAACAAGGGACGGAAAGAGAGGCATCCCACTGAAAAAAAACGTTATTTTGCCGCTATTGGCCGCTCTGGCGTAAAACGGTTGCAGATAGGCACAGATATGCTTCTTATTATAACAAGCACTGGCAATAAGCTTCTTAGGAATGTCAACATTGTTGACCTTGAATGACCTTGAGCTTGAAAATAGGTGTTTTTAATTTTTAGTGATTTTTTGCGATTTTCGGCTGCAGAAGAGCGAAATACAACAAGATGGATGGAGACAGAGCAAGATTATTTGCGAACAGGAACTGCTATAGGCTCTCGCGCATCTCATGAACATTAGCTCAGATTTCTTTATTGTACAACGACTAGGGAGTTACCATTTTTAAGGACACAGTGTATACACGTGAACACTGTACACACAAGTTGAGTAAAAGATACGCAGGTTTCCACAGACCAGTGACCTTCTGTAGGTTGTCTGCCCCGGTTTGGAGTTGGAGTTTTCCTTCTCCTAGATGGACTTGCCTAAAAAGGCTAAGCGAGCTCCAACTGCCCCGGTTTGAGTTCCGTCTCCTAGGCACTGTTGATCCGCGGCACCTTCTTTAACCGGTGCTACCCTCTTGTGCCATTTCTCGAGGGCGTTCCCCTATCCGCCACCTGGGGACGCGTGTGGCCGCCGTATATAGTGCCCCAGCAGGTCAGCCAACTCTCACTCTACTGACTACCACTGACCGGACTAGCATACAAGAACAATACTTACATGTACTTATCTATTGGCAGGGCTGCAAAAATTAGTGATTAGTTAGGCCTACAGGATTGATAACATTGTTAAAAATTTAGCAATTAATAACATTTTATTCGTTAACATTTCGACTAAGTCACGCTGGTAAAAAGCAACATTACAAAGTAGGTACAATGACATCAGGGCAAGCATTTGAAATCATCTCAATCATCTGTTGTTTCCGAAAAGTTGACATTCAGTTTAGTCTGACTATGCAAGACTGGGTTAAAACTCTTCATAATAATTGTGTCTTAGTGCACCTGTAACAGCTTATCAATTAAGAATGGGAGAAGTTGCTAAATAACAAAATGCATTTTTTGATGATTAGCTCTGCTAAGATTTTAACTCAAAGTAACAATTAATTAATCATTAATTTGTGTAAAGTTAACTACTAAAATATTTGAATCAAATTTACCAGCTATAATTTATTCATATGGATACAGAAATTAATCAATAGTTAATCGATTAATGATTAATCATTTGATAAGTGTTCAACTGAATCTTAGTCGATTAAAATTTGTATAAAAGTTTATCCACTGAGTGAACAGCTTGTCGTCAGGATTCGTACTTTTGTATTGCTTGCATGGTGTTAGTTTTGCAGTTTGTACTTCGCAAGTTCGCACAATAAGTCTACTAATTCAACTATGGACTGCATCACTGTCATTTTTCTGTTCCCCTTTGGTTTATCCCATTTTTTGAAAGATAACAACCATCAGTAGCTCTAAGTTTTACACTTTTCACATCAGTAAATACTGCATGCTTAAAAATTAAAAAAAAGTCACTCTAAATTCGCACTACAACACATTATGTTACATTTATAAAAAAACAGCAAAGCTACCATGCAGAAGGCAGTAAAAGTAATTGGATGATTGACTGAAATAGGAAAGTCAAGCTCAAAACGGGCAGCATCTTCAGTGTATAGGCTAATATAAGACTATAAGAAATAAATTAATATGTATCATCTGTCAACAAATATAAACATGTACGACCTGTAGATATTTGTCAATGTCAGCTGACATTTCATTCATGTAGGCGTTGATGTCTTTGAAGCGCATGTCAATCAGCTGAACAAATCGCTTGTGTTCCGCTGCACACAAGCATACCACAGAAGTTGTAGTAGTTGTAGTAGTAGTAGTTTTTTTTCATAAATACGCGTTTGCAAACGTTTGTTAGAACTAATGCTATCTACGGTGTACGTGTATGTACGTACGTGGCATGCTGCGTACGGGCGCGATGATCATGTCGACTCCGTCCAGCCAGTCCGGCTGACGTATCTCGGGCACACTGTCCTTCCACAGCTCGGCTTCACGTAGGCTCTGGAACGACAGGATCGCCACGCCTTTGCTGTGCGGCCAGTCTCCCTCAGCCACGTGAACCTGCACACCCAGACACGCGCCGCCACACCTCTCTATTTAGTGCTAAATTTCTGTTTGACTGCGTGCCTCTCTTGTCTTCTCTTCGTTCACCTTAAAAGTAGGCCCCGTCCCCTTTAATCCAACCAGGGGGTCCGGAGCAGCGCTGTATCTCCCCGGCGCCACAAACGTATCTTAAAGCATTATTGTGGTTGAAAATGAAAAACAGTATCAAGTTTCTATTATCATTATCATTTGATTTATCTTTAGATGTCCGTTTGGGGGAAACTGACGATTATTCACGCCATTAATGATACAAAAGTCTCAATTTATCGACAGTGAAGTACGTTACAATGTTGAGGCGATCACGTGCAGATGACAGCGCTGAGTGCTGACGTCGTCGGTTTAGTTTACAACTAGTCTAACTCGGTTTTTCAAAATTTCGCAGGAGAGACAAAAAACGGTATTAAATTTGAGCCAAAAATGTCCCCACACTAATAATATACGTAAAAATAGATAAAAGCTAGCATTATCGATTAATCACAATCG
>Ga0209671_1009624_pt1 | contig 10130 bp, 5 predicted proteins | sample WorMetHERISLAND2_2_FD_187401 | JGI IMG/M metagenome (GOLD analysis project Ga0209671, IMG submission 187401) | Marine gutless worms symbiont microbial communities from Max Planck institute for Marine Microbiology, Germany - Olavius geniculatus... | ecosystem: Host-associated > Annelida >... | reverse complement strand
GTTATGTGACGTGTACGCAGGTGCTGCTTCAGCGTACGGTGTGCCGCCGGCATCAGCAGCGGTTGGTGGCTATGGAACTGGCGTGATGATGCAGGCGCAGCCTCCGCAGCAACAGGATGTGCCAGGCGTGCACTCTCAGCCGGTTGCTGACGACGAGCAGCTACTTCAAGCGATCTGATGAAAGCGCGCTGCTGCAAATGGTTGAAAAAACACGTTTTTAAAGCCAAAGCCTGTTGGTTTGTTTTTCGCTTTTATCGGATTCTGAGCTTTCTGGTTTTTAAAGGTTAAACCGGTTAATGTAAAAGGCCCGACTTCATGTATTTTAGAATTTCTACGGGGTTTGAGTTGGTTGATTTCTATGACGAATTTCTGTTACTACCCAAAGCATAGAAAATGCCAATATTTGTGCAAATTTGTAGGTCTAAATGTTGCAAGGACTAAGCCGCAATAAAATATTTAAGCAGTTAAAACTGAATTAAGTTTGGGTGGTTTCTGAGTGGTTTTTAGCCGTTTTAGTTGGGTTTATCCAAAAACACCCTGCCGCTGTAGCAACAAGAACTATAGAGAAACTGCAGAAACAATAGAAAACGTCAAGTCGCACAATAAGTTGATAAATTTATCAAATTACAACCTTTATACACATTGTTGTTGTAATCGGAATATATTGCAACATGTTTTTGTTTTATTTCGTACCTTTCATCATATTTACAAGTTTGTATGTTATTCGCACGAGTTTGTATTTTTGCCGGTGACAATCGATCAACCAATGGATCAAGTAATCAAAAGTTAAAAACATATTTATGTAGCACCAGAAAATTATGTCGCCAGTGAATCACAGGCTTAGTAGTCTTACTACTTTGTGTTAATAATGAATGACAAACATAGACTGCTGACATTTAAAAATAACTTTGTCGGACATTAATTGATTTGAATGTAGTTTGGTACTTGTAACCAGAAGTGAATCTTTTCAAAAAATGTATGGGAATGTTTTCCATTACGCTAGATCATAATGGGAGGCCTAAACCTTATCCCGTCAAGTCATTTTATAACGTAGGCTTACACGTCGTAGTTACGTTGACAATGTCCGAGTGTATTCAACTTTTGACAGTTTGTTTCAAAGGTATGCGTTATATCAACGTAGTTTTATTTTACTTCATTCCATGTACTACAAGTGTGTGTTTACTTCAAGATGGATCATTTTACTGTTTGCAATGTGTGGAATCGATTGCAATAGAAAATGGTGCAATTTGTGGGAAAATGTAGACCAGTAGGCATTTTTTGCTTATTTTAGTTTGAACACGTTCAATTAAGAATAATGTGCCTTTTTGTCCAGTTTCATTGTAGCCGCGTTATGCTTTGCCTTAGTGTTACAATTACTGTCTGTAAACCAATAAATGGTGGATTAATTGATTAAATTATTTCTGATTAAAAATTATTCATTGATTGACTGATTGACAATGACTCATCGTTGCTGATCATACAGTAAACATAATCAAGACATAATCCACCAATTTCTGTCGTAAGACTAAAAATAGTAATTGTTACGCGCGAAAGCAGCTACTGCTTTCAGCGCGTCTTAGCCATCGTAATTCTGTCTGTCCGTCCGTCCGTCTGCCACACAGGTGGATCTGCAGGCAAAAATGGTGCAAGGTAGGATCATCAAATCTTCACCATCGGCTGCCTGGAAGACTCTAGTTTCAGGAACCGTAAAGCTTTTCCATAAATTCGAAGGGGGTCACTCCGAACGAGGGCCCTAAATGAGAGGGGGTAGGCAAAATTTGCGATTTTTGGCCAATAACTCGCAGTATCTCAGTAACGGTGAGAGATAAGGCTTAGGTTACTAATAATCACTAACAGGAAGTCGTAGACTGGCTTTCGATTGGCGCCGAATTCAATGACCTTTAATGACCTTGAACGCCAAAATATGGGATTTTATGGATTTTTTGACGATTTCGGGCAGCGACACAGGTCTGTATCATTCACAAGGAGGCGCCACGGTACTATAGGCCTATTATATGCACTTCGGTATGACTGTAATAAAGGTGTTTTATTTTATCCGAAATTTCCGCGTTGTACGATTTCGTTGTATTGTGAGCGCAATAACTTATTATTTAGTACATTTCTGATGCACAGTATTTGGTAAAACGGCATGCATAGGCCTATCTTACAGCGTAATTTGTGATATTTTGTTCGATGGTGCTGCCATTTCCTAAATCGGTTTACAACGCCCAGTTCAGTGCTGGGCATTGTAAAATACCTTTATTACAGTCATGCCCAAGTGCACATAAAGCTGGGCGATTGCATTGATTGAGTTGTTATATTTTTACGCGCGAAAGCAGCTACTGCTTTTATCGCGTCTTAGCCATCGCAATTCTGTCCGTCCGTCTGTCTGTCTGTCTGTCTCTCCGTCTGTCCGTCCGACCGTCACACGGGTGGAACGAGATAGGTTAGACCTCGGCGCCACGCTACTATCGTTTGTGATCCAGATAAAGAATTTGATATTTGTATATTAACTTAGCGTGAACACCCCAATTTTCAGCTATAACTACTGAACCAGAAATGCTATAGGCTTTCGCGCGTTTTGTGAGCATTAGCTCAAATTTCTTGTTACTATTTTAACCTATGTCATACGTGCCGCTGTTGCAGGCGAGCTTCAGACATTCAGACATGATTGCGTTTGTTAATAAGACGATGATGATGACGAGATGTTTCTTTTGTAAATGTTTGTGTAGCCTTTTTAAAATTGATTTTTTATGCTCGTATTGTTAGACGTTGCGCTTGTCAACGTTTTATTAAACGAATATATAATGATGATAATGATGACTGTTGAACATGGCCGGATCAAGTGCGTGGCCTACAGTGAAAAAACAAAGCTTTGTTGTGTTTTCCTTGCATTCTGCACTGTGTGCTTTTCTGTTTGGTCTCGTTTAGGCCTAGGCCTATGTGCAAACTACGTAAGGGTCCACTCTGGAATTCACGCCCTTTATGGCGGATAGAAAGAAAAACGCTGACCAAAAATGAGCAAAAATAAGAAATAAATGAATCAATAAATGCATGAGTGAGTGAATAAATATAAAAATGAATAAATAAATCAACTTTAAGGCGGCCTGCCTAGCTGACACATTCCCAATTTCCGAGCCCGCACCGTGACCGTTTGAGACGTAGGCTAATTTCCGTAGTTTAATAATTTCAACCCTGGAGAACTGAATAACTTGGACGTTTAAAATGAATTTCAAACGTTTGAATTACATCATGACAGCACATGTAACCGCTGACAAAATGAGCATCGTTGTTCGCATCTGTTGACAGTGTAATTATACAGGCGATTTTTATTTACACGGTCATTTTCTCGTAGTTTGTAGGCCTACCTGTGCGTCCGGGCGATCCGGTGAAGTGGCAGCACGACTGCCGGGAGATTGGACGCGTTGAGAACGTGGCAAAATTTCGGAATAGAGGTAAGAAGAGTTAACAACAGCAGCTGGAGACGGCCCCGCATTCACGCTGCTTGATGGTTCCACCTCTAAATGAATAACATACGTTTAATGTATAGTACACACGCGTTTTATTCGCAATTGAATGTATGTACGAAAGAAAGCTAGGCCTACAAAAAGCTACAAATCACATAACACTTCCATCAGAAAAAAATTGGATATAAATTTAATAATCATAGGCCCATAAGTAACACTATAATTTATGTTGTCAAGCAAGTCATTCCATATACATGGTTCAAAATTGTACTGGCGGGCAGACGACAAATCTGCTACAATTAAAGTGCAATTATCGAAACGATTATATCACTGAGTAATTAGGCCTATTCCACCAGGACAGATAGATTTGCACTCCGCGGTCTGCCGGCTATTAACACAAATTAACATCGCCACAGCCATCGTCCGTAGACAGGCTTATAACAAACTGTTTCAAACCACGCGAAATTGAATGTATTAATTTGCTCTGAATTGGATGATTTATTAATTTACCAGGTATTTTATATGCGTATGCAATTACCGTATGCAAGAGAATCCGTTTGCCGTGTCTATCTGCCGACTACTAAAATGCATTGCAGGCATGGGTTATCGCTTCCTCGATCGCAGCACGACCTGAAACTAACGGTTTAATGAGTGTTGGATGCTTGGTGATATAAAAAGGCCGCATAAGTTTTTCTGTGTGTTCGCATGGCAAATAATGACACTAACAACAGCAATACTAATAATAATGATAATAACAAAGATATTTAAATATGAACAACGACAACAACAAGAAAGCGCAGCTGTCGCTAAGGAAGACGCACTACATAAAACCTAAAAGTGTCATTCAAGGTCGATGGTTTTCATCTCATCTAAAAGCTAGGCGTATGCGATTTCCTATCAGTGATCAACAGCAACCTTAGCCTTATCTCGCACTATTTAGCCACAATACATCCGTTACAGACAGACGACAGACAAATGACAATCGTGGCATAAAGGCCTACAGCATAGCTGTAGCGCGTTAAAAACGACGACGTCCACACGTAATAATATACGGTTTTAACAATTTACATACTTCTATAAAGTTGTTTGTAACAAGTAGCGCGCTTTATAGGTACAGTAGTAACGTAATGATAGCAACTTGTTTATCGTGGTTGTGGTTTTTGCTTTTATTCACTACGTGTAACAATGTAAAGCAATTTCGATCCTGTTTCGATATTGTTAGCTAGTGGCGAAAAAGAGATATATAAAATTAATCACACCTTCGTATAGGAACTGTAGCTGCTGACGCTGACCGTCTGTTTGTACATAACGAACATCTTGCATTGTCAGTATATCCGGCTGCGGTTGTGACAGTCCATTACCAGCGTCTGTTATTACAACAATTACATAGCTTATTGTTCACAATAAATTGAACATCCAATGCTCTCCGCTTGGCCTAAACGTTCGCTAATTATTATAACAGCTTGTACTGACGCAGATCACGTTAAGTGTGCAATTCAGAAAAAGTCGTAATAACAGATATCAATTAGAATGTCACTGTCAGAAGCAGAGCAGCTGTGCCTATGATCCGAATCCAAAACCGAATTGCCACCAAAATCTGAGTTCTTGGTCTTTCTACCAGTCATCACCCTGTTGTAAAATTTCATTAAAATCCGCTTATAACTTGCCGAGCGAGACACACTGCAAAAATGTAACCATACGCCGTTTCCTGGTGTTTTAGAATCCGAGATTGTGTGATCCGGAATATACAAAAGACTCGATCCGCACCGCAGTCAAAATATAGTCAGTTTCTCAGTCTTTAATTGGCCACGCACAATCTAGCCATAAATTTTCCTCAAAATCAGTTGATACAGTTTTGAGTCATCCAATCAACAAAAAGACAGCCAGACAAACGAGCGTCATCTGCCTGCCATGGCGTTACACAGTGTCACACTGCAGTGTTATGTGCTCGTGCGCCCGACACAGGTAAACGCCCCCCGCCTTATAATAACCCCGCTAACTAACCACCACCAGAAGTCGATTAAGTCGAACCATCGACCTCGCTATCGCAAGTCCGACGCCATAAACCGTTATACTACCAAATTACCTTTTTCGGTGGAAGTGAAAAAGGACACTGAAAGCAAGCACTGACCAGCGGTACGCGGTTGACTTTTGACTCTCATCACCACATAGCAGCACAAAGCTATCGCAGCACATATTGCCACGCAAGATATACAACCAACAATCAGCAGCATGAGATGACAGACCTTCCATCTTCAGCCGGATCCAACACGTTGCATTTAGTTCATAAGTGAGTAAAACGTAGACTGGTATAGCACATACCGTTAAAGCAACTATATGGTCAAAAATCTGTTAATCATCGTCTTTATTTGCTCGAAAAATGCATCATAACGATACATGAATAATCCCATAATACAGGCACATTACGCAACAACAGTTTACTGGCGACGCGTTCAAACTGCGATGAAATCTTTCTTAATCCGTAATTATTTTGTTGCAATTTTTTCCTAACAAGTTGCCAAAAAAATTCCAGAAATCGGTTAATATTAAAAAATATGTTTGAACAATATGATGGCGTAATTATTTTATAAAAATTCGCCAAATTACAGCATTTATGCAGTTATTGTTAAAAGTATGATAGTTTGTTTTTTTGATTCACGATAAATGTTCAGTTGTATTTATAATCCGCTCTGCCAGTTAGACGTTAGAACCAGACCGACTACGCAAAACCGGAAGTAGCTATAAATATACACTTTGCTGCTTTCGGAAGGCCAAAAGGTCTGCTACAATGTCACATAGGACAACTGACTCATTCGTTTGCCATCTACAAAATTTTTGGCAAAAACCGGCCTGGGGTCATTTACCCTCCCCCCTGTTGCTGGTATAAAGGTTAAGACTGAAGCTCTGACGCTTGAACAAATCGTTCAACGTGCTGGCTTGAAAGAGCCATAGCCTAGAGCAAACTGACAATGGGGTGAGAGAGCCGCGTAGGCCTATAATCATCAAGTAGCTGGCCTGCAGCCTACTGGTGTGCCTGCTGAGCAAACACTCTAAAGATGCATAAAAACCCTAACTTGTGCGCGGATACGTTGGTCAGTTGACGAAATGTGTGGTTGTAAAAGATATAATACAATCGTAAATCGTCGTTTCGCTCTCGTTTTTATCTGACAGTAAATCTTACTAAAGCAAAGTAAGTATAAGTAGCCTATGCAGACTGTTAGTGCAAATTCTGAGTAATGTTTTCAACTCCATCATAGCATTCTTTAACTATTGTTAAATAATACGCGGAACAGAAAGTTGCAAATTTTTGGCAGAAATGATAACATCGTGCTCACGATTTTATTTTTTCCTTTAAATCTTTTAAAAATAAATTTTCTCTCTTCTGTGCCCCCTTTGCCACGGCGTTACTGTTATTAAACCGCAGAAGGGGGCAACTGAAAATGCAAGTACAGAAAAAGTAATTACTGGGGATAAAAAGTGCAAGTACGTGCATGTAAATATTTGTGTGGAAATTACAATAAAACTATAAGTGCTTGTCAAACGTACTTACATTTTCTATCAGGGTAAAATGTCTTGTTTTGTAGGCTACTTACATTTTCCGTAGTTGCATTTTTCAGTACTTGCATTTTCAGCACCCCGGTAGAAGATGTATCAACCTCAGCAGCCGCATGCCGTGATTCTGCAGCCAGCTATCGTGAGTCCAACAATATGCGAATCGTACAAAAGTGCGCAGTCGACGGCTTACGGTGTTACTCTCATAATCGCCGGAGCTCTCTCGATTGTTTTCAACATTATCGGCATTGTGGTGCTGGAAGTTATGTTTTTCGACGTATGGGGATTTTGGAGTGGCATTATGGTGAGTTGGTTTCGGTTTACTGTGCCAATGGCCGTTAATGCAAAGTAGGCCTAAATTATGATTACTAGCCTATCTACAATGCAGCGCCGTAATCGTTAGTAGGCTATGAATAGACTAGCAGTGGCGTCATTTCAGTAAATCTTTGGAGGTCTCAGTAGTCATTTGGAGTCTGAGTCCTCGTAACGTATTGTTCTTTCAGAAGTAACACTGTTTCAAAGGCACGATTTACACTGAAAAAAATCAAAATCATAAATCCTTGTGAGTCCGTAAACCCATCCATTCCCCTAAATGACGCCCTTGTTGATCAGATGTATAATTAACCACCAGAAGTTCATTTAGCATAGATTATTGAACTGCTAACAACTAGCGATAAACTTGATGATATAGATTAGATTGTCAACTTGACGTCGATGTTGATTTCGGCTGCCTCCGCTATCCGCATTACTCACTGTTGGCGTGTTCATTTCTTTCGGTTTGTACGCGTCTTTATTCGTCTTACATAAAACTCTCAAAACACTTAAGTGAACTAAATGGCTATAGGCCTAGTCTCAAAGTCACATCGCTTAGATTAAAAATTAAATCCCGGACAAAAGGCTACAGGACAAAAGGCCACCAAGCAGATTTTTTGTTATGCATAATTTAACTAGCCAAAATATTAAATCCATTTTTATGACTTGTGTAAGAACGTTGTTTCATGCTGTATTTGAGTTTTCAGCATGCGACTTTAAGCTCGCGACGACAGAGAAGCATCTTTTGATAACTCGCTCCAACGAGTACAGACAAAAATCCTAGCTGTCGCTAGGGGTGACCGTACTGGTTGTCACTAACCTTGAAGGTCATCTAAGGTCGATGATTTTTATTTTATTTCAAAGGGCGTATGCCACTTTTTATTAGCGATTAATAGTAATTTATACGCTCTATCTCGCGATTAATAGTAATTTATACGCTCTATCTCGCACCGTTTAGCCACAATAGCGCATAACAGCCTTCAAGGTCATTTAAAGTCATCAATTTATATGTCATTTGAAAGCCAACATGCGACTTTTTATTAGTGATCAATAGCAATTTAGGCCCTATCTTACACTGTTTAGCCGCAATACATCCGTTAGATACGGACAGACAGACAGACGACAACCACGACAAAAAAGCCGACCTTTAAGCTTACAGCTTAGCGATCGGCCCCAAAAATAAAAGATAATGAGCTAAATAAACTACAGCAACAAAACGCTCAATTTATCTCAGAGTACATATTCTGGCGACTTAAGTTATATTTTCGAAAATAATGTGCATTTTATTTGGCAGAAAAATTCCACTAAAATACCAGCTTGCTGGCCTTTTGTTCGTACACCCCACAAACTGTATAGCCTGACTCTCGAAGTAAGTGACTGTGACTGTATGTAGACTTTTTCGTTTCTTTCGACACAATGTGAAGACGAGTCACTGTCTTTCCGTGCAATCACTCTTGTACTGGTACTGATAACAAAACAAGTAATTTGAGCAAAGCTCACGTGACGCGCGATAGCAGCGGTCCTGCCACTTTGGAAATCAGTGTACAACAGTAAAATATCAATGCGTCTTGAAAGAGTACTTGAATTTGAGGCTTCCGTATGGAAGACTTCTCAAATTTAACAGAGCGAAACTTAGATTTAAAAAATGTAGGCTACGTTTATGCTAAAAATTTTATACGCAAACTGTCCAGTTCCATCTCTAGCCATTTCAATGCAATTCACTCTCAAAATGTGTGACGCAGCCGGAAATCGCAAAAAAATTCAGTAAACCCCTATTTTGGGGGTTTAAAGTCATTCAAGGTCATCGACGTTGACACCAATAAAAAGCTTGTCACTGTTGCTTGTTTTGATAAGCAGCATGTCTGTATCTATCTGCAACCGTTTTCACGCTACACGAACCAACACAGGTAAAATAAATACTTTTTAGGGGGTAGCCGTCTTTGACGCCCACCTGCTCCAGTCTCCTTAAAGCTAGGAAGTCGAAAATTGGACTGCTAAAATCTACGTTTAGTGCAGAAAATTTCTACAGGTTGTTTCGGTGTATCATCAGCCATTTCAATTCAGTGTTAAAATGTGCGCTGCATCCAAAAATTGCAAAAAATACTAAACCCCTTTTTTGCGGGGGGGGGGGGTTCAAAGCCGTTCAAGGTCATCGATGTTAATAAATCTATAAAGCCTGTCACCAGTGCTTGTTATGATAAACAGCACGTATGTACCTATATGCAATTGTTTTCACACTAAACGAGCCAATAACAGCATAGTAACGTCTTTTAAGGGGTGCCCCTCTTTGACGCCCTCATTCGAGTGGAACCCCGCATTCAGGGGCACGAAATTTTGTCACTAAAAACTAGAGACCTTGGGGCAGCCCATGGTAAAGATTTGGTTTAAGGTTTTGATACAGCTCACAAGTGTGACAGACAGACAGACGCCAAAGCCATGACTAAGACGCGCGAAGCATTCTGCTATCGCGCATAATCAACAGCATGCAACAAGAAATTTGAGCTAATGCTCACGAGACGCGCGAAAGCCTATAGCAGTTCCGGTTCAGTAATGTAGCTGAAAATTGGGGTGTTCACGCTAAGTTAATACAAATACCAAATTCTCTATCTGAATCGCATAACGATAGTAACGTGGCGCCATGTTGTTGATGATATTGATTTGCGTCGCAGCCCGAAATCGCCAAAAAATCCATAAAAACCCTCTATTTTGGCGTTTAAGGTCATTCAAGGTCATTGAATTCGGCGCCAATCGAGAGCCAGTGTACGACTTTCTATTAGTAATTAATAGTAACCTAGGCCC
>Ga0209671_1009623_pt1 | contig 10131 bp, 8 predicted proteins | sample WorMetHERISLAND2_2_FD_187401 | JGI IMG/M metagenome (GOLD analysis project Ga0209671, IMG submission 187401) | Marine gutless worms symbiont microbial communities from Max Planck institute for Marine Microbiology, Germany - Olavius geniculatus... | ecosystem: Host-associated > Annelida >... | reverse complement strand
TTTGAGTAAGGGAAAAATGATATCAGTAGGGTTAGAGGTAGGGATAGGGTATATACAAATGTTAAGTGTTTGATTTGGTAAGAGTTACATACGTTACTAGTCGCAGACGCACTCAGACGCACCAGACGCATTTTACCCGCACCCGACCACCGATAAGGAAACGAAAGTCGATAGCATAAAGCGGAAAACTTACATACGGTCCACAAATAATGGTCATTTTTGTAAAATTAAAATTTATATAAAAATGATTAATTTTAGAATTCGTACGCCTATAGACAGACCTATTTACCGGTAGTCTACTCCAGTATATGCGCCATCTATCCGCTTGTACCGGTACTATGTCTGGCGGCATATGTAATCTGAACTTAATTATTGGTTAGGTAGTATACTGTTACACGAATAATTAGCTCATTAAACTGAGTTACGTCGCATGGAATGATTCTCTTGTATTGGCGTCTGCGAGGACGGGTCATTACGGAGTAAACCGCCGGGCGCGGCAAAACACGCAGAGAGGCTTTGTTCAAATGGTTCAAATGCCCTGTTATGCAGACATGGCCCGTTTGGCTCGGCCGACTACAAAATTTAATGTTTTTCGCTATGCTTTGTAGTCTGGCGTACAGTGGGCCTGTTTAAGCCGTCTTATAGGCTACCGGTACGTTTGTTATGCTGTCACGTGTGAGCTGTGACTCAGCGATTGTATTTGGCCAAATACTGTATAAGCGACTGCGGGCGCTTATACAGTATTTGATTTGGCGAAGCCTATGGGTTTATAAAACGTCGTTGCACGATGAAAAGCAAATTTCGTAGATCACTGCCGGTTTTAAAACGCTTCTGAATTGAATACCAATAGTTATATAGTCGATAAACCTGCATACTTTAATTATTTTTACGCTGTTATTTTTAGCTTTAAAACTTTAGTCAATATAGCAAATACATTCCAGTAACTGGAAAAAAAACTAATTTTTGCATACGTTGGTCAAATCGTATTTTACGTCATAGGGTTTGGATTGTGAGTTACTTGCTGAGTTGGCAAAGTACAACATTACTGTTAAGGCATTTGCAGACGATGTAAAACTTTATTTGCAAATTATGGATGACCTTGATGTGACTCGTTTACAGGTACTGTTAGCTATTGATGTTCTTTGTAAATGGGCTAAAGATTGGCAACTCACAATATCTGTTAGTAAATGTTGTATGTTGCATATTGGCAAGCAAAAACGCGATACTACTGTACATATAAGTGGGGATATTGTGCCAGTCGTGGATTCAGTTCGTGATCTTGGAGTGTTAATTTCAAATGATCTGCAGCCCTCTGTACATGTGAATAATATTGTATCTAGAGCTCACAAACGAGCAGCAGCCATACTACGTGCATTCGTGACGCGCGATTCGAGCTTGTTGATGCGTGCTTTTCTTACCTACGTCCGACCAATCTTAGAATATAACAGTAGGGTCTCCGTGTGCTGTGGGTGACATTGTGGCCATTGAGTCTGTGCAACGGCGATGTACGAAATGCTTGCCGTATATGAATAACAAATCGTATGATCAGCGTTTAAAACTGTTAAATGTACCCAGTCTAGAATTGAGGAGGCCACTGATTTGTGCTACTGTTACAAGATTCTGTTTGGTCTGACTGATGTTGAGTCTGGTGTCTTTTTCACTCCTAGCCCATGTACTGTTACCCGGGGACATAAATACAAACTGTACAAAAGCCATAATAACCTAAGTATACGGGCAAATTTTTTCACGGAACGTGTCATAAGTGTGTGGAATGACCTACCAACCAGTGTTAATTTTAGTTCGTTTTTAGCGTTCAAGCGATGCATTGAGCAAGTGAACTTTGATTGTGTAGGTTTGATTTTTAGATAATGTGTTCGTGTTTTATGGTAATTTTTATTGTCTCTGAATAGTTTGTATGTTGATGTATTATGGTTGGTGATATGTGTGTGCCTTGACAGTTTTTGGGCCGCAGTGAGTGCATTTTTATGCCTTGTGTGCTCCAGTTCTGCTGAACATTGTTACTGTTTTATTAAATGTTTCTTTGAACAAATAAACAAACAAACAAAACAAACAATAATGACTGAGCGACTCTATAAAAGCTACTCAAAGTCTCAAAACTGTGCAGTTAGGCCTAATTATGCGATTTCAAATCGCTCAGCGTGGCAAACGCACATTAGCAGAGGTAGAAGCACTACAACCAAAAAATTAATAAAAAATTTAAAAAAAATATTTTCAACGACAATGTGCCGTTTATGCTTTTCTCGTGTTTCCATCTTTCGATTATAGCGCGCCAAATACCGCTTACTTGCTTATTAACTTATACATAATTTGTCGTTCCTGCGTTGTATATTGTGATTCTGGTGACCTACATTGTCGACCTACTTTATGACGTCATTTGTAATCACAGCTGTAAGTTGTTGTTATGAAGTTATAAAAAGCGCAACATAATGGGTAATTACGGAATAATTATAACATTACGCTTTAATGGCACATCACATTAGATTCTTTGTCCGTTGACATTGTGGAATTTGTGAGTGACCTATTTTAGTTGTTGATTGAAGCGTTTTTAGTTGTTTACGTTATCTACGATGGTGTCTGATGTTTTTTTTATACATACAGGTTGACCATGGCGATCTCGCCAGAAGAGCTATATGAGCAGGTCTTGTCTGCGGTGGAAGGCGGTGATTTGCGGACAGCACGTCAGCTGTTAGTGGGGTACAAATACTCAGGAAGGTCCGCCGGGCCGGACACTGACCTAAACCGTCTTCTGCGCCAGGCAATCCATTCTGAACATAATCAGATTGTGGAACTGCTTTTGGACGTAGGTGAGGGAAAACTGCAAGTGTCGGGTGTCGGTAAAATGCGTCCGGTGCGTCTGCATCTGGTGCGTCTAGGCCAACGGGTTCTTTGCATTTAAAAGTGTGTCTGGTAAACGCATAGTACCTGTTTCACCTGAAATGACATCACACGCCTCAGCTTTGTATGACAGCCTATTGGCTTGGCCTGACATGACTCGCAGGCAGCTGCGTCTACAGCAGTAAACTGTTGATGATGACAGTTTGTATGTCATTTGACTATATAAATAAATTGTTACTTTTATTTTTGTCATTTGCCTTTAGGAATGAAAACTATGTGCGCCTCCATCAATGGACACAACTGTCCACTATAGCTGCTAACAATTTGTTTGCAAATTAGACCATTTATGCAATCACTGTAAGTTACTAGTAGAAAACAAAATTTAAAGTTATAAGAAGGTTTTAAGCCCACTATACATATATATATATTTAGAGTTAAGTTTTTAAAAGTTATCAGTAGTTACAGTGTACTGTACTTTTAACAAAACTTTTTAGCAGTTAAAATTATGATAAGTAATTATTGTCTGTCGCTAGATTTTTTATGCGTGCGTGACAAACGATATGCAGCACTATGCTGGTAGTTTGTAGTATAGACCAGGTGAATTTGTTTAGATGCACTGTCCCCACCTAGACTCATTTTTGCTGCTGCTGCTGTCAGATGCACTATTTAGGTGCAAAATACCCCTTGGTCTAGACGCACCAGACGTAGATGCACCTGATGCATTTTACTGATACTCGCAAGTGTCTTTTATCGAATAAAATGAACTTGGCTTATTTTATTACACATATGACGATCCTTTGTATTCAGAACTGTTTTGTCGTTGATATGTTGTATTCTTTGTTTCCTATAGTGATAGATACAACAGAATCAGGTGAAAATTTAAGGATAATTACAGCTAACATATGAAAAGATGCAGTTGCATGAAAAATATAATTGAATAACAAAAAGCTATTAGATATTTAGTAAAATTTGCTTTATTCATAGACTTTAGGCCTCTTATTAAGTCTGAGTTGTGTTGGATTTTGACCACTTGGTCTCTAATCTTGTGGTGTGGATGTAGGTGCAGACGTTGGGCGTGAGGATGTGGATGGGAGACGAGTGATCCACCTGGCGGCTGAGCTTGACAACGTGGCCGCACTGAAGCTTGTGAACAGGACCGGGACAGCTCTGAACGCGGTGGATCGGAACGGATCCAGTGCCCTGCATGTGAGCCTGACATGCGGCCACCGCAACACATCTTTGTTTTTGATTGAGATTGGGGCTACAGTGAACCGGCCACAGCGCTATGACACTGGCGAGACACCGATGCACGTTGCCGCTCGGCTGGGGGATGGGGTTATTCTGGCGGCTGCACTGCGGAGAGGCTGCGGTCGACCCAATGTCCAGTCGTCTGATGGCACGACCCCACTGCATGTTGCGGCTCGGGAACGGCACGCTGGTTGCGTGGACCAGCTGTGCGCCGCAGCACGTTGCGGTGCTGTCAATGTGACCGACAAACGCCGACTTACACCCCTCCACTGCGCCGTGAACTCGACCGCGCTGGACGTCGTTCGAACACTCCTTCGGTACGGTGCAAATCCCAATGCGGTTGACCGGGACGGACTCGCACCACTGCACTACGCGGCCGCCGCAACCCATCCTCCGATGTTTTCCCACTCGGGCGTCATTGACCTCCTGATTGCACATGGAGCAGACGTCAGCATCCGGGACCATCAGTGTCGAACGCCGCTCCACCTGGCGGCGGCGGTTGGCAATGCGACGCTCGTCCGGCTGCTGGTATCGGCTGGGGCAGAGGTTGATGCGGTGGAACGGATTCTCGGTGAGACGGCTGTCAACATCGCTGCAGCGTACGGACGATATGATGCGATACGGGAGCTCTGTGACACTGGTTGTGACGTGAACATTGCTGACAAGCACGGTGTTGCGCCGCTGTACAAGCTGCTCTCTAGCGCCGGCAATGGTGAGCCGCCGGACTGTACTTTTATCGACATTAGTTGTAGGGTTTGCACTTTGCTGTGTTTTAAAAATATAATGCAATGCCTAGAGTGTCACTGCTTCATTTTCTTAGCCCTGTGAGACCACAGATATGGCATGGCATGCCTGTTTATGTCTGAAGTATTGCTGATACTTACTGTGCTTTACCTACTTAACCTGGTTGGCTGCTACTATACCAAAGTGTTACGAGCAGTGGTTCAGGAAAGAGGCAAACAAACCAATGAGACAAGGCATCGTAAGCATAGAGTGGGTGACTGAGTGAGTATAGAAAAATTTGGTGTCCTGGAGCAATCTGGCCCAGTTTAAGCCCTTCTGCAAAGTTTCCCACAAGATGACAGTCAAGAAGAACTGTATGATAGCCATTGTGTGACTGTGTTGGCTGTGTTATTATGTATGTTTGATGCAGTTGGTTCATGCAAGTACACGTCGGCAGACCTGCTGCTACGTCACGGCGCTAAGGTCAACATGACAGACGAGCGAGGTGTCTCGCCGCTTCACGCATGTGTTTTTCATCAGATTATTTCACGACCAGGCAGTGATGGACTAAGCATTCTACGCCGCCTTGCAGCCGCAGGAGCCATCCTTAAACCAGCGTCAACTGTCGGACAGTAAGAAACACACTTGACTCCTGCTGTAGTAATAAAAATATTGAATATTAACAATAATTCTGGTACTGTTAACAGTTTGTTTCGTAATTCACTTATTCCAGCATTACGTCAGTTCAGTTTGGGATTTCACGGGGATGTAATTCTGAAAAAAAAGAGATGGGGTGCATTTTGAGGAACTGTTGCCGAATAAGGCGAAATCTTTGCATTTTTGTGTGTATTGTGTTTTGTTTTGTAAGACTAATATGTAAAACATTGAAACTTATTGTAAATCTGCTGAAGTCCATAACTTTGTCGTTTTCCAACAGAATCACATTTTACTTGGCAGTTGGATGTAGAATGTTCCATTCATAAAATCTGTAAAATTTTAAACTAAAATTCCAAACAGTTGCCAAGAAAACAGCAAAAAACTTTAGGGGACTATTTTTATTGCTGCACTCTGTAGTCGCCTCAGATTCAGTGAATTTCTCGCTGACATTGTGCGCTTTATGAATTAAAAAATTAAATTAACTTAGAGAGTTTACTGACATGTTAATGTGTTATCACATGCGTATATACAGCCGGTCGATTCGTAACTCGCCGCTGTGCTGGTTGACATGGCACGGCGAACTGCGACCGGCTGCGTTCCTGGTCAATGCTGGCTGGCGTCTGCATGATGAACGCTGGCTCTCACTCCCCGGCAAGACAGATGACATCGAACGATTCCTGGCGACTGCTAGAATGTTGTCGGCGTCACCGGACACACTCCGCGGACTTTGCCGTGGTGCAATACGCAACCACCTTCGCTTTGTGTTGGATGATCGTGACATTGTACCGTCGATTATGCAGCTTCCCCTACCACCGCTGGTTCACCGATATCTTACTCTGGATTCGGAGTACGATCTTTTGTACTGAATCTGTTCCCTTCCGTCAGTGGTGTTGTGACCGGGGCGGGAGGTGTCTTGCCTAAATTTTGAGTTGCCAGGGTCAGGAAGATTTCTGACAATCTTTTTCTGGTCAGAAAATTTGCATCCAAAATTAAAAATTTGGTGATGAAGGCCCCCATTTTGGGAAAATTTATAGGCACAGTTAAAATGTTGAGCATCTATAATCCACAACTCTGCTGGCTTCCGTGTGCCGGACCCCGAGCATGGGCTGGAATTATTTGGTCTGGCTTTTTAAAAAAATTTTGGCCCTGCATTTTTATGTCTGAATCCTTTGTTGCCATTTCTTCAAAATCGAATTCTATAGCCAACTGTTGGCACACAGACCAAAGTGGAGTATAAAACAATTAAGCTGCCATTTTTTATTCAGTTAAAGTGCACCTTTTTTACAGTAGTGAAATCTATCAAAACTTTGATGTCTTCGTTTAGATCGTGTTGGCTCGGTGTGGTCTGTTGATTTCATTTCTGGAAATGTGATTCATATTTAGTTTTGCGTTGGCCTGTGCACGTCTACTCTGTATTGCAGCAGGAATTGTTAAGTTTTTGTGGTTCACTTCTGTTGTCTGATTTTACATTCATCGATTTCTTTTCATATTTCTGCAGCAGGTACAAGTTGACCAAGTTCATTGATTATGAAGTATTTGTTTTGTTGTTAAATTGTGATATCATTGTGTACATCCATCTCATCCATCGTCACTCTCGCTCGTCCATCTACTCATTCCTCTTTAAAAAGGACTGAATACAAAATTCTCTCTCTTACCTTTAAACTTCTCTATACTGCTCAACCTCCTTACCTGTACAACTTAATCTCTCTCCAGCCACAACGTAACACTCGATCCTCATCCGTCGTCACTCTCGCTCGTCCATCTACTTATTCCTCTTTAAAAATTACCAGTCGTTCCTTTCGCTATGCATCACCTCATCTCTGGAATCAACTGCCTCATTCACTTCGTCAGCCACGTCTTGATTTGCCTCTTCCTGACGCACCATACTTCCATGATCATCTCACCTCGTCAGCGTCACCATCACCACTCTTGTCATCAGTCACTCCATCATTCTTTCATTCCAATCTCAAAACTTTTCTTTTTCTCAAATCTTATCCTCCATAGTCATCTGGCACTCCTTCGGACTGACTCCACGGTTATTCGGACCTGCTCACGGTTTTTATGTTTACTCTTTTCAGTTTTTTTTCTGAGTTTTAGTTTTCATTATTATCCTTCATTTCTTACCTTTTCAGTTTTTTTTCTTATTTTAGTTGTCTTTACTTCATTCATTTTTCGAATTTTTGTCAGTTTTACGTTTAGGACTATTTCTATTCTCAGTATCTCTCATTTCATTTTTCTTTTAAACATTTCAGTTCTTTTTAGTTTATGTGCTAGATTAAACTGACAGTGTGTTTATCAGTTTTTGAGTGCAAATTTTCCATTGTATTGTATTGTATTGTATTGTATTGTATTGTACGCTTTTTTATTTCTGCTTAGGAGCAGACAGACCTACTGACAGACGGACGGATGACAAGAATCCACAGAAAACTTCGGACAGGCTCCAAAATCTAAACACTTTTTCCCTGGTCCATGCCCAACTCTTCCAAGAAATATAACCAGAACCAGTTCGTAACTTTTTGAGTAAACCTGCTAACAAAAAAAAACAGTCAAAGGGTAGACGATTCAGCGAAAGCAATGCAGTTCTGTTTCAAATGTTCGATTAGCTTACTTTGCCTTTGTTCGCAGCATCTAGCATTGTCGTCACGGTTTCTATCTCAACTGCAAACTGCTGTCTTTCCTTGTCATACCTACAATCATTGTACAGTTGTTACTTCCAGGTGTGACACATTCACGTAAACGAAAAGCACCGTAGAACACGACTTCAGTAGTGACATTTATTTCTCCCATTGGCGTCGGTCGCACTTGTGGTAAGGAAAACAGAGGGGACAATTCTAAATGACAGCAGAACCTGCGATCAAAGCAGAACTGGTGGTAGGCTGCATACAAAATAGCTGACTGAAACTAGTCTACGCTTACCCAAGTCATTTGCAAGCAACCTTGAATCAAGTAATTACAAAAAAGCACAATTTTTATCATAACAGATGAGCTTGTTTTTCGTTAGCTAGAAAATCGCCAGAAACAACTTAGCGACAGGCCCGCTGGAAATTTCTAACAGTTCTGTTAACTAAGTTATAGAAAAATAAAAAATAGGGTGAATGGAGAAACGAAAAAACTGTATAAAAAACAAATAAGTGAAAAGAGAAAAAAATGATAAAGGCGCGCACAGAGCGACGTAACTGAACTGAACTGACATAGTTTAGTTTCTGAAAAACTGCCCACTGCGCATTACAGTAGGCACCGTCTAACGGCGTCGGTGAACTACGTGACAACGATCACGTACGCGTCAACCAATGACCAATAGGCTTGCTCTGCTTGCCCATTGATCAGTTCGTCAAAAACTAAACCGTCTATCAGTTCAGTTCAGTTCAGTTACGTCACTCTGTACGCGCCTTAACATAAGCTCCTCTCAGTAATATGCAAAAGTCATGAAGCTTGGCTATGCATAATGTAAACAGGGTAGAACTTGTTCCAACATACTTGTTGCGTTGTCGGTTGAGTTGTTCGAGCTGATCTGTGAGATCGTTGATCGCTTCCTGGTGACGTTTCTTCAGACTGGCCTCCGACGTCTCGTACTGAATGCTGATCAGTTCCAAGTCTTTCTTCAGCTTCTGTACCTCGTGCTCGCGACGCCGACTGATCTCACTCTGACCACAATCATCAATCAAAGGTGGCTCTTGGTAGTGTAACGGCTAAGACGTCGGACTTGCGATCGCGAGGTCGTGGGTTCGACTCCCGATCGGGTCGGGTCGCTATTACGTGGTTACTGCTCGGATCTCTGCGGACAGCTAAAGAATCTCGGTATATAGCCAACCACCAATGTCAACTCAGCCTTTCATCCCCACGTGGTAAAAAATCGAGTACCGACCTGTCTGTTTGGGATTACGGCTGGGCGCGTTCAGCTACCAAACGGGCACTTATTTTTTCCACTCCGAGCCATGCATGTTCCCGAGAAGTAATAGGTAACACGCAGAGCACAGTGGGTCATTACGTAGTTTCATCACAGGCTGAACGGTAGTTCAAGCCACGTGTTAACGGCGACTTCTCTTTCATATGAAAAAGCCAAAAATTTGACCCCCCACAGAATCAAAACCCCTGACCCGATTGAGATAAAATTTTGTGTGGTTGATTATGTCAGCTAGATGACCCCTTAAGCAAAATTTCATGCAAATCTGCCCAAGAGGGGTTTTTCGGCAAATAGGTGAAATATACGTAAAAATTTTTATAGCTATCTATATACTTTTTTCTTCCACGCACCTACAGGTCAGACTTCTCAGCGGATTTTTGCGCGCAATGGCTCAAACGATGCGGTATCAGACAAGAATGTGCCTTTTTGGGGCTAAAAAATTAAAAATTAAAATTTAATATTTAACGTATTTATTAAAACAAGTAATTTGAGAAAAGCTCACGAGACGCGCGAAAGCCTATAGCAGTTCCTGTTCGCAGGTAATCTTAATCTATCTCCAAACATTTCGTCGTAATTCACTCTCTTGCAGCCAAAAATTGCCAAAAATCACGTTAAATTAATATTTTTAGGGTTCGAGGTCATTAAAGGTCATCGATGTTGATAAATTTTAAAAGCCTGTCACCAGTGCTTGTTATGATAAGCAGCATGTATGTACCTATCTGCAACCGTTTTCACATTATTCG
>Ga0209671_1009619_pt1 | contig 10133 bp, 3 predicted proteins | sample WorMetHERISLAND2_2_FD_187401 | JGI IMG/M metagenome (GOLD analysis project Ga0209671, IMG submission 187401) | Marine gutless worms symbiont microbial communities from Max Planck institute for Marine Microbiology, Germany - Olavius geniculatus... | ecosystem: Host-associated > Annelida >... | reverse complement strand
GGAAAAACTCCGTGGCTCAGTTCGAAATTTCGCGGCCCGCGGAAAACTGTGGGCCCCAGTGATCAGCATTTTCCATTATAAGCTGTCATTATCGGACAATGCTGAGTAAATGTAAACTGGTGGTTAATTAACTGAAAGAACGAGAATCTGGCTTTAAAGGATAGTTTAAATACAAAATGTGTTGTGTTGATTTTTGTTATGGGAAGTTTCATTACTGAAATATTCCGTTAAATTGCGACCGCACTGTGCAGAGATCTGAAGCTAGATAATATTCTTCTTGATGCTGAGGGCCACTGCAAGATCGCAGACTTTGGCATGTGCAAAGAGGGGATGTTCCCGGGAAAAACTACGCACACTTTCTGTGGCACGCCCGACTACATTGCTCCTGAAGTATGTTGCTGATGATATCTTCGTTAAATATATGTTGTTCGTCTTTACGTTTACGTAATTAATTAATGATCATATAATTATTTTTATTTAGCAGGTTGTGTTTTTGCTCTGTTTTTCTAATTCGTCACTGAGCTCAACAATGGCTGTTGAACATTTCTGGTGTGGCTCACCAAGGAAGCTGTATCCACAGGGCTTGCTATTTTAGGTGATTGATTGGTCGATTCCCTAAATCGATTGCCTAACCGCCCGCCGTGCGATCGAAAAATTGATCATCTACTCACTGGCCACACTCAATCATCAGAGCTAGGCTCGATTATTGCAACCGCCTCCTGTTCGGTTCAATGGAGTGTAATATGGACCGACTACAGCAGGTGCAGAACAACTTGGCACGTGTCGTCTTACAGGCTTCTCTGTCAGAGAGTGTTACTGTCTTACGGCAAGAGCTGCATTGGCTTTCCGTGAGACAACGAGTTGTCTTTGAGCTGACTATGCTCACCTTCAAGATGAAGAATTTCAGACAGTTGGCATATCTAAGCAGTCTCCTACATGAATATCAGCCCATCAGAAGGTTACGTTCATCCGCAGCTGATTTTCTTCATCAACCCCTACCTACTACTACGTGGGTCATTCGATAAATAAGTTACAAAACAGCCTCGTTCTGTTAGTTTTTTTTAATACTAAAAATCTGAAATATACATTTTGTAGCGAATTTAATTATTCTGAGTAACAGCTGTAAGTTTTATGATGACGACGTCACTGTGACGTCATTTATAAACATTAAATATGGCGACGTTGCCACTGGAATTCTCCCATAACGAATATCGTTCCATTACTGTATTTTTTTGTGGGCAGATAAGACTTAATGCAAATCAGATTCAATTTGAAATGCATCCAGTATGTGATGCATTACAATGATGTGATTACGAACCGAACAGTTCACGTTTGGTGTAAGAAAATGCCAGATGGGCAAACATTTTGTATCATATATCGAGGTGCAGTCAGTCGTTCTTCAGTGGCATGGACAACAGCCAGCAGGCATTTTTGGCATCGGACATTCAGAAGTCTGCTGACAGACAAGACAAACGTTTGAGCGAACTCAGTCGATATGTTGAAAAAGAAAACACTAGTTTTTACGCATTTAAATAGATGGCATTAACTTGTTGAGTTTTTCATTTTTTTCGTTCCTATGCTTTTTGTCACTTGCAAGTTATGATAGATTACTGGTTGGGATAATAATGCACTTGTAGACTGTGTTCTGTGAACAGATGCACATCATCAAAACAATTTCTACACATGTTTAAAATAAAACTAACAGAATGATGCTGTTTTGTAACTTATTTAGCGATAGACCCTTGTACTTTTTCGTCTCGTATCGTTTTTTTCTCTGTTGCTGCTCCTAATCTCTGGAACAAACTGTCTGCAAATATTAGATTAGCTAGTTCTTGTGAAACATTTAAATCTAAACTAAAAACCGAACCGTTTACCGCCGCTTACCTCAGTACCTAGGACAAATCAGCACCAACGCAGCGCTTCTGATTCACACTTAACTTTGTGACAATGATTACAATAATCAGAATGTTTTTAGATTTAGATTAGATTAGATTCTTTTCTTCTTTCGATAATGTACAGATCTTCTTGCGAGTAATGTCGTACATTACTTGTACTCTTGGTCGATTGACGCAAATTTGCGGCATGCTTTCAGTCTGTCGTGGTTTGCTAATTGAATCAGTCAATCAATCATTAATATTTGTATAGCGTCCCCTACAAAGTCCTGAACGGCAGCGCTTATCAGCTAAAAACACTAGGCCTAAAATATATTTGAAATGCAAACTTCAGCAGGCATAAACAATGCGACTACTTTTCCCCCAAAATACTGTGTTTTCTACTGTTTTTATCAGGCATTTTGTTCACAAATTTTATTTGTATCATTGCTACTCTGTTACATACATTTTTTTGTTGTTGTAGATCTGTGTACATGTAAGCGCTGATTGAACGTAAAGAGTGACATTGGTGGGCTTTAGTCCATTCTATCCACAGATGGAAGCAGGATGTTTTGTAAAAAGTTAGGGATGAAGCTAAGGGAATTTCTGCATTGCACATAAAAGAATCAATGTGTTGCCGTGAAATGCAATTGGGAGCCCAAAATTTGTTTTAAAAATGCATTTGCAACCGGATCTTTGCCTGTGACTTCTGTAGTCCCTTTCCGTAGGCTTCTAATTACGTTTTTTGGAGAGGAAGAGAAAGAAAAAAGTGGGAAGTAAACAGGTGAAAAAGAAAAGGAAAAGGAAGAAGGAGTAAATGAAAGGAGCAGGTTGGTGCTACTTGGGGTGGTTGCTCCTGGCGCTGTAAGGGAAGAGACCCCTAATCTTAGCATCTATACACCATCGATCACCTATCCTGTGCGATGCGATCAATTTTTCAAACGCCTCTTATTTTCAGATGGCAAGCCCTGTGTGTCCATACTCAGTTATTGAAAAATGCAGTTGTCATTGATGTATAAATTGCAAATAGATTTTGTTCTTAGTACGTCAGTGGTGTCTGAGAATGCTGTTAGGAATCAGTTGGCACCAGCATGTGCGCAACGACAAAGTCAGAAGGTTAACCAAGCAACCCCATCTCTCAGCCATAGTCCAGTCAAGGCGCCTGTCCCTGCTCGGACACATTGCACGAATGCCTGATGAAACAGATGCAAAACAGATCTCAACAGCTTCCCCCTTAGGAAACTGGACGAGACCACTGGGACGTCCTCGTATTACGTGGATGAAAACCATTCAGCAGGATCTGAAATCCAGCGACCTTAATATGGACGACGCAGTTGACTTGGCTCAGAATGGTCCAATCTGGAGATTGATGTCTACGTTCGGCGCTACGCACTCTTGATGGTGCTTGCCAGAAATGATGATGATGACATCAGGTTGCAGTGTATGTGGTGTGGGCTGTAATTACAGATTCTTCAAGAGCTGGAGTACGATGCTTCAGTGGATTGGTGGGCTCTGGGTGTTCTCATGTACGAAATGATGGCTGGCCAGCCGCCGTTTGAGGCCGACAGCGAGGACGATCTCTTTGAGTCCATTCTGCATGATGATGTTCTCTACCCAGTCTGGCTCACCAAGGAAGCAGTGTCCATACTTAAAGGGGTGAGCGAATTGTTACAGCATTTGTTGTTATCTTTGCTGTTATTGTTTTTGGGTCTGTCCATCTGTCGGTTTGATTTTTTCTCAGCTAGTTCCGTCAGAAAGTTGTGAAGGAACGTTAGTGAAAGTTTCTGGATGATCGGAGTGTTGCCCAGATTAACTTCTGGCGTAGTGTTGGTGGCGTAGCATAGTGGTTAGAACGTCGGTCCTGGCCGGCGGACTTTCCTTATCTTGCGCTAAACTGATGGATGGCTGCTTGGCCACTTTGTGGGTAAAGCGTCTGCTATCGGTCAACCAACAAGGCCAACTCAGCCTGCCATCCCTCTGGGGTCGGTTAAATGAGTAGTAACCCATTATATTGGTTACGGAAGGTGGGGACCTTTGTACAGCTGACTGGGCTGCCTGGCCGGCTGGTGCGCCAGCCTGTGTTTGCAGGCTGCATGCGGCGGCTGTGCGATCGACGGCTCTGGTTAGTGATGAAAAGCGCATTAGAGGTGTACGTCGTACACGACGATGCGCTATACAAATTGACAACCTTTACCTTTACCTTTCTGCTGGTAATCCGGGTCTAGGTCCATTCCCAGCATCCATATAGTAATGCAGAATTCTGCATCTAGGTCTCAAGAATTTTCTTAGAAGATTTTTTGAGTACCATTTTGATTCCAGTCGACATGCAACAGTAAAAAATGACAATTTTTCACTCTTGTGAAATAGTAAATATTTATTAGTAAATAGTAAAATAGTTCGTTTATTTTAACAAGGCATATTCGATGATGTTGTGTGACAAGCACTATGCGAGCACCTTGCATTGTCAGATGAAGATGAAAATTTTTGTATTATTTAGAAACAAACTGAGATGTACAGATGTTTTTCTTAGTTTTTTCTGAGTCGAATCAGTGATTGAAAACAAGCCTTATAGTATCCTGAATTTGTAAAAGTGACCGAAAATGAACAGTATTTGCACATTGTTCTGTATGTACACACTACATGCTGGTTTTGCATTATTTTTAGTATGCAGGATGGATTTTTTTATTTTCTGCTTGTACATTTTGTGACAGTGATGAACTGGTCATGTCCTGGGGTCAAAAGGTAAAAGGTTAAAAGTACACAAAGCTGAGCAGTGTGCATTAAACTTCCAGTCATTCAGCTCAAAGTTAACAACCAATTTTTATGCCTTCACCAACACGTAGCGTGGCCGGAAGCATTATGTTTTCAGAGTGTTCGTTCGTGTATCCTTGCATGCGTGAGTCCCGAACAAACCTTGTTAGCATGATATCCTGGGTATTTGTTGACAGAATTTGACCAAACTTTCACCATTAAGAGACTTTGGGGCAAGGATGAATGCTTCAGATTTTGGGGTCAAGAGGTCAAGGGCCAAGGTCACGGTGGGGTCAGATATGTTGGTGGAGGCATAGTAGTTGATGGAGTCGTAACAACTATTTAGTTTGGCTTGTCGGGAGTTGGCGTTGTATAGTCTGTGCGTGGTTGTTTTGCAGTTTATGACCAAGAGTCCTGTCAAGCGGCTTGGCTGCGTTAAGGCTCACGGTGGCGAGCGAGCCATTCTTGTCCATCCATTTTTCAACGATAAAATCGACTGGGAAGCATTAGAAGAGTGCAAGGTGAAACCGCCCTTTAAGCCGAAAATTGTGAGTGTATTCTTATTTTTACTCATGGTGTAATTACTCGATTACTGTCAAGATTTACATTTACAGTAAAACTTTGTTATAATGGACTTGGGTTAAAACGTACACTCCATTACAACGTACTGACTTATACGGTCTGTCAGCTTCCTATTCTTTATCATAGGACGTCTGCTGGATATAATGTACTCGGCTATAATGTATATAACATTACTTTTGAACGTTGTAGGCGGCTGCTGAAGGTGTATCTGTTCGTTTAGGCTGTGGCGCATTGTGACTTTTTTGCTTAAGTGCGCCGAATATAAGTACTCGTACTCATTCACTCACTCACCCTCGGTTATTACAGCTGTCACTTACCGTCCACAGGCCAGCAAATGCTCTGTATACAACGGACTGTATAATGGACCACCCAGCTAGCACAGCACGGCACGATCTTTCACCTAACATGAACACAACCACAGACACTGAGTCACGCACCCAGTCTTCCAGGGCGTTGATGTTCCAGGGATGCAGCGACTGAGTGAGTAGCCCAGTGGGGGCAGGGCAACTAGATGTCAATAGACATGGGTTTTGGCTGGCGTGTACCTGTAAACTGATCCGTTTATGACCAGTGAACTGCCTCTTAACACATTCACTGGTGTGGCCAAATCACTCATACTGTAGACTGTAGCCGACCTGCCGTTATCTCACCTGCTGCTAGCAGACATCACGTTTGGTGAGTATGCCGTTAGCGATGAGAACGTGGAGACGTGTGAGCAACCGACCGACGATGACATCGTCGCTGCAGCTAAGCTAGGCAGCGCTGCACCATCAGATGTGGAGAAGGAGTACAGATACGTACACTGTATACCAGAAGAAGGATCTGACGTTTGATAGGTGCATTTGGAATACGTGTATTTACATTGCTAATAAAAGTATGAACTTTGCTCTTTTTGGTTACAACGTACCTCGGATATAACATACTAATTTTTCCGGTCCCTAGAAGTACATCATAACGAAGTTTTACTGTATTTTGACAAGGCGTTTTAGATGATTTGCACTTGAAGGCATTGATGTGTGATGCATCAGCTGTAGCTTCGTCTTATTCACGTCAGAGGTTTACTGCTGGGTGAGAGAAAAAGTACTTAATGTAATTCAAAAGTGATGCTGTGATGTAGTGGATAACATAGCTAACGTGGTAGCTGGGAATGTGACAAACTTCGTATTTGCATTCTACAACATGCGAATATTGATCAGTTTTCAGCTATTTGATATTCGATGAATAGTTGGAAACATTTCTGGCGAATGCAAATATTTTATTTTACTCAGCTTGATTGAACTTTGTTAAGCTTAGATAGAAGATACTAACTGAAGATAACAGTAAACACCCTCGATGTTTCATTTTCTTAATGGAACATGACTGACTGATCTTTGCCTTAGATACTGACTTAGGGCCTGTTGCACCAATGTCGTTCAACTTTGAACCCGGGTCAAATCTGAATTTGAACCTAGTTCAGCCGTAAATTGCATTGCACCAAAGCGGTTCAAGAGTTGATCTCCATTCAATTCTGAACTACCATCTGACCACCGATCAAATTTTGATCTCGGTTTAACTTGCGGTTACGCATGCGAACTAGACGATGAATGTTCTCCGGGATACTATTGCTGCAAAGAAATTGTCTGATTTGAATCCTATCCTTCCCAAAAAACTTCTTTGTATAGAATTATAAGACCTCTAATGAAATTATACTAATGTTAATATGTTAATTATACTAATATGTTAGATTTTTACCATTTTTGTTTTATGTTTTTTTGCCCAATAAATTAACAAATAGATGAATAAATCGCATTTTCGGTGGCGATGTTTCGTTGTTACAGTAAACATACGAACGAACCCTTACCACAGCAACAAAAACTCTTTCATATCGATTTATAAGACTTCCAATTTAATTATACTTGTGATCGGGATATGTCAGATTTGTGCTATATCGGTTTTCTGAGGCGTTTTTGCTGGATAAATTAATTAATGGATAAATAAACGGCATTCTAGAGTGGCGATGCGCCGTTGTTTCGCCGTAGCTATGGTAAACATATATCTTGACAACGGACGTAGAATAATTAATGAGTAACTATTGGAACACAAAATGCGTATTTTCGGAACTTTAGTATGCAACTATTAATGCGAAAATTGTGTGATAACTTCAGGGAAGCTTAAAATTTGAACAAATTACTGCCAATCGGTGCTGGACTGTTTCGTAAGCATTAGCATTAGCGTATGTGACTGTGACGTCACTGTAGTTGGCCTACGGGCTGAGCCCGGCTTGACCAATCAGCGTCGTCCACGGTATAACCACGGCCGACGACGGCCGTTCAACTGAACGGGGTCAACTTGGTGCAACATAATTCAGCATGAACTCGATTCAGCTTTTGATCTAGGTTCAGCTGAACCAAGATCATGAACGACGTTGGTGCAACTCGCTTTTAACTGACTTAACAGTGAACTACTTAGGATGTTTCGCTTTATGCAAATACTGGTATAGTGAAGTTTTCTCGAGGCTGAATTAGTGTTCACGTTTGCATTTATTATTTGATGAATAGTAAAATTGATATTCGCATTAGACAAATGCAAATATTTTTTTGCTTCGTCACATCTCTAGTAGTAGCTCTATGCTGGGCCTTGTGAGCACTTGGATGGGTGACTGCCTGTGACAGATAAACCATCTTAGTATGTTCCCATGTCAACTCAGCCTTCTAACCCTCCAAGGTAGTTAAATCGATTTCCAGCCTGACTAGCTGAGGTTAAGGCCCGATGCATTCACCCATTTTGGGTGCTAGGTAACACTGATCCCATACAGCAGGTGACACTCCATGCTCTGATATGGGTTTGCTATCAAGTTTATTTATCCTTTTAAAACCCTTTAGTTGAAGCTGTAAAACAGTTTGTGTCATGTCTGCTGATCGTTGTGTTATTTGCCATAGAAATCGCGAACTGACACGGCAAACTTTGACAAGGATTTTACGTCGGAGGAACCGACGCTGACCCCGGTCGACCCTGCCATCATCAAGGCCATCAACCAGGAAGAGTTTGCTGGGTTTTCCTTCATCAACGATGACTTCGGGAAATTCCAGCCATCATCAACGGTGGTGGCAGCAGTGTCGACGCCCAACACTCGGCCATGTGACACTGAACAGCCAGCATCACGAGACAGTCAGCCCGCTGCGGTACCGGTGGTAGCTGCTGCACCAGTGAAAGTGCCCCCAGAGTCCGAAGCTTCCAACTACGAGCAAGCCAAGGCAGAGGCTACGACGACCGAGGCACTGCCTACAGCAGTGAGTGCTGAGTGATAACTGGCTAGAAGGCATGACTCGTGCTGTTCGACTACCGCGTTGACTGACTTGACTCACTCTCAGCAACTTCCAGACAACTACATTCGCTGCTACGTTTCGTTAGTTTGTCATCGTCCTTTCATCATGAGTCGAGTTTGTCTGTGGTTCGTCAGGGGCCTCTATTTCCCTTGAACCTCTGGAGCAAGTGCACCCTCTATCCCTGCTCTTCTTCTTATTAGTCCGCCCGAAAACGATAGTTTTCGGAAGGACTTATGTTTTAGCCCAGATGTTTTATTTTTTATTTTTTCTCCACTCGCGAAATCTCCGAGATGCGTGGGCCGACCGGCGCGAAATTTTGCACGATGGTCAGTAATAGGCCCTATTTTATAATGCTGGTCTAAAATTTTGGGGCACACACCCCAAAAAAATTTCAGGGGCCAAAAACATGCAAAATTTGGCCCGATTTCGGACGACTTCGAAGTTTGGTGGCGAATATCTCCGAAACGGACGAATATATTCAAAATCGGATTTTTATTCCGTCTACCGCGATTCCTCCTGTGTTAGGCGAAACAAGTCCAGTGAAGTTTGGTCTAGTGACCTTGGAGATCTCGATGTTGAATCGTACCCACCCAAAGTGCATTTTTTGGAAGAACATATTTCGGCCCCTAGGGGCTGCTGCGCCCCCAAATTTTTACACGCGCTAGAGAATGACCAAATCTTTCTAGCGCACCTCCCATCGGGGATGGCGGCCCCCTTTACAACTTTTTTCAAAGGGGGGTCAAAAATTGGCTTAAAATGTAGCGTATTAGACAAAGGATTTTTAGAGTCAAAGGGAGTAGCTTCATGAGACTTTGCCACGTGAAGTGCTGCTAGATGGGGGTGATAATGCGGGTACATCTTTTAGGGAGCACTGCCCCCTTAAAATTTGGGAGTGCAAAAAACGCGCAAAATTTAGTACGTTTAACGACAACTTTCGACTTTGAGCGCAAATATCTCTGAACTGCATAGGGCTATCGACAAGTGGTAAACGGCGTTATCAAATACGGTTAATTCCGCGTTGAATAAAAAAAATTGTGTGAACTTCAGTCCACTAACATCAGAGATTACGCGGCTAATGTTTACCCACCAAAACCAATTTTTTTCGGAAGGCCATATTTCGGCCCCTAGGGGGTGCTGCGCCCCCAAATTTTTACATGCGCTAGAGAATGACCAAATCTTACTAGCGCACCCCCCACTGGGACGGCGGCCCCCTTACAACTTTTTTCAAAGGGGGGGGTCAAAAATTGGCTTAAAATGTAATAAATTAATTATAACTTTGGAGTTAGGGGGTATAGCCCGACGAAACTTTGGCACTTGACGTGTCTCTATGTTGGGGTGTTAACGCAAGTACAAATTTTGGAGGCACCGCCCCCTTAAAATTTGGGAAGGCAAAAAACGTTTAAAAATCGGTGCAATTTACGACAACTTTCGAGTTTGAGCGCAAATATCTCTGGAACCGATGGAGCTATCAACATAGTCTAAATGGCGTTGACGAGAGCGATTCTTTCAGCGTTGAACAAAAAAAATTTTGTGAAATTCGGTCCACTACGAACAAAGTTATAAGCGCTCATGTTGACCTACCCTAAGTCGACAATGCGCGTTCTGCGTATGCCAATGCATTTGA
>Ga0209671_1009617_pt1 | contig 10133 bp, 3 predicted proteins | sample WorMetHERISLAND2_2_FD_187401 | JGI IMG/M metagenome (GOLD analysis project Ga0209671, IMG submission 187401) | Marine gutless worms symbiont microbial communities from Max Planck institute for Marine Microbiology, Germany - Olavius geniculatus... | ecosystem: Host-associated > Annelida >... | reverse complement strand
AATATACAAATACCAAATTCTCTATCTGGATCGCATAACGATAGTTCCGTGGCGCCACCTTGTGAATGATATAGACTTGTGTCGCAGCCCGAAATCGCCAAAAATTGCCAAAAAATCCATAAAACCCCTATTTTGGCGTTCAAGGTCATTCAAGGTCATTCAAGGTCATTGAATTCGGCACCAATCGAGAGCCAGTGTACGACTTCCTATTAGTGATTAATAGTAACTTAGGCCCTATCTCGCACCGTAACTGATATACAGCGACTTATTGGCCAAAAATCGCAAACTTTGCCCACCACCCTTCGAATCTATGGAAAAGCTTTACGGTTCCAGAAACTAGAGTCTTCCAGGCAGCCGACAGCAAACATTTGGTGATCCTAGTTTGCACCGTTTTTGACTCATCCACCCGTGTGACGGACAGATGGACAGACAGATGGACAGAATTGCGATGGCTAAGACGCGCTGAAAGCAGTAGCTGCTTTCGTGCGTAAAAAACAAGGGTTTAAACCAAAAATTCTGCATTCTTAAACATATTTTTTGACCAAAATATTCCTTCAATTTTTTCGACGGCCCAAACTTTAAGGAGGAGGCAATTGCTTCTTTGCCACGACGCCACTGTCATTTATGGCCAATTCACACCTACGACGCTGACGCGACTTAACAGCAGCTGAGTCGAGCTGAGTTGCGTCGGCGTCGTTGGCCATAACGTAAATAACACTGCGTCCTTCTTGATTCCCGCTGGTGTAGGGAAGGAAGCATGCGAAAGTGTGAGGATGCAGCAGCAAAGACAATGTGAATCAATGAAACAGTAGCGTATCTCTTCCTGTCTGCAAGCGTGATGTGAACTTGTGACCGACTTAGACAGATAATGCATGCACGCCCAATCAATCAATATATCAATCAGCAGACCAGTCAGACAGTTCACACATTTTCTGCTTGCATGCAAGTATAGCAACATCTTGTCGCCAGCGAATCGAAATATATTACTCAATACTTTCACCAGTCGTTAATCGTTATTAAAATTTTCCCGTAAAAGATATGTAAACGACAGCGCGTTCACCTTTGTCATCGGCGTGTCGTAAACGGGCTTTTCTGTTTCACCTTTATCGCCCTAAAACGCATTCGACATCGACCAGCTGTAGAATATGCGAGGGGCCGAAAGAAGATGGAAAAGGCTGCATTTTAAAACTGGATAAAAAACTAAACTAATCGTAACAAGAAACATTATTAGATTGTGACCAATCTAATGCACTCCTCGCGCGCATTATTCTCTCCTGTATTTTTAGAAGTGCTTTTTCATTTTTAAAACTTGTAGTAAAGACCTGGCGTCAAAATTCGAGACCATTCTAATATTATACTAATAATGACTGCCGTCGAGGTCGTTATTGGAAATTGTCTCCCTGTCTATCTGGCACGTTATCAAAATATGGAGCCTCAAAGCTAATGAGGTCGCGACCTTGACCTTTTGAGGTCACGTTACGTCATCGGTCACGTGACCATTGGACTCGCGATGGTCGACTTCCTACGGATGGTCCATTGTAACCGTGTGTCTATCTAGTACCGTTATAAAGATATGGCTGTTTGAAGTTCTTCCAGGAAGGTCGGTCGTCGGTCGGTCCTCAATATTACACTGATTTCATATACTCCCCTTTGCTACGTTAGGAACGTAGCGCGCGAAAAGTAAAAATAAGGAAGTTCGTCCGGCCTAACGTAAAACATTCCTGCAATCGGTACACTTTTTTGTATTTCTATGTCCCTGAAGCTAAGGTATGCTCATCTGTACATTTTGTTGGATATATGTAAGTCTGTTTTAAAATAATTAAAACAATGTTGTTAACTAATTTTTGGTGTAAGTGGCAGTTTTCTGACAAATAGAAGAGTATATTATCCGTGGTATTAAAAACAAAGGTAGAATTTTGTAATAATAGACTTGATTTGACTAAACATTACGATATTTGTTTTAAAATATTTTGAAAGTTAATTTTTAAATTAATAAATAACAAAAGTAGAACAAATCGGCAAAACAAATTGGTAAAGCGACTTAATAAATTGCTTTAAATGGCGGAAATTCTCTCTTACCTTTTCGCCTTTGAAGCCTCTTGGTCCAGCATCGCCCTAAAACATTAATGACAGTTTAAATCATTCATGCTTTCATCGTTAAATATATACTCACTGTATTTTAATTGTCATTTGCTTTTTAAAATCAATATACTTTTAGGCCTATTTTATTTTATTTTATTTTATTTCATTTCATTTTACTGAACAAAACGACGTTGCCGTTAAAATGCATCCACACTTCTATTCCTCAATTTTTACGACAAATTGCTATAAAAATTTTAAATTCTAAACTATTTGTCAGCAAACTGAAAAATAGCAATAATGAAAAATAAGAGTAAAGCAAAATCTTTCAAATATGGAATGTATGTCGTACGCACTCACCTGCTCGCCTTTGACTCCGTTTAACCCGATCGGTCCCTGCAAACGGACAAAAACAAACAACCAATTTGCAAACACAAACACAAAAAAATAATAGGCATACAAAATAATTGAGAATTTACAGAGCACCGTGAAGTATCATTATCTCCATTTGATAATTGAATAAATTACACACAATTACCAGGAAAACGTACGCATTCGATCAACGGCATGCAAACAATGGATTTTTAGTCCAATTGTGAATAAGTTGCAATCTGATTCATTTAATCATTCATTAACGATTCATTGATCTGGTAGTCTATTTCGCACATATTAGCAATAGGATAGCAGCCTATTGTCGATACCCATAAACGAGACAATGCAATGTATTAAAAACTAACCGGAAAACCTGGATAGCCCCGGATGCCTTTCGGACCCTAGAAACACGTCAAACGTCAGATAGTTAAAATACAGTAACCAGTATTGTGAAAATATGACAAAAGAAAAAAAATAGACGGGAAAAGCCACAAGCACAAGCTGGATGATATGCAGGCATTTGCAGTGTAGCAGTTATGCGTTCGACCAACATCCGTATGCAATTATGAGTTTATAGGTATCTTACACTCTCTGAAACTACGTGATTATTAGGCCCAGTTTGCGTCGCAACCTGCGTGACCCAACGATGCGTTATTTTACTCTGCACGCTGACGACTTGTGCAGATAGTGCTGGGCGGAGTAGTCGGTAACTGTTCGAGTCGTCGGTGGGGTCGCGAACCCGGCCGGACTTTACGATGTTGGCATTAACGCCTGGCGACTGTATAAGGTTAGCAGAAGACAGCCGTAAAAACGTTTTGCTAGCAGCTTAAACCACTACACATAACTGTTGCCGGCGGTCTAAGGTAGAATATTAAATTTGTAGCCAGTGACATCGTGGAAGGGCGAAGGGGTAATTCCTCCCCCTAATCTTTAGCCTGTCGAAAAATTTTCTTTCAAAAATACGGAATTTCAGGCTGAAAATTTCCATTTTGGAGACAATATACGACAAAATCAAACTGTTAAGCACCCGTGAAATTTTCTGTCAGAAACTTGCAGCTGTCTGTATAAGAATGTTGCAAGTAAGAAAAAATTTGGTGGCCAAACTATTTGCAGTTAAAACTTTGCTATTCTTCACTGTATTTAGCTGAAAGTATAAGCTGCAAATGGTCGGTAAAAATATTTAGACACGAAAGATGCGTGTGAGGTTAAACAATGCTCCAAAAAAGTGCGGGGGACACGTGTTCAACCTGGTTTCGGAGTCTATGAGTGTAAGCAAGTAAGTAAGAAAATAAGTAAAACGTTAAATTAACTTCTATGCCCTAGTGCACCGCAATCAACATTGAACAAGTTGTTGACCTACGCCAACTCAGCCTCCTACACATTGACGGCAGATCTACTTTATTTCAAATCATTACCGCTCTGCCAATGAACATCATTTAAGTAAATTTCTACAGAACACAAAAGTTCGGCTTACCGGCGGTCCGGGAGGCCCTTGCTTTTGAACATTAAGCTCGGTGAGCTGATTCGTAATGTCCCCTGGAGACCCCTGCAATTAACAAGCATACAATGAAGATGTATAACAATCACGTTGTCTCAATTCAATTCAATCTTATTTGTGTTCGCCAATCTAACACGGCTATTACTATTAAGTAGGTCATGAAATAGTCAGCCTTAAGCTCTCCACGTATATGAAATAAAACAAAAACAAAGTGCTGAAACGACACGTACGAACTGTTTTGGACTCGTTTGCGGCTCATTAGCTCATTTACCTTTTTTCCTAAATTCTTTTTGGCACGAAACCGTTTTAGCATTTGCATATTATTTTATTTCATTCCCGTTATCGGCGGTTTAAACGCGACGTCACGGATCATTGATCTTCTTGATCCCATACACACCGGGGTCAGGTTTAAGACAGATGCGCTTTATGAATGAAAGAGTGCCGCCAGTAAAGGTATACAGCAGCAGCAGCAGCAGGCGCTGGCAGTCAGTCAGGTGGGCAGCCATGCAGACCAGGTAGGCTAATTAAGACAGATTGCGTACTCCAAACGGCCGACGACGGATATCCAGGTAGGCCTATCGCACGTCACCTAACCCTGCACCAGAGACGAGGTGAGTCGGATTCCCAACATTTCGCTCCGCTGTCGGTCCGCATTTCCATGGATAACACGGATCCGCCGTATTTACTGATAGAAGCGCTAAGAATGCTGATAAAAGCGCCGTCAGACAGTGTCCTGTCCTGCAGCAATGGCAGATTCCGACATTGTGAAATGTAAAAAGCAACATTTTCGCGGTATTAATCGTATAAACGCTTTCGTCACTGGTGCACTGAGGGTTCTGTTCACGGACCCCGGTAGTAAAGAAAAAGAAAGAAAGAAATAGGAGACGGGAAAAACGCATAAAAGGAAAAATAGATTATATTGATTGTGATTACCTCTTGACGATGTGTTGAATACACACAGATCACGTACTAAGTCGGCGTGTTTATATTCCAAAATTAAATTTAAACTATATATAGGCCGGGCCCCAGATCAACTCAGCCTGGCCATCCCTCCGTAGGTAGATGCTATAAGTGCCAGCAAAAGCTAGGGCGTAAACAGGCAAACCGCGCGTTGCACTGCTTTGTATCCGTGCCATTCCGTGATCTCGCAGTGTAAACATGTGTCTGAAATGGAGATCAGCGCCGCTTTGTGAACGTTGTGGCGTAAGAAGAGCTTTAAGGTCTTGCTACAGAGCCATAGGCCTACGTTTACGTAAGCTTAAAGACCGGGCAATAGGCCTATTAATATTGACTTAAGTTTGCGCGCGATCAATCCGCGTGTCGGCAACTTCTTCTGTTCACACATTTTGCAGAGTAGATCGATACAAAAATAACCCAAAACTGGAACTGTGCCAGGAACTGGCAGGAAAATCTCCATCACTACACACCAGATGACGCTGCTACATGCTCCGCGTGACGTCATGATTAGAAGCAGGTGCTCCAAAAGCGCTGACGTCAAAAACAGTTCGCTTATGACACTGTATCCGCTTAGGCCGTTACGCGTCTATCCATACGCACGGACAGACAGAGTGACGGACAGACATGTATACGCACGCAGAGAAACGCCGAGAGAAATAAACATACAAGTGGTGTTTACGCAGCACATAACGAGTTTACGCCGCGACAAGTGGCGAGAAAAAGCGTGACGTCACTCTAAAACGTGGAGTTAATTATCGTAAAGTTTTTCAACATAAACTGGTATAGGCCCTATATAGGCTGTTGCTGCGAATAAACGTGCTCATTATTATTATTCACTGCGTGCCGATGATGGACGGAACTGATTCCAGAACGCGTCAAATAGCTATTACCACCACATGCCTAGGTTATACCAGACTTGACCACTCCTAGAAATTCCATTGCTAGACAATAATTTCTTCAGTAAAAATAATTAAAAGTGGTTATACACTGTATCTCAAAAAGGATCTCTAACACTATAGATTATGACACGTGTTAACGAAAATTACCAGATTCTGATCATTTTATTTCATTACGACTATTCATGAAATAACTGGCCATCAAATTAATGACCGTTCAAGTTCCCTTGCACCTGAACGTCTGAAGTCTACTTCGGTACAATTATAAGTAATTATCGGAAATATAATTAATCGCCTCGACCGCGGTTAAGGATTCCAGTGTGCTTTTCTTCTATTCTCGGACGTGATGTACATAGTAAAAATGAATGAGACAAACAGTAGCAGCGACGCAGATAAACAGACAGACAAACAGACAGCGAAGAGGTAAACATAAGGGTATATTTACGGGCGCGTAGCCTGGCAACCGGAAAGCAGGAGATCTGGGATGAGGGTTGCACACTGTTAGCTAGCAGATGTGACATGTTTATTTGACGAGCGGGTAAACTAACTAACTACAGCGTGTATACAGTGTGGAGGGTTAGAAGCATCGGAAACTCTTCAGACGTTGCCGTTAGTGGAACCAACATGTTTTATAGCGAACAGGTATAGGCTACTGGCCTATGCATAAGCTGCATGGGAAACTAATGCTGAAAGAGACAAAGGTAATAAAATTCAGCGCAAATAGCGTCCAGTCCCACTGATATGATATGAGCGGTCGCGATCTGTAGTTCACGTCATGTAGTGCTAGTAGGCCTATACGGGAATTATGATAATTAAGTGCCAAAAGTTGACTTTGGCGAGCGGTCGTCAATTTCATACGCACTGTATTCGATTGATTGATTTGCTGGGATAACGATTTCCATGCAGTGTATTTGCTAACCAGTCCAGAAATATCTTTCTCTTGGTCTTTCTCTTCTTTTTCTGTCGATCAGCTTCTTTGTCTTCCAGGCGTACTTATCGTTGCCGGCATTTCTTGCATGCTATACGGCTTGGATTGGATGCGTCTCTGGAGTCTGGACTGCTAGACTGCGGTTTCGTCTGAAGGGCACAGTCCCATGTGCTTCTGCTTTCCCCTGGGCTGCGGTGCCACTCTGCAACTCGAAGGTGCGACGACCACCAGTATAAGCTTGGTTCTAAGCGAGGTTTCCATTCGATGCAACGCACGCAACGACCGCTTCTGTCCGCCATGGCTCCAGCTAAGCTTACCTGGCCGCCGACTGTCAGCTGGTCTCCGTCGAAGGTCGTTGTCAGCTGCTTCTGCCAACTCAAGGACATGTGTCATCAAACGGACCTGCGGCAGCTATGGAGACAGATGTTTTGCTGCTGCAGGTCCGAGGCTGAGGAACAAGCTTGCAGCTCATCTGAGACAGACTGACATTAAGTCTGAACAGGTTAAACGGCTGCTAAAGACGTTTTCATTCGAGTGCTGAGATCTCGGCGCGCACTGTGGCTAACAGTTAATTTGCGCCTTCAAACTACCTTACGTACTTACTTAATTCTATCGTTGCGTTTTGGCCACTTCGTCAGTTGCGTACTTTTTTGCGTTCGTTGCGTACGCTGCGTGCGTTGCGTTGAATGGAAACTTTGCTTTAGCTATCTTTCTCCTTCTCTGTCTCTAGCTGTCTGAGCGAAGGCTGTTGATTTGAAAACGTTTCGCACGGTGGCGGCGTCATTCGTCGCCTTGGCAACCGCCGCAGCAACTACGAACGCCACACCGTGATTTATTGCCTGAGACAGAACACCTATGACCTGCGTTTACGTGTCAGAACTTAGCACCAGTACACTCCATAACGGTATCAAACACCAAGCCCCACTGTGTGCCGGTTAGCCTAGTAGTCACGTCGTAGAGCCCCAAAAAAGCCAATCGCCGAATTCGACGTCAAATTTCTGCACGCCGAAAATCCGCTGGGGAAAAAAACTAAACATTTTTCCTTTTTACTGAGAAAACATCTCATCCGTGACAACTTCAAAATCACTTTTTAGCTAATACGAGAAACTGCATAAATATAGTGCCTTTGTTTTCCGCCAAAGCCAACTCAGCCTGGCCGTCCCTCCGAGGACGAGGTAAATGGAGAGATGGATAGGCATAGTACTAGAGATGTCCATGACACGGCCGTGCTCGTCGGATGACTCCAGCGTAGACTGCAAACTAGGCCTAACTATTTTTAAGGAGCGTACAAAGCAAAACTGAACTAAAATAAAATGAAACGAAATAATAAAAAAATTAATTAACTGAATAAAAGTCGCGCACTGCTTCTTTCATTTTAGTTTATTTCGTTTATGTCGTTTTGAAGACACTTTTAAGCGTAGTCTAATTTTACCGTCGACGCGTAAGACCTCGGCAGCTGGATGGACGGATGGCCGAATATACATGTCGACACTCGACACTCGACGCCGAGATCTTTGCTAATAAACATGCTATACTGGGTGTTTAATAATAACAGCGCGGTGCGGAAAATTGTAGTAGGCCTAAACAAAACTCACGGGTGGTCCAGGCGGGCCGGGAAATCCGCGATCACCTTTGACGCTGTCACCTGGCGGCCCGCGAGCACCTAAACAACACAGAACGTCAAATATCACGTCATTATTTACAGCGAAATGTCATATTAATAGCGTAATTATCTTCGGCAAGTGAATGCAGTGAACGGCGATTATGTGTTCACCAGATCTGACGTTCTCTGTGTCTGTGTGTAGCCTATGCATAGCATGACGTCATAATGACAATGACGTCATTAGCCTACATTTATGTGTATTGTAATGTCACCAGCAGCAACGTCAACGCCTGCAGCGAGAACCACAAGCGCTATAGTTATATAGCTAGAGGATTAAAACAGGATTAATATTTTGTATTAAATAACTAACAAACTCGCAGGAAAAAACTGCGCTTAAATTACATGTGGTAACTAGAAAGCGCTCGTGAGAGTGCATATCTCCGCCAAGTGAAGTGATTTAAACATTACTATTACTACTACTACACTTACAAATACAACAGCACCTACAACTACAACTACAAGATAAAACAAGGAAAGGGAAGGGAGAAGGAAGAGCCGCTTCGCGGCAGGGGAAAGGGAAGGGAAAGTAATAGCAGGCGTTGCTGTTTGTGCACTACGTTCACCTTGGCGGAGATAATAACAGTTATTTCATTCAATCAAAATGGCAGATTTGATAAGACCACTGTCTAGGGTGAGTTAATCAAAGTAGGGCATTTATATATTGTAACAATTACTTCTAAAACTTCTACGGTGAAATGCAAATCAGTAAACTGTAAAAAAGTAAACACTATAAACGACACTGTTAGCCTGATGCACGGGCAGTTCTACGAGTGAAAATAATGTTTTAAAAAAATAACAAAGAACAGCGTTAAAATGATCAAGCGGAGTGCAAGGTATAATTCTGAGAGAAAAAAAAACGAGAAACTGTATTCTACATTGCATACATCGTGCAGCAAATGTCATTATGTAGGCCTAATTTTAACACACGTTCATAACGGCTTATTTGAAGTAGGCTACTCAGGTTGCAGTAGGTCCTATTTTACAACTTACGTGTGGCATTCGTTTACTTTCGTTAATTTGAAATCGCGGCTCTGTTTTAACTCTTATCAGGAATACTAACAGTAGGCCTATACTACCGTTTTGGATTTGAAAGAAGTCACGCTTACATCAATGCTAACTGCATCGACAAAGCGCGTGAAAATTCGATAGCCTACATTGTACGTTCACCCACCACTACTCGAGAGTAGGCTTATAGATTGGTTAACAACAGCGGCGCCGATTTGTGTGAAACTACGTCAGCTGTTGTGGCGATAAACTTCCTCTCTTGCTGGATACACCAGCCCGACAGCAGCGTTCTGCCGTACTCCCGTGCTCATTTATAACGCTGTAAAAACGTCGTATATCGTCGCTTAAAAGAAGGCAAAAAGACTGCACACAGCTTCCCGGGATGGTTGCTACCAATAAACGTCGATTTGTGTTCGCAGTTGCTGTACATGGAGTGACCTTCCCTTTCTCCATTTCTTTCTTCTTTCTTCAATTGCATATTTTTCTGAATTCGGCAAAAATGTAAGGAACGGGGAGTTTTCCAAGCAGGTCCCAGAGCAGAGGACGGACGGTAGAGGGTCGGGAACGACACCAGAAATTACACCAGATCAAGGTCTGCACCAGGAAAAACACGATTGACTAGGCCTTCTACTCCGAGCTCGGGGAAGTGTAGCGGAGCTTAACCCCGGGAACATAGAAATTCTGGCTTGAAAACCAGCGGGGCGCTAGTCCTTCACCAGTCCTCACCCAGGCATA
>Ga0209671_1009616_pt1 | contig 10134 bp, 5 predicted proteins | sample WorMetHERISLAND2_2_FD_187401 | JGI IMG/M metagenome (GOLD analysis project Ga0209671, IMG submission 187401) | Marine gutless worms symbiont microbial communities from Max Planck institute for Marine Microbiology, Germany - Olavius geniculatus... | ecosystem: Host-associated > Annelida >... | reverse complement strand
GATTTGTCGGACAAATCTGGCTATTTTGTCGGACATATCTGGCGTCAGACAAATCTGACTTTGTCGGACACATTGAACCGTCACAAGGCCTACGTAGTTTTTATTTGTCGACGACGTACACTCAGTAAAAATTTGTAGTAACTGTTCTTCGGCCATAGCTTCCTCTTAAATAGTGTCATTCTTACAATGGGTCGCTAAATGAGAGGTGGTGAGCAAAATTTGCGATTTTTGGCCAATAAGTCGCTGTATCTCAGTAATGGTGCGAGATAGGGCTTAGGTTACTATTAATCACTAATAGGAAGTCGTACACCGGCTCTCGATTGGCGCCGAATTTAATGATATTGAATGACTTTGAATGCCAAAATAGTGAGTTTTATAGATTTTTTGGCGATTTTGGGCTGCGACACAAGTCTATATCATTCACAAGGCGGCGCCACTGAACTATCGTTATGCGATCCAGATAGAGAATTTGGTATTTGTATAGGTGAACAAGCGTGAACACTCAATTTTCAGCTAAACTGAACCGAAACTGCTATAGGCTTTCCCGCGTCTCGTGAGCATTAGATCAAATTTCTTGTCTCCTTCCTCATGGAACAGCTCCATTGACTTCCTATCGAATGGCGAATCAGGTTCAAGCTTGCTTCTTCTACTTATAGCGCATTAGATGTTAATGTAACAATATGCGCTATATAAATTCACATTTTACTTACTTACTTACTATACATACTGATAACCCGTCTTATCTCGCTGATCATCAAGTATCTACAATGTTCACACGTGCACCTTTCAGTCACTTGACGTTCCGCGCCATAACGTTTCATTTGGTTCCTTGTTGTATAATTTTGTTCCTCGTCAAGCCACAACACTCGCCTCCTTCAGACGTCATCTTAAGACGTAGGCCTTCTCCTCTCTAAAACGCTCTGAATCTCTTGTGAGATCTAGGCGCTATAAATTGGTACTCATTTACTTACTTATTTACTCATGCTGTTTCCTGTTTCCTGTATCTGGTTTGGTAAGAAAGATGTCATGCAAAGGCATACAAATAAAAATGTCAAAAATCGAGACTTAGCCGCGAAAAATGTTAAGCCGGCCGTGAAATTCACCGCTAGCCGGCTTAAAATCTATTGGTTGTTTCAACGTTTTTCGATAGTAACACTTCGAAACAATACTGGTATAAATTAATTACTGCATAAACTCCGATAAACATTTCAGCATTAAACGTTGAAAGAAACACGAAAATGAATGTCACAACGTGTTTATGTGAATTGAATTCTCGGCATTTCGTGGAGTATGATCCTTAGTCCGGCGCCGGCACAACTGCCACTTACTGTTAACGTTCTCTGCAACGTCCGGAGCCTTCTCACGCCTAGTTCCAGCGAGTGACGTCCGCCTCCATTGCCGCAAACAACCTCCGCGCCGCACGCTAAGCTTACATTGCTGACTAAAACAATGTATCCCGGTGACGTCACGTTCATCACGTCTTGCGTTGTACGTTGCCCATTGATTGTAGGTGCATTCTATTCTTGTTCACTTCTATCTGCAGTAATGTAATAGTCGTGAAACGTAAAAAGATGAAGACTCCTTTCCCAGTCATAAGACGCTTGTGCCGTCCTGCAGTGACATGTGACTTTCCTACGCTTGCGATTCATCACTGTCACAATGTGTGACTTACAGTGTGCATAAACCGTGTAATAAATAGGCCTAGGCTTAGACCTAAATCAATAAATAACAGGATGGCACTGATCTCCGTTTCCTTAGCCCTCAGCCAGACACCAGTTTACACTGCACGACCGACCACCGATATGGGGCTAGTGCAACGCGCGGTGCGCCTATTTGCGTTTCGCTGTTACTCGGCACGCCTACCCACTGTGGGATGGATGGCCAGGCCGAGTTAATGCTACGATTAAATACTAATCGCACACGACAATTTGTAGGCTTACCTGGTCGGGTGCTGTGGCTAATGTCTGAGAAGTGTTCGTAGTTGTAACGATGCCGCTGTGGTCTCGCCTTGTCTCCGCCACGTACGTCTTGGTCACTCCGCCAACCGTCCTGCATCATCATCGTCACTGGAAACGTTAACGCGTTTTAAATGATAGACGTTGTTCCTAGGACAACGACATTAAACTATCGGATATGCTTCAGTAGATCCGGATATGGACGACATAGGCCTAACAGAAAATTTTTGACCACTGCAATGTCAACTACTGCACACCGAATACTTCACAAACTAAGATGAAGGCACGACGTGTACCGACATGTATACGGCCGTCCGTCTATTTGTCGACAGTCGTACTTGCCCGATATACTGCGCCATGTGTTTAATTCTGAGGCGGTATTGGGCCTACTTTTGTGTGATCCGCCCAGTGGGCCGCTGAGGCGTGAACCGCCAGCTATAACTCAAGATAAGCGTCATCAAAAAATTGACGTCCGACGACCTTGAACTTTGACCCTTTAACCCTGATAATTGGCACGCCGGGTAGGCCTATTCCTGACCTGTGGAACGTTCACACCATTTTCGGCTTTTAAGTTATGATCCCGTACGGGACAGACAAGACAGACAGACGGACCGCAAAGACAGGTAGACTCCTACTGCGAAATATATGAGGGTCGCATAGTTATCAACCAATACGCAAATAGTACTGTCATGGTCATCTTGACTTGGCAGAAGTTAGTATAGTATAGTTTTTTAAAGTATAATACTTAGTGTAAAAGTTCTCGTTATTACGTGGTTTGTTGACGTCTCTGGAAGACGGTCGTAGCGACATCTTGTGGCGTCTGCTGAAAGCTTGGTCGTCCGCCGGCAGTCCACGGTATAGGCGGCACCACCACTGTTCTATCAGCTGTTCCTAGCGTTATGCGTCCGTCTGTCGGTCGGTCGGTCCATCTGTCCGGCGGCGTATAACTTGGTCCGGCAGTCCATGGCAAGGTGACTTCAGCCGTTCGTTTTGAGCGTTCCGACAACTGAAACTTATCTCCTGTTCACCGCAGATATAAACACAAATTCGAACAGTTACACGTATATCGTAGGCCTAAAAGTTAAACCAAAAATAACACGCTGAAAGGTTTAAAGTTAAAGATTGTCTATAGCTGCTAATAGTAACCCATCTGAAAGTACAGAGCGTCACCTGCCACACTGCGTTCTGGTGCTGTGAATCTGCTGATATTCATAGTTATGGCTTTGTTGGTTCGCGAGACGCTTCACTGCAAAGAGACGCACACTGAACGTGTTGATCATCTATGGGCCTACTTCACTCTGATAACACAGAATCCCTTATACACCGTGTCTGAAAAAACGTCACAGTTGTTATTTCTATGTTTACGAAATATCAACTGATTTTCAAAATTCTTTTACTAGCGCACTCGCTGGACAATTGGCAATAAAGTGATTATTAAATATTCCATCACACCTTGTCTGTATTGCTACACTACCTTGTAAAATATAAATGTAAAAAACTAGTAACAGGCAACAATCACATTGGTAAACGAACAAGACAGTTCAGACTAAGATTTCGGTAAATGATCTGCACGATGCTACACTGTGTTAGAACCATTTCTTTGGGTATCTGGCGTGTTAAAACATATGTTTGTTTTTGGTCTTTCTGGCTTAGTGGGCTTCGCAGTTCATCCATAGTGATCCAATTCTCTTCAGTTGTGCATGCGTTTCGGTCTGCAGCCTCATGCCTTTGGTCGGTGCTTCGCGTTTCTAAATTTTTTTTAGTAAAATGCCCAGTCCGTTTCTTTTGCAGTTTGTCTTTAAAAATTCCGTCAGTATCCTCTGCAAACCGTATTCTTTTAACTGATAGAACGTTTTAATCACTGCCTTGTTTTTGTTGCTGAATGGCAGGTTACAATGCCGGTATTTTGTCATTGCATTAAAAACCATTATTTACAATAACATCATTTGTTTTTGTTTACAAACGCTGGCCATGTAACGAAAACTAAACACAGTTTAATTTTGGTACGCAAATTGGTAGAAAATTGTTTTAAAAAACAAGTTTTTGTGATTTATTTATTCTTACATTTTGAATATCTGTATTTTACAAGATATAGTGGCAACACAGTTAAGGTGTGGTGAGCTATTTAATAACTACTTAATTGCAATTGTTAACAAAGTGTTAGTAAAAAATTGAAAAGCGATTAATATTTGGTAAAGATATGGACAATAACAAAGTGTGACAGTTTTTTTTAGACACAGTGTAATACACGATTACACACGTTATAGTATAGCCCTACGTCGTTGTTTAGAGTACTCAGTATACAAGCCAAATTCCACTTACAATGTGTCTCGAAAACAACTCTAACATTTTTCATCGTAACTTGAAAAAAGATTATCGGATTCTAATAATGTTGGTACGCATCTTTTTTGGCAACTGTCTATCAGATGACCACTCAATTTCTCACCTCGTTAGACGTGTGCTTCTGCACTATCTGGGAAAACAGTTGAACAGAACTAACAAAATATTACATTTTTGTTTAATGCGATATTATTACCTAATCAAAATGACTCACAAAAACATTACTTTGTTTAGGCCTACATTTCTAAAAAAATATGTTAAACGCGTCCTTGAGGCGTCCATCCGTCCGTTTGTCTGTCTGTCTGTCTGCGCGTCACTGTTAGAGCCTCATCAAAACATGCAATCTAGGATCACGAAATCTTTACTGTGGCTGACACAAAAACTCTTCTGTTTCGTGACAAAATTTCAAGCCGTTGGGTGAGAGAATACCCTTGAACGACAACGTCAAAGAGAGGTATTTTCTTTAAAAATCGTTATTTGAACATGATTATTCGTCAAAAAATGACAAACGAACAGACAAAAAGACAGACAGACTATCGACACGTTTAACACGAAAACGGTTGCAGATAGGCACATACTTCCTGCTCATAATAACAAGCACCGCTGACGACCTTAAATGATCTTGAAGTTGAACCCCAAAATAGGAAGTTTAGCAAACTTTTTTTTTGTCAATTTTTGTCTGCGGTCGGCTAGAATTTAAAAATAAACTGCATCGAAATGGTTGAAGATAGATGAAGACAGCCTACATATAAAGTTTTCAGCATTAAACGTAGATTTTAACAGTTAGAATTTTGGCCTTTTAAGTTTGAAATGTTTCCCGCACGTGGGTGTCAAATTTGGGTACGCCTTCAATATGCGCGATTTCTGCTACTGCCCACTAATTTAGCGTGAAAACTGTTGCATTTTACGTGCTCACTTACTTATTTAAAATAAAGCGTAATTTTTAACCGTCTAAGCTTGAACGTTCTAAATTCAAGAAATCTTCCGTTATATGAAGACGTCAAAATTTGGGTACCCTTTCTACTTACGTATTATTAATATTTTATTGCACGCTGTACTTTGATTGCAGGTGGCAGCACCGATGATGTCGCGCGTCACGTGAGCTTTGCTCAGATTACTTGTTTTCTGTTATATAGGACCCTGTATAGCACATCAGTTCTGTTGCTACAAGCCGGACGATATGGGTCTACAATGTCATGTGCACGCGTGTCTGCAGTATTGCAGCTGTTGCTAAGGCGATCTTGGTTTTTGTTTTTAACATCTTGGTCTTGCTTCTATTACTGCCTTTTAGCGCCTCTGAGGACTGAAGCTGCGGCGCTTAGGCGCCGGTATTCATTAGCGTTGCGCGTGTTACCAACAAATCCTTTTCACAACAAATCGAAGTAATCGAGATTGGTTTTTAGTGCGAGTTTATCATCTGATACAGAATGCACTGCAGTGTGAGTTTGGCGAGCGCGCAGTCACGTGAAGCATAATACATAATACACAGATCCGGTTTTGTCGCTGTAGTGTAGGTATTCTGTCATATCCTGAACGTCAATCAACCGTTCGCCACAGTGATTGTTCGATGAGAGTGTCGGAATCGACCAAAACCACTAATTACAGAAAAAAAATGTACCGAAATCGCCAAACCAAAATTACAAAAGATGTGTGACGATAGCACGAAATATAAAGCGACAAAAATCACGAAACGTGGCAGCTGATTATATTGTCTTGTTTAACCACATTAAATAAATGTGACAAGTTTGGTGATTACTTTCGTTCGATCTCTGTATAGAAACTACAATCTTCCCTCCTCGCTTTGGGCGCATGTTCCGTCTGATACACGTCGTACATTTAATAACGGACCGGAGTCCTTCCATCGGCATTTCACCACACCGCATCATACATTCATTATTTTGGGGGGACGGGATTGTAACGTACTATATCATCATGAGTGATCTGGACACTATTGCTCCTGTTACTATTGTAAGTAAGTAAGTAAGTAAGTATGTGAATATTTAAAGTGCACAACGTCAGCCAGTGGCCGAATCTGAGGCACTTGGCTGAGCCGCTATAAGAGCAGTAGGCCTGCTGGAAGCAGTGAGTTTTAAGGAGGCGACGGAAAGTGTCTGCAGAGGTAGAACTACGGATGCTAGAGGGTATTGAGTTGTTGTTGTTGAGGTATTGTTGAACGCAAACGACAGCAACGCCTTTTCCGAACCTGGAAGAAGTTCCAACAGCAGCCCCCAAGATAACAGTTTTTGCGCGTTGTCGACTAGGCCTACAGCTATGCTGCGGTATACGATTTATAGTCGAGTTTTCGGAGACTTTTACCGCTGAGCGAATTGATTTTATGCTCACACTTTGTATTGCGACTTGTGTGTGACGTTGGTATTTTACGTACCAAACTTTAGGCCTATTTTGGGATTTTGATATTTTACGTTTTCGTGATTTTTGTCTTTTTCTTTGTGATTTTGTATAGACTATATTATACAGTTTATACTTAATTAGTGAAACTTATTTAGTGATTGTCTGTCCTTCCCTTTTACCTTTCCCCTTTCCTTCTCCTTCCACTTTCCCTTTCCCTTCTCTTCACTTTTCCTCCCTCTTCCTCTTTATTTTTCCCTTCTTCCATCTTTCGTTTCGTGTCCACGTCTGTGCGTCCAATATATGAGGCGCCATATTTCCGTAACGGTGCCAGATAGACGCATGGTCACTATGGACCACCCATAGGAAGTCGACCCCCGGGAGTCGAATGGTCCCGTGACAGATGACGTCACGTGACCCCAAAAGGCCAAACTCGTGACCTCATTATCTTTGAAGCGCCATATCTCCATAACAGTGCAAGATAGATGCATGGTGACGATGGACCTTTTATAGTAAAGCGCTGGTGACGAATCGAATGGTCTCGCAACTGACGATGCTTATTGTTAAGTTAAAATAATACAGAAAGATGAAAGGATCGTTGCTGTTGTACAATCTGAAATTTAACTGCTTGATTTTTTTGTCTACCGGTCTAAACAGGTCACTGATTATATTTATACGGACATATTATACTGTAAAGTGTCGAAATGCATTGGACAGACTCCGTGTTCATATGAACATTGTCTTGTTTGGGTATATGCCCACTGCGTAGCCTGTGTCGACTTGCTGCTGATTGTCCAACCATATCGCCTTTTGCTTTTTTGCTTTTTACTGTTACACTTATTGTTGTGCTTTTAACGTGCGCATAAACTACAGCTTTGTTCATTGATATTAATGTTTTATGCTGAATACGTTGATATTGTAGCAATAATTGATGTTGACATAGCCCTATTAGGTCCATACTACGCCTATGCGTTGTTATCATTAATAGTTGTAAGTTGATAAATGTTTTTTCTTAGCTGTCTACCATCATAAAATTTGGCATTATCTTTTTTTCTCTGTGTATTTTGACTTTACTTCGTGTATTAAAAAGACAATAAAGTTATGTTATAGCGGCAAAATGTCGTCCATAGACTATAGTTTTAGCAATGTATAAAGATTACCTGTATAAATGAATACTAGTAACAATAATAGCGATGACTATAATAGCGACGCAACAGTTTGCAGTTCCATAAACAAGTAGCCTTAAACACACAAAACATTTTTCAGGGTGACGAAAAATAAACCAAAGCGGAAAATTTTATTTTTATTTTTTATAATCTATTGTTATACAAAAAGCTAATGTAGCATAATGAGCTTACGACGTATAAACTACAATGATTAACCATTATAACGGTTTACGATAACCATACTTTAATGCAATGCCCAAGATAAATCGTCAAAAATCATTTTCGAAACTGCGATTAAGCAAACATCTACCCAAAGTTGGTGTACTCTATAGTTTTTATGCATTACCCTGTACAATGATGGATTAGTCTAATCAAATGTTAAAACGTAGGGCCTACCGATAAAGCAATTAACGATTACGCACAATATTCATCTGAATAAAAATAGTGTATCGACAAAATTAAACATTATAAAACACAGATAATGAAACAATAGTATAAACAAGAATAAATTACAGTAATTGGCGACATCCAAGCAACAGGCCAAAGAAATCACCAATCGTCGTAACACAAAATCCCTGCGGAACAATAACAGTAAGCCTACATGTATCAACCTTAAAAACGTTTTGGGTTGGTGACAAAAATAGCATGATTATGGAAGCACATTAGAATGGCAATATCCAACTTGAAAAAGATCTACGTCTTAGTCTTAATGTAGTACGTAATAAATTTCTGAGAAATTATTTATTTATGCGAAATGCATTCATTCAAGCCAACAAAATATGACTAACACACAGTGAAAAGTCAGCGGCAGCAATGTTTTGCTTTAACGAAGCAAGAAGAAGGCAGGAAGTTGCAATTTTCCCATAAAGAAAATTATAGATGCTCAATAATTTAAATATTTGGTTTTAAATTCGCCTGAAATTTCTCTTCCTGCTCTCCCTGCCAAAAAAAAGAAAAAGAGAAGGGTCACTGGAGTATTGCTCTCAAAAAATATAGGCAACACAGTGCACTGCCGCCGGGTTATTAGCAGCAGGAAGTCATCGCGATTACATACGAACAGCGTAATACGCCAATATTTAAACATTAAAAATATAAGTAAGCTTATAGCTTATTTTTAACAGAATATTTCTGACATTACATTCATAATCGAAATCGATCTATTAACAATCGATCGGCAAATCAATAAAACGCTTAAAGATTGAAAATAGAATCAACGGTTTGCAATAATATAAATAGAATTAGGTCAAAAACCAAAACAAATTAATAGATAAAATGAGACATACAAGTGAACGAAAACGCTTGCTAAAACAGTCGTATTTCAACCAACGCTAATAGACGTTTAACCAAATTAATGCAAGTATAGGGCCATGGAAACCCGCAGAAAATTTTTCAGAGAAAGCCCCTTCACTTTTATATCCACCAATTCTGTTTGCTTTTAGCATTTTCCACCTGCCCCGATAATTTTTTTTCATTTTTCGTCATTTTATAGTAAAAACGTCATTGATCGAATTGCCGGAGTGTTAGGTTGAAGCCAGCAGTTCTTTTTCCTGACCCTTAACAAATTGTCAGATTATGTAGGCCTATACGGGAGAAACGCCCATTTTCACACTCACATGTAAAATTTGCATCATAACTATTGCAAATTAAACTTGCATAACTAATAAATTTACCCTGATTATTGTCCTGCAGTTTACACCGCAAAAATGCCATTTTCTCCGTGCCTGCGGGCTCCCGCGTGTGCAACGAAAAAGGATAAAATGTAGCCGCTGGAATCTAGCTGCCATAAGGCAAACACTTTCTTTAAAAGCGCTCACATAAATAGGTAAAGCTTTTTATTGGCTTATGATTGCTATAAACACCCTTATTGTCACACAATGTGTCTGTATCCGATTCCGCGTGTCTGCCTGTCCGCAGCTTGGCTATTGTATTGCCCTATACAACAGTTGCGAGCGACGTCGTCTACCGGCTTGTTACTCTATCATTTCTCGACTTTTCCAACTGCATTTCGCAAAGTTTTGCTTTGTTACCGGTGAACAGAGTCCTTTATTTCCCATGCCTGCATGCTCCCATGTCGATCACGAATCAGGGTAAGTGAACGAGTGAGTGAGCAATTTGTTAACGGCATATCACTCAGGGGGCGACTGAAAACGCGAGACTGGAAAACCTGGCACCAACTCGCAGGGGTGGAAAACGAAGGAATAAATTGTATGGACAGCCAATGGGACAATTTTTGCAATTTATTGAAATAACAGTAAGTCTTATATTGTAATTCATATTTGTAATATAATTAGCAAAGCAATCGCAACTGTCAGTATATGCCGTAC
>Ga0209671_1009615_pt1 | contig 10135 bp, 6 predicted proteins | sample WorMetHERISLAND2_2_FD_187401 | JGI IMG/M metagenome (GOLD analysis project Ga0209671, IMG submission 187401) | Marine gutless worms symbiont microbial communities from Max Planck institute for Marine Microbiology, Germany - Olavius geniculatus... | ecosystem: Host-associated > Annelida >... | reverse complement strand
GTACTAACCGGGCCCGGCGTAGAGTAACTTCGTTTCAGCCGAAACGCATTAACAACTATGCTACGCCACCAACGCCAGTACCGTGGCGCCACCTTGTGAATGATAAAGACTTGTCCAGGCCGAAAGCACCAAAAAATCCATAAAACCCCCTATTTTGGCGTTCAAGGTCATCCAAGGTCATTGAATTTGGTGCCAATCGAAAGCCAGTATATAATTTCCTATTAGTGATTAATAGTAACCTAGGCCTTATCTCGCACCGTTACTGAGATACAGCGAGTTATTGGCCGAAAATCGCAAATTTTGCCTACCCCCCTCTCATTTAGCGACCTCGTTCGGGGTGACCCCCTTCGAATTTATGAAAAAGCTTTACAGTTCCTGAAACTAGAGTCTTCCAGGCAGCTGATGGTGAAGATTTGGAGATCCTAGCTTGGACCGTTTTTGCCTGATCCACCCATGTGACAGACAGACAGACGGAATTGCGATCACTAAGACGCGCTGAAATCGAGATCACCACTAAAATCTAATTATTGGGTACCAGTACTTCCTTTTTTGGCCACATGTACTAAACCCTCAAAAATTCATCATACTTCGTTCATAATTTTTTGAGTTAACTTGGATATATACCTTGGTAACAATCACCTTCTTTGACATAGAAAAAAGTAAAAGAAAAAGTAACAAAAATGTAAATTTACAATTTTACACAATTTTGCACCAAAAATGCCTGAAAAGCCAGCCCCTAATGCGCTGCTTACATTAGCACTCTGATGCGCAGGCAACAGCAATACCTGAGAGACAACAGTTGCATAGTGGTATGTTGCAACTAGCTGGAAACTGGCGCCAATGCAGTAGAGGTAACCAACAGATGGAGTGCTTACAAGACAGAGCACGTGAGAATGTGTTCTATCAGCAGACACAAATCCATTCACATGTTTCTCGCTTGCAGTTTCACCACCTAAATAATTATGTACAATAACATAGTGTCATGTAAATGTGCCAATTTTACAGCAAAGTAATCAGCTTAATAACTACAACAAGGGCACTTTACATAGTCAACAAGCTAGTGTTCTGCTCTCTGGTATGAGAGTGAAGAAAGTCCTTTCTGTCTGCAATGCATTTTGAGCATCGCAAGATTGCCTTTTCAGCTAATTCATTCCAATTAAGTTCTAACCTTCTTACTTGGTAAATTTTGCAAATGTTTTCTAACTCAATAATTGACCGCTTCATTGCCAAACCAAAAACAAAAGCCTAAAAACACTGAAGCATATAACAGTATTATAATAATATTTATCACATTTTCTCCACTTGTTTGCAGTGTTACTGTCTTTGATGTACACTCACAAGCAGCCAGCTTAACCGTAACACATGTATCTAAACAAAAAATTATGAAATAATCTTATTTGCAAACTAATAACTATACCAAAATCTGAAAAAAATGCCTAGTAGGCCTACTCCTTGCAGGCAGTTTAAATGTATAAACTAAGAAAGATGCATGTGAAAAAAAGAGTTCAGATTTAAGCTTCACATGTATTAATAGTAAACCTACCTGTGGGCTGATTATACATAGGCAGCAACTGAACACTGATAATGCGCTGTCGTGAATACAGCTTAGAATAGAACCATGTTGTCACACCATTGCCCAATACACCAGTCAGGCCCGATTCATGTGCTGCATCACCTGCCATATGAACAAACATGAAATATAATACTTGACTCAATACCGTTTTAGTGCTCTAAAAGCCACAGAGTCATAGCAAGTCACGAATCATACAGACACTAGGTACCACTTAAAAAATGACCATAAAGCTTATGAGAAATAAAACCAGATGAAAAAAATAAGAAAATAACAAATAAAATAACTAATAATCAAACAATGAAACACAGTCTATAAAATGCCTGCTAAAACAGAAGGATTCCTGTCATCTAACTGATACAAAAATTGTGTCTTGTTGCAGCTAATGAGGGAGCTGAAATAAAGATTAAAATGAAAGATGAACAATCCCATACAATTCCGTGCAAAAAATATGCAGCAAAAACTATAAAAAAAAAAAACAAAAAAATGATTCAGTTAGAAAATGTTGCAGCTTACTTTGACAGAGTATCCATTTTTCTTATTTTTTTGGACTACCATGGATGCACGATCAAAACAAGTGCACAAACAGAGAAGCATGAATGAAAACAGTTTCAACAGATAAAAAAATCCTTTACCTTCAAACTCTACAGACACATGACATGGTGGCTGGCTGCCTTTCACTGGACCAACGAACAATTCATCGCATCTCTCAGACATCGATGAAAGACCAAGATCAGTGCACGTAAACTCCTGCTGAAGCTTGGTCTGAAAATGGAAAGCTGAACTTCTACTGTGTTTATCAGTACTCTCTGCATCAGCAACATTCACTAAAGACCTGACTTGATCCCCGGTAGATGTATTATTTCTTATCAAACCGGTCGAACTTGTGTCACGTTTCATACTTGCACCGTCGCAGCCTGTAGCAAACATGAGCCCTTCTCCTACTACGTTACTGCCAGCAGATGTGCCTATTACCTGAGCTGATTCAGACATTTCACTTACACCACAGCTACAGACATTCGGACGAAAGTTCAGCTGAATTGACTGACATTCTGTCGCTGAAGCACAGACTAGAAACTCCTCACACAAACTCAGCAAGTGTATTCTGAATGCAAAATCAAGCTCCAACATGCACTTGACATCGCTGAAATGACAAACATAAAAAATATGAAAAGCATTCATTGACGTTTAATACCAAAACGGCTCCACTTTCCATGCAATATAACTTTAAGCTGTTACTGCCACGTTCAATGCATCTCTGATTTGTTTGCGACATCTGGTACTGTATAAATTGTGTTTTCACAGACCAACTGATTGCAAACCCACCAAATTTGACCTAATCCAGCATTTTCAACATGAAAATGGTTTAATGACATTTTGAACCAAGTGCTGTAGCATACAGACAGATCTAGAGCATCACATCATGTCCGAAAGACATCTAAATATAAATACTGCAAACCACCCTATGCATAGCAAAAATCTGGTACCATATGTAACTCATAGAGCAAATTTGGTAATTATGGCTGACATGTTACCACCAAACCAAGCAGCAATAAAAAAATTTCCATCACAGTATATCCTTTCAACAGATGCAATCATGTTCACACTTTAATGCACAAAAAATCTGTAAAATACAAGTTGTTATAGTCATACTCACGTGAAACAGTGCAGTGATCCATCAATCTTCATGCTACTTAGTCCGTATATAAGGACACGGGTTTGCACAGCGACAGCTAAGTTACACATGGAGCTGTTGACTGCAACAGACTTTGGTGAGTCTTTTAGCGGAATCTCGATCACACTCGGTCTGTTACAGCTATCGGCGTCAGTCAACTGGCCATTCAGTCGCAGGCTTCTTATCTGTCCAGCCACACTGGCACTTATCACACGATGTCCAACACCAGCACGTATGTTGGCATACACTCTCACTGAGTCTACATCTTCATCCACTGAAACACGATGATCGGTTAGAGGATGTTCAATAGTAACGAGGAAATTCCCTGCAGATAAATCACACTCGTCTCAATAAAAAACAAATACATTCCGATCTACAAATGTATTAACAATCAGAGATTTACTTTTCATATCATCAAGTTAATCAAGTACATTACAGTTAACTTATCAGCGTTACCAATTAATTACAGCCGGAGCTACGACATGAAAACTATATTGCTAACTTGAATAATCAAGTGATGTATAATGGTGGAATAGAAATCGTTGAAACTAGATAGACAGAATGTTCGAACAAGACAGAGTAAAATGCTATAAAAACACAATCATATTACATAGAAAGTTTTAGCCACACCCCTAAAACACACAGGTCAATAAAGCTAAAAAACAGATAAAAAAACACAGTTAGGGCAAAATTACAGAAAAGGTCACCATTATTACAAATTAAAAAAACTAACTTTCTCACTCAAACTACTGCAATTAAAAAGCACTAAAATCAGAGCAAGTCTGACTGCCTTTCCGAAAACTAAAGTCTAAATCTACAAATGACATTTGCTGTACAACAAATCAAACAAGGATCAAAACCTTTTTCACTATATGCCATCTGATCCACTGCTGCAACCGATGGAAAACTTCCAGCAAATTTGCACTGGTTGGAGTCATTCTCTGTTACAATGTAGTGGTTAACAGAGCAGCATGACGTTGCCACAAACAAACTGTTGCCAGCTCCACAGATAACAAGCGGCTCATCATCAACTGACAAAACCTGCTGAGCACTAAAATGATGGCATGGTATCAATGGTAGCATTTCTCCCACTGTGAAAACTAAAACAAAATTAAGACACAAGCACATAAACTACGAACAATAACGCATTAAACTGGAAAGTCCTTGACAGACAGCCTTGCAATCAATGAATCAGGTTTATTAGCACATAAGTGCTGAATTGAGCATAATTTCAGATACGCAAGAACATAATCGACCGATCCTGACAAAAATTTAACCGAAAATATCTTAAATCACTGACAATGACAGCAATTCTGTAAATCAATGAAATGACTATTCCGAATTGAAAAACTCAGTGGGCGACTTCACTTTTTGACTTATTCGCTGAGCCTAAACTTCGGTCTAAGTACCTACTTAATTCAAAAAAGTGAAGTGACTTTTTGTTTTGTGGTGATTAACAAGTTGACAGTTATCCGTCGTGAGATGACGAGTTAACCATCATTGTGTTTGTGTTTACCTGATAACTAAGTTGAATACGCAAAATTTGTTAACATTTTTCAAAGTTTATATAACTTTTAAACAGTAATGTGACAATGCCACGCCCATGACCACGCCCACTTAGTCATTACAACAACATCCGGTTATCCAGGTAAAGCAAAGGTATAAATAAGTAATCGCGCTCCGCTGCCTGAACACTTTGCTGTGAGCTTTCACTGTGTAGTTAGATAGTGATTGCAATCCCACGATTGAATTTTCAATCCCGGGATCCGGAATTGAGAAATTTGTAATCCCGGACAAGGGCGTCCACTCCATTGACAGATGGAGGCAAATGCCTTTTGGAAAAAGTTGGGGGAAAGTAAAAAAATGAAAACTGGGGGGAATATTATGCGACTTCCTATTATTGATCAATAGCAACATTGACCCTATCTTTCACCGTTAGGCCTACTGAGATACGGCAACTTATCAGTTGAATGACGCACCTTTTTCCTACCCCAACTCTAGCTGTTTAACCCCAAAGTTGAAAATGTTCCCGTTCAGTGGCGTATTTAGAGGGGGGCCACGGTGCGATGCGCCCCCCTTTGGCCCGACCATGAAAATTTTTTTACAGGCGACTTTATATGAAAAGGTGAGTTTTTCGCCGTTTTCCAGCAAATTTCAGCAAAAAATGGGCGAATTTGCGGCTTCTATTAAACGTTCAAAAGCAAAAAGTGTTTCAGCTTCAGGGGGGCGAAGCCCCCCTGACCACCGACCAGGGGCTCTGCCCCTGGACCCCGCTGGGGGCTCCGCCCCCAGACCCCCGTTATAGGCTCGCGCTCTGCGCGCTCGCCATGCCCCCCCTTTGCCAAATCCCAAATACGCCACTGTTCCCGTTGCACTGAATCACTGAAATTGTGCATGCGAATAGCCGTCACACCCTGCTAATAAAGGGAAGGATTACCGCATAGGCCAACTAGGCCATGGCCTAAAGGCCACGCGCTTTTTAGGGGCCACGCGCTATGCAAAAAAACGTTGAGAAATTTTTTAAAACACACAAAAAACGAGGCGAGAATAAAAAGCGTTAAAACTTTTAACGTCTATGATTATTTTTGCTTTGACTTGATACAAATCTGTCTATTAGACAGTCACTTTGGCTGTATGCATGGTTGCATGCATGTATGCATGTATGCATGTATGCATGGCATGATGCATGGTTTATTCTATCACTGTATGCCTAATTTGGACTGTATATGTAGGCCTATTGGCCCTTTAAAATGTTCAGACCTAACTATAGTCAACTAACATGCGCATCATTATTTCTGACTTGACTTAATGTATTTGTAGCCGCTTAGTTATGTCTTGACATTGCCTCACTAGTAGGCCTTGTTCCGTCAGTGCGCCTATAAAGTGTTCCTATGCTTAGGCCTACTACTGGTTTGGCTCCACTGTCTGCCTGTTGTGGACTCATCCGTTTACATGCAGACGGTTTTTGAAATTGTGGCGACACTCTTTTTTCGTTGTGGCTTTGAGGCCCGATTTTGAGAACTTTTTGGTTAATTAATTTACAGGAAAATGGTTCTACCAGGATGTCAAATTTAAAGGCTAAAATGCACCAAATTCAATTTTGACTCTGGATCCGCCCCAGACCCCGCTGGTGGAGCTCACAGCGTTCCCCAGGCCCCTAGCTGGCTTTAAGGGAGTTCTACTTCTAAGGGAAAGGAGGGAAAAAGGAGGGAAGAGGCAGAAAAAAGAGAAACGAAAATTATTTTTTTTAAATGGAAAGGAACGGAAAGAGGAGGCGAGGGGGCAGGAAAAGGGAGAAAAAGAGGGGAAAAACAGAAGAGAGAGGGGAAGAAAGGCAGGGCAAAGGAAGGAAAGGAAAAGAAGAGGGGGAAAGGAAAGGAGAAGAAAAGGGAAGGAAAAAAGACAGAAATGGGATTGGCTTATGGCCCCGCAAAGCCTTAATCCAGCCCTGTGCTAATTAATCGTGTAATACATTTTTCGGTAAGACCTACGGTTTAGCCACAATACATGCGTTACAGGTGATGACAACAGACGACAACAGACGACACATACGTATTAAAGACTCTAGCTAACGGTCGGTCAAAAATCGCGAAAATGTACGTCATTAGGCTATTGTTGTTTCGCAAACACCACCAGAAGCACGTAAAAATACTAAAATATTAAAAATACAGCAAGATGCAAATGTTTCATGCACACAGCATTGGCGTGGTGTTAGCGAAGCGGAATCCAATGTGGCGGAAAGTATCGGCTACGGTCAAACTCTCGCGAGAAGCGCGATCCAACTCGCGACAATCGATCGTAGTAGACTGTCGTACGATTGGCCAGCCAGGCGGCCCACCAGCCGAAGGTACCGGTCGACACAATCAACGCGTCACAACCAGCCAACAGCGCGAGATCCACCCCAGTCGACTGGCCCAGAGATAATGTCACTGCCACCAAATGACTGGTCATAGACAAGAATCTAGACGTAGAGCGCGTAGACGCTTGAGGAAACTTCTCTCGCAGAACGTCGCCGATCCAGCGCGGATCGTCGCTTGCGACGACGAACTGAACTCGGCCGAACTTCGAGGTGAAGTAGTCGACGGCGTGGTTGACGTAGAGCCGGTCGACGACCGTCAGTCCGTACTGGACCCAGTGACGGTCCAGGAAGTCGCCACGACGAACGTGCAGTCCGACGCGACGGAACGAGCCGGGCGCCCAGTCCGACGGCCGTGCGTCGTCTAGAATTGTACAAGCTGTCGTCAGAATCTGTGCTCGGAAGCGCAGAAGTCTTGACAACGTCGCAGCCACGGCGTCGGCGTAGCGATATGTTTGGTAAAGTCCGCAAACAGCCAGAGTTCGGTTCCGATCTCTCCGCAGCGACGCGCGACCTTCATCGCTGTCCAGATTGTCGTCGCCGTGGTAAGAAATCCTTGGCGGATGTGTGAACTGGCGGCAGGGACAGTTCGGCTCGGTGTGGTAGCGGCGTATCGCATCTAACTGGAATATGGCGTCCAGCGGCCAGAAGTCGTGCGGCAGAGATACAGTTCTGCCGGTTAATTGTGCCGCGTAGACGAGTCCCGCCAGCAGAAACAACTGGTTACCGGTACGATGATTGTCAACCAGCCTTGCCTTGCAAAGAGTAACGTAACGCCGCGATACCAGTACGTTCGGCTGCCTGTCAATGTCAGATTGTGTACTCCTACGCGATGCATGCCAGCAGCTGTAGTAAAGTACTCCGATTAGAATCACTAAGTACAATATGCACGTTCTTGTGCGAAGTATGGCTTTACCGTACATAAACCTTCTTGAATCAGTCGGCATTTTAAAATTACTGTACAATACGAACGCTGCTAATATCGTTTATTTCGTACTCGTCTAGCTTTACTCACGCTTCCTAATTAGATGTTTTATAGCCTATACGCCGTCGAAGTTCCATGCATACCCGGAGGCAAAATATAGGCTAATTAACTTAACTATTGCTATGAAAGTGCCGCACTTCGACTCAGACTGTAAAAGGTAGGCTTACGATATATCAACTTAGCCGAACATCAGCCCATTTTGTAACAAATTTGGCCAGGCTGCGGCAAAAACTTTCTACCTTGATGTCTTGATGGGCAGTTTAAAACTCCGCCTATAGCGGCCGAGAGTGCGCAAGAATTCAAAGATTGCTCAATTTGGCATATTTCTGACTGTTTACCGATATAAAAGCAAATAGTAGGCCTAAACACACAATTATTTTAAAATTTTATATCACAAACAGGGTCCGTCACAGGCAAACACACATAAGTATCGATATCGAAACGACATTTCGATTTGACGTATTGTCTCATCTCTAGTTCGGTTAATTCCGGGTTTTAGGTGTGCAAAAAGTTGCGACTGCATCAATATTCTATGTAGAAATGCTGTGAAAAATATTATATAATAATTTATCGCATTAAAATGAATAAAGGATGGCTAGAACTCGAGAGCGATCCAGGTATATAATATACAAATGGTGTTCGTTTAGGCTGACTTTCTGTTGTTATATTTATTCACGATAATGCAGCATACAGCATAAACGAGTATAAAGTTTGGGACTTTGGGTTAGGGTTAGCGCCTAGGGGGGTAGAGTGGAGTTTACTGGGCGCCATAGGAATACATTGCGCCTATTATTTCACATATATACCGTATAACTACCAATAGGGTTAGGTTTAGGGTTAGGATTAGGGTTAGGGTTAGGTGTAGGGTTAGGGTTAGGGTTTAGAGTTAGGGTTAGGTGTATTCCTATGGCGCCCAGTAAACTCCACTCGTCCCCGCTAGGGTTAGAATTAGGGTTAGGAAGAAGGAAATGGTTAAGCGTATAAATTACAGCTAAATTGCAGTGTTGCCCGTTGCGACATCCGCAGATTCGCACGTCTTTTTTATCCGTAGCCAAGAGTGTACAAAATAAAATAAAAGTAATACACAGTAAACTGCAGACTAGGCAGACAAATGGATTTCATCTGTTTGCAAAATATGTTAGGACACTATGCAATTAGGTGGCTAACCTCAAAAATGCTGGGGGAACAAAATACATACCGGCTTTTGCTGATTCTTTTCTTGAAATGTCCACTTTGTGCGAACAATAATTCTAGCGGTAGATCGGCGATCATGCTGTTAGCACTGGAAAATTGCTAGAGGTAGATCGGGTAGGCACATTATTAGGTACATGGTAGAACTTATGTTCCTGGTAGTCATAGGACAATGCCACGACACTGTCACATATTTAAATCAGGCTTATTCAGTATTGTATCAGAGTCCATCTCAAGCCATATCTGTTTCTTTGTAACACAGACTTGAAAATATATTGTTTTTGAATAAATTTGGTAATTGATAACAAGGTGACTGATATTTCAGTCCCAACAACAGTCCTGGTAATGCAGTGAAGAAATATGGCTGCATTCTTACATTAATAATGTGATAAATGTAATTAGATAAAGTGGCGATCTACCACTAGTAATTTTCTGCTTACTAGTGCGAGATCACCGATCTACCCCTAGCACTGACCTTGTAGAAATAGAATCTCACTGCTAATGTAAAATGAATGTGGTTTACTTAATGCAGTAGAGGGAAGGTGTACTTTGCAGAATGCGGAATTTCAAAAAGGTGTATTTTGCAGAATTTTACCTGTGGAAAATCTTTGTGGAATAAGGTGTATTTGCAGAATTAAAATTGCGGAAGATGTTCTTGTTGTTGAGTTATGTCAATTCAATAAGTGTAAAATTCTACAGAGCGCTCGACCACCATGCTCACAAGCCTCGTTGTGTTTTGCAGGAGGAGATAGTAGGCTAATTTTTACGCGCGAAAGCAGCTATGCTTTCAGCGCGTCTTAGCCATCGCAATTCTGTCCGTCCGTCCGTCCGTTTGTCCGTCTGTCACACGGGTGGATC
>Ga0209671_1009613_pt1 | contig 10135 bp, 14 predicted proteins | sample WorMetHERISLAND2_2_FD_187401 | JGI IMG/M metagenome (GOLD analysis project Ga0209671, IMG submission 187401) | Marine gutless worms symbiont microbial communities from Max Planck institute for Marine Microbiology, Germany - Olavius geniculatus... | ecosystem: Host-associated > Annelida >... | reverse complement strand
GGTTACATCCCGAGATGGTTTACCTGCCCACAGGCAGTCACCCATCGCAGTATTAACCGGGCCCGGCGTACAGTAACTTCGCTGATCGGATCAGACGCGTTACCACTACACCACGCCTACCGCCCGTTACAGATTAACACCAGACAGCTGCAATGCTAATGAATATGCGCATGTTGTTTCTTAATCCTTAGAGATTAGAAATTTTCTAATCGATTTCTCACTTCACTTTCTAGATCAGCAAAAAGTTAACCTGATTCAGTTCATAGCAAATGTCAGATTGAATAAATGAAACATCATGATTCTGTGTTGGAAGCAGAACCAGGATCACCATAAATAGACAAAATATGTAAAAATAACAAAAAAACATGCTTAAGAATAATTATATCAAATAGCACTAGAAAAAGGATTAAGAAATAAAAATAATCCTTCTTCTGAATGAAACACGAACTCACGTAGTGGCTGGCTGTTGGGGTGGTGGTTTAGGATAACGTTCAGCATTGAGAAGTCGATGATAAACTGAGCTGACGAGCGCCTGTGCGTCACATTTACTTGCCAGTCGGCGATCGCATGGTTCCACTCGCAGTTCTTCCGAGACACTTGTTGTTGTGACCAGAGCTGCAAAAATCAACATATAATGATACAATTTATCATAAAATTATAACATTATAAAAACAATCTGATTTGTTCAACATTCAGCTGTCATTAAGATGCACTGCAATACAACTAATCACTGAATTTTAAAAATAATAAACCGAGTTTTGATTGTTAAACTTTCAAATGTCACTAAGAATGAAGTAAGTAGACATGATGAAGAGCATCCTATGAATGACAACCGTTTTCGACCGAAATTGTAAGCACGATAGTCAGTCTGTGAGAATAAATAACCGTTACTCATTACAAACTGTAAACAAACAAGAAATTTTAGCTAATGCTCACGAGACGCGTGAAAGCCTATAGCAGTTCCTGTTCGCAAACTGTCAGTCTATCGCCAGCCATTCTGTCACGACTTTTACGAGAGCACCGCTCTTTGATGCCCCCGTGCGCAGGTTTCCTTGAACCCAGAAAATCGAGACTTGGACCTTCGAAATCTACATTCAATGCTGAAAATTTTATATGCAGCTTTTCCGTGTCTACCTCAATTGGTTTCGGCGCAATTTGCTCTTAAATGTGTCTTGCAGCCCCAAAATTGCCAAAATGCATTAAAAACCCAAATTTTGGTGTTCAAAGTTATCCAAGATCATTGAATTCGGTGACAATCGAAAACCAGTGTAGGACTTCCTATTAGTGATTAATGGTCACCTAGGCCCTATCTCGCACGGTTATTGGGATACAGCGACTTATTGGCTGAAAAGCGCAACTTTTTCCCACCCCGCCTCTCATTTAGCGCCCTTGTTCGGGGTGACCCCCTTCGAATTTATGGAAAAGCTCTACGGTTCCTGAAACTAGAGTCTTGCAGGCAGCTAATGGTCAAGATTTGGTGACCATAGCTTGCACCGTTTTTGACAGATCCACCCATGTGACGAACAGACGGACGGACAGACAGACCGATGGACAGAATTGCGATGGCTAAGACGCGCTGAAAGCAGTAGCTGCTTTCGTGCGTAAAAAGTATAAAATTTCAGTCACTAAACTTCTAACTAAAGTGATGTAACTAAAAAAGTATTATTCAAACAAACATGGTTACAAGCACTTGAAACACAAATCTCATGTTTCTCCAGAAAATGGATCAAAATAAACAAGAAGCCCAGCTCTCACTAGGATAGCAGACCGCGCTGAGTGACCCTCAAGGTTATCCAAGGTCAATGATTTCCATCCAACCTGACAGAACGTATGCCAGTTCATATTAGTGATTAATAGTAACCTAGGCCGTATATCTCACCGTTTCCGAGATTTGGCTGGTTTTCCGTTGGAAAACGCACATTTTTATGTGCGATAGCAGAATGCTTTGCGCGTCTTAGTCATGGCCTAGGCGTCTGTCACACTCTGCAGCTCTATCAGAATGGTGCAAGCTAAAATCACGAAATCTCCACTGCAGGCTGCCCCCCAAACCCTAGTTTTTAGTGACAAAATTTTGTGCCTCTGGGTGATGGCTCTAAGGGGGTTCCCCTTGAACGAGGGTTCAAAGAGGGGTACCCCCTAAAAAGACGTTATTTTGCTGCTATTGGCTCTTATAGTGTGAAAACGGTTGCAGATAGGTACAGACTTGCTGCATATCATAACAAGCACTGGTGACAGGCTTTTTGTATTTATCAACATCGATGACCTTGAATGACCTAGAACCCCAAGAGGGATTTTTGCAGATTTTCTTTTCGCAATTTTTGGTTGCAGTGCACATTTCAAGAGTGAATTGCTACTAAATAGCTGTAGATAGACCCAGACAACCTGCATATGAAATTTTCAGCATTAAACATAGATTTTAACAGTTAAAATCCCGACCCCTTAAGTTCAAGGAGGCCGGCACACATGGGCGTCAAAGACAGGACTGGGGGGTTCCCCCCTAAAAAAGTGGTTATTTTACTGCTATTTGCTCATGTAACGTGAAAACGGTTACAGATAGGTACATACATGCTGCTTATCATAACAAGAACTACTGACGGGCTTTTTAAATTTATTAACATCCATGACCTTAAATAACCTTGAACCCCCCAAAAAGGGTTTTTAGTGATCTTTTTTTGCAATTTTTGGCTGCAGCGCTCATTATAAGAGTGAACTGTAATGCAATAGGTGTGCAGATAGACCAAGACAATCTGCACATGAAATTCTCTTGCATTCAACGCAGACTTTAGCAATTCAAGTCTTGACCCTCTAGGTTCAAAAAGGCCTGTGCAGGCGAGCATCAAAGACGGGTACCCGCCTAAAAAGTAATTATTTTACCAGTATTAGCTCGTCTAGAGTGAAAACAGTGGCAGATAGGCACAGACATGCTGCTTAACATAACAAGCACTAGTGACAAGCTTCTCAATGGTGTTAACATCAATGACCTTGAATGACGTTGAATCTTAAACGACAGGAAATTCTAGCACTTTTTTGCAATTTTTGGCTGTAGCGCACATTTCAAGAGTAAATTGCGCCGAAATGGCTGGAGATAAACCACCTGACAACCTGAAATTTTTATGAACTTATGAAATTTTTAGCATAGAACATCCACTTTTAACAATCCAAATTTCGACCTCTTAAATAAAAGCAGTCTTCCATATGGAGGCCTCAAATTTGGGTACTCCTTCAAAATGCATGCTGTACACGACTGCCCAAGTGGCAGGACCGATGCTGTCGCACGTCAAGTGAGCAAAATATTGATGACAAAATGTATTAAGCGCATTAGAGATCTTTTTGAGTATGTGCTATATAAATTTACACTTTACTTACTTACTTACTTCGCTCAAATTACTTGTTCCTACACCCTCCAGTGGCTAATTATTCGTACAAAAAGTTTTCTCCTACGCCCTACATGTTAGCCACAATTCATCTGTTACAGATGGACAGACAGACAGACAGACGAACGACAACCATGACAACAGCTCGACTGTTACCGTTGCCTAAAAACTTACTGTTAGTGACTTGGAGAATTACAGACACAGACAGTTGTTCCTTGAACAACTAACAAAGTTACTAAACCAAATTACACGCTCGTTCTTGGACATTCACCATTGAGATCAATTAACAGTAGCGCATAAAAAGTGAAAGCTACCCTACTTAACACACAATACATCAAGAAATCAGGCTGAGCACCCTCACCGTAATGATCAAAATTAACCATCTCCAAAACTGTCCGATTGTCAGATCTAGGTAAAGCTGTTAATTGTTGTAAAGCTGACTTTTTTTAAATGTTTGAACATTACCGGTAGTGTCAAACACGTTGACGTCTGTTTGCTCTGCTTTCATCGAATATTGCAAGGCATCGCTCAAGTCGACGCAGCAGGCTGTAGAGTCCGGGGAAACCCGCCGCAGTGTTTTCCCGCTGTCATCAAAATTTCCAGCATTCCACGCTGGAGCCTCCTCACATTCACCAGGGACCAGTGGCGAGTGTGACATGGCGGGGGTTCGTTTGTTGTCACTTGACACAATGTTGTGACCATGACGTTGATGACAATCAGTCTCCATCAGACTACTGATGGCAGAGAGCAAGACTGGTAGCTGTACGTTGCTCTGATTCTGTCTATTGAGCCTGTCCAGAAGCACCTACATGCCAAAACCAGAACATGGACCCGAGTAATTTGGCGAGAGGTGGAATCACTGGTCGACACAGCCACCTGATGAGTCATAAATCACCTTTTTCGTAAGTCGAAAGCAACTGCAAATATTGTCACTTCGAAAAAATGTGACACCAATAAATAGTTTTGAGAAGGGAATGAACCCCAAATCTTACTATAGTACAAGGTGGCCAGAAAGTAAAAAAATTCTCTAACCACTAACCATTGCCAGTACTCATTTTGCCCACCATGGAGGGATGGCCAGGCCGAGTTGGCTGGGTGGCCTGGACAATACGAAGACGGGAGGGATACCCATGAACGGTCACCCATCTCAGTACTAACCCAGCCAAACGGCAAGTAGATTCTTTGACGCAACCAACAATGTTACCGCAAGCCACCAATCGAAAGTTCAGCATGGGAACATTACAACGCGAGATCTAACCTTAATTTCATCTGTAGTTAGACAATGGGAGTGGTACAATGCTAACTAGTACAGCACGTTTATGATAAGTTTGCTGATGTCAGAGTCGCCACAGTTTTGGACAAAATAAATTCAAGGACCTTTTTCAAGGACTATCAAGTACCTTTTCCAGAATGCATCATTTCGAGATCTACTCCTGTGACATTTTACCATATCACGCTAGAAACTTATGACATTATATCAAAAAAAAATTTTCACATCACGGTCAGGATGATTTTGAACAACTGCAATTCAAGAACTTTCAACTTAATTCAGTTCTCAAGAATTTTGCACGCCACGAAAAATGGAAATTCGTTTAAAGACCGACCTGAACTTCTGCAGTGGACAATGGCAGCAGTCCATGGTGAGCTGACTGAGCTGCCATGACAGCTGGAAGCGGCTTGATGGACGCCGCTGGTTTTAAGCTGTCTGCTTCAGACGAGATGTTTTTCAGTCGCTTTGGACGCCGGCCCAGCCGTGATGCTACGCAACCAATCAATCATCAGACAACTGATTAATCAATCAAACAATTGGCTGATCAACAAGGTTGGCAGTTTGCAAGCGTGGTGGTCTGAAAAGTGATTTAAACTGCTTTATACCAATACAGCCAGTTACCATACATGCCAACATTTGAAAAGCAAAAAGAGGAATCACCAATGATGGACGCCCGAATGGTTGCTAGTGCTTCCTCGATGGATCACTTGGTTCGTTTGTTTTCCATATTAAAAAAACAAAAAAACAACACGAAAAAAACAATATATTCAAGTAAACACACCCATAGAATATATAATATCTGTGTATAATCTGCATATTTATAGGGTACCAAGGAAGTAGGTTTTCGGTTTAAAACTTAAGTTTAAAACCAAGTTTAAAACTGAAAATATTCTGAGCATTGGTTTAAAACCATACTTTAGAGTCCATGTTAAGGTTTGGTTTAAAACTATAGTCTAAAACTTAGGTCTAAGCGAAATTTAAAGTCACCCAATGTGCCTGTTTTCATGTTAACTTTGTTGCAGCCATTCTGCAACAAAGCTGCAATTCTGTCATACACGGCCCCCAATTTTGGTCTTAGTTCATCGTCTGGTTTTCGTAAAACATGAAAGCCCACCTGTCGCCAGAAAAGACAAGCTACAGCATATCCAGTTCCTGTTGCAGTACTGACCTTCAAGGTCATCCAAGGTTGATGATTTTCATGTCGCTTGAAAGCCAATGTGCCACTTCCTATTAGTGACAAATAGTAACCTTGGCCGTATTTCTCACCGTTTCCGACATATGCTTAGTTTTCACACATTTTTACGCGCGAAAGCAGAATGCTTCGCATGTCTTTGCCATCGTCTGAGCGTCTGTCTGTCTGTCCATCTGTCTGTCACACTTGTGAGCTGTATCAAAACAGTGCAAGCTAGGATCACGAAATCTTCACTGCGGGCTGCCCCCAGGTCTCTAGTTTATCGTGACAAAATTTCGTGCCACTGGGTGCAGGGGTTCCCCTTGAACGAGGGCATCGAAGAGGGGTACCCCCTAAAAAGACGTCATTTTGCCGTTATTGGCTCGAATAATGTGAAAACGGTTGCAGATAGGTGCATACATGCTGCTTATCATAACAAGCACTGGTGACAGGCTTTTTAAATTTATCAACATCGATGACCTTGAATGACCTTGAACCCTAAAAATATTGATTTAAAGTGATTTTTTGGCAATTTTTGACTGCAAAAGAGTGAATTACGACGAAATGGATGAAGATAAGACTACGATTACCTGCGAACAGGAACTGTTATAGGCTTTCGCGCATCTCGTGAGCTTTGCTCAAACTACTTGTTCTTACTTCCTTCCATTCAACCCCAAATTTGAAAATGTTCCCCCTGGACTAGATCACTGAAATTTTGCATGCCTAAGTTTAAGACACATGAATAATTATATATTCATGTAAAAAGTTTTCCCTTAAGACCTACCTGTTAGCCAGGGTACATCCGTGACAGACGTCAGACAGACAGACAGACGACAACTATGCCAAAAGTGCCTACAGCACAGCTGTAGTGCATCAAACAGCAAAAAAACAAGATAATGTTCAAACCAACATGGAATCTGTCCAATGCCCAGCTTACGCTTAGACCTATAAGTCTGTAAAAGTTTAATTTCAAATTGTACAGCAGCAATGTTATTGTCATCTTTCGCTATTATTATAACTACACAATTAACATCATCAGTCACGTGACCATTCGATTCGTCAGCAGCGAACTACTATATGGGGTCCATTATGACTATGGATCTATCTTGCACCGTTATGGAGATATGTGCATCAAAATAATGGGGTCATGACCCTGACCTATTGAGGTCATGTGACGTTATTGGTCACGTGACCACTTGACTCACGGTGGGCGATTTCTTATGGGTGGTCCATTGTGACTATGCGTCTATCTGACACCGTTACGGAGACATGGCACTTCAAACGTCGGACGCACACATAGACAAACACACAGACGCTCAGTTGATTTTATATTCTGTCCAATGATATGCACTGCATCGGAGAGACAAGAAGCAAAAGCATAAGGCCTCCTCCTGTTACAGCACAGAGGTGGCCTAAAGAAGAGTACCTCACCTCCGCGGGACATGCCAACTGCGACGCATTTCTTGAATCGACAATACTGGCAGCTGTTGCGCGTCATCGGAGTTATAGCACACTTCTCGCCATTTGAACACTGCTGTGTCAGTCCCTGGATATAGCACCGCCGAAAAAAACCCTGCACGAATGCAAGCATGACATTATTATTAAGCTGAGCTCCACTGCAAATAGAACAAGTACATATTGTTGTACACATTTACACGTTGTCGTATGTGTAATTGACCGACATTGCACAAACTGCCAGTTTTAATGCATCAACAGCCAATAAAACTGATCTTAAAGACAAGTAATAACACATATACTTAAACAGCAACATTCAAAATGCAGTTTTAGAAAGCACACATAAACGTAAAAATAATAAGTGTATGTACAAGTCTAAAATTAAATAATTAGTGTATGTATAAGTGTAAATGTACACCATGTTTTTACATATTCTGGTAGTTTGGTATACGAAGTCTGGTGCAAAACTTTCCCAACCAAATCTTCAAGCCAGCCCCGAACCCAAACCTGACCGTATCCTTAACCCCAATCCTAAAACTAGACTACTATTTCACACTTCGTGGTGGGAAACTTTTGTGGTTGCATCCAAAGTTCTAATCACTTTAATCGCGATTGAGAAAATATTGTAAACAGTTAAACATGGATCATCAAACTGTTTAGAAACCAACAAACTTCAGTGAAAACAAAAAACTAAGTTCAACGTGAACGGTGGTAAAATACAGATCGGCAGATGTGTGGATGTCACAACAGATTTAAGGTTAAAACTAGGAATGGAAAGATTACGGTTAGGAATTAGAGTACTAGGAGATGGTTAAATTAATAATTTACAGCTTCACTGCAGCATTACTTGTTGCAACATCCGCAGATCGGCAATCCACTTGTTACTCGTAGCTGCTAAACGTCATTACCTTACAGCCCTCGCAGGAATCAACACCGTAGTGAAAGCCGGAGGCGAAGTCGCTACACACGGAGCATCGTGAACCGGTGCTGGTCTTTGATTGAGTTGACGCTGATGACGATGATGACGACTGCTCTTCGATGTCAACCTCCTCCTCGCAGTCCATCGATCTACCAGCTCCACTGTCCAGCACAGCTTGTCTGTTCAAACAATCGGTCAACGAAGTTTATTGTACTGAACTGGAAACGGTAGAAAAATCGGCAAAAAGTGGCAAAAAACATAGCAAACTTTTGCAAAAATTGTGGCAAAATCACGCCTCACGACCGCAAAGACACAGCCTCAAATCACGGGCTCAAATACAGTCTATAAAACTCAGCATCTAGCATTACCTGCAGTGCAAAGTTTTTACCAACAAAATCTTGTCTCCGTGAAGCATTAAAATACATATTCCTATGATAACATCATGCTGGCATATTGTGCCAGTAAGCAACAAAACACATGACTTCAGTAGCAGAGGCGAAGGTAAATATTTTTGCCTTAAAATCTCACAATTAATTTATGCTGATTGCAAACGAAAAAAATCTTTGTAAAAAAAACAAAATCACAGCATTTTGGCTAAGAACACGGCAAAAATGGCATTTTGGCAAAATCACAGCGAAAATCACGGTTTCTTTGATTTCCGTGTTTTCGTAATTTTTTCTACTGTCCCTATTACCTAAACCATATTGTAAATACCGTACCAGTATACAAAAAAGCTCACAAAATGAAAAAATCACACATGAACAGCTACAAATGAAAAAATACATGATACAACAGGGAAAAGCTAAAGAGCATTAGCTCCATAAATGACTGGTGCCTCCCTTTCCAAACAAATGTCAATTTTACTGCGAACTTCATCAATCATCGAACAAACAACACGTTAGTCGTAACCATACGAATACAAAGCTCGCCTACTGACAACGGTATTTAGTTTCATACACAGATATCTAAAACTTTTTTACAGTTAAACTTAATACAAGCTACAGGAGACAAAAGATAAAAATCAAAATTTCATTCATCCCATTCCATATAACTGGTCATGTAAATACTATAGATTGCTTTCTAAAGAGCAATTACCAACTCACCAATATGCTAACCATCACTTGATGTGCATCAGTCCAATGCCAGTCCAACGTCATGACCACTGCAAACAGAACGCATGGACATTCGTACGTCGAACAGCAGTGCAACAGAAAAATTGTCAGTTGAAAACATGGTAGAACAAAGCAAGAAATTTGAGCTAATGCTCACGAGACATGCGAAAGCCTATAGCAGTTCCTGTTCGCAAACTGTCAGTCTATCTCCAGTCATTTCATCGCAGTTCATTGTGGATCCGCACGGACAAATGGATCATTCTGAGGCTATTGTCAGTGCGCGCCACACAAGTGTCTGATTTCTAGGCTATTGTCAGTATGGCTGTGTTATTAACGCACTCCTTTGTGTAGCTTAATAAGTATTAAAACCTTAGTAACCAATCTACCGTATAAAGAAATTCCTACCTATTTACAAAAATATTGTCACCCAGCTTTAATACAAGTAGGCTATTTATTTATTGATGAAAGCCTGTAGAATACAACCAGAATACAAAATGAGAAAAATGAACCACAATCAACATATTTTAATTACTTGCATACATACTGCAAACACAGGTTTAAAAAATACAGAAATAAACATAACTCACTGCACCACATTGACGACGAAAATGCAGCATCAAAAAACAATAGCAAATCTGACACTGATATTTCTATATTGTCTCTCAAACTGTCTCAGCTGAGAATTTATATCGAAATACATAACGTGAGAAAAATGAACCAAAATCAACATATTTTAATTACACAAGTTTTTAAAAAATACAGAAATAAATCTAATCCATTGCACCACATTGACGACAAAAATGCAGCACCAAAAAACACTAGATAAGTCAATAG
>Ga0209671_1009611_pt1 | contig 10136 bp, 4 predicted proteins | sample WorMetHERISLAND2_2_FD_187401 | JGI IMG/M metagenome (GOLD analysis project Ga0209671, IMG submission 187401) | Marine gutless worms symbiont microbial communities from Max Planck institute for Marine Microbiology, Germany - Olavius geniculatus... | ecosystem: Host-associated > Annelida >... | reverse complement strand
ATGGACGACAACTTATTCGCAAAGATACAGCACAATCCACATCACGTTCTGTACAAACTTTTACCTGAGAAAACTGATCGCACTTACAATCTCCGACCACGGAGTCATTCTTTCACATTATCTGTCAAAACTAATAATAAAAATTACGTAAATAGAATGTTGTTCAAAGACATTTATTAGTTTAGTGCTCTTTGTCAGCACCTTTCACCTAAAATAGTCACACTACAGTAGTAACCATTTGGACGAAGTTCTATTCAACGTCATTCATCAGTTTTTATGTTATTCTGTATGCTTTGTATGGTTGCGCTTTGTCAATCTGTTTTATTTAAGAAAGATGATTATGATGATGAGACTGAGATTGTTATTGTAGGCCTACTTTACGTTTTCCAGTGATGTGGCTAAGAAGCGAAATTTTAACGTACGTTTACAATCATATGACAAGGTCACATTAAACCTATTCAGGAGCATTTTAAATTAGACTGTGCACTTTCAAGAACTTTGCGTCTATGTCTATAACATTGACGATGCTTAGACTGCTTAGTTCAACTGTTCATGTAACTTAAGAGGTATCAGACAGACTCCGTCTTCGTTTGAGCATCATTTTGTTGAAAAAAAAGTAGCCTATACCTATTTTCTATTAAAATAAGTCTAATGGTGCACTGTGCATGTAAAATTAAACGTCTAGGCCTATGCATTGATATGTATCGGCAATTCGAGTTTACACTTCACAACTACGACTTAACATAACAGCTGAGTTGAGTTGAATCGCGTCGGCGTCTTAGGTGCAAATTGGTCATCATATTTGTAAATTAGTTTTCTTCTTTAAGTTTTTCTTAACGCCCAAGTCGATCCCAGAGATTTGTTGATCCTGGTCGTTTTAACGCAGTAACAAAAATTACTTTGTAGCAGCCTGGTTACGCCCGGTCACTTTTCTCACTAATGCCGATAGAGTGCCAATAATTTTTCGGCCGATGAGGGAGGGTGATTATGAGTAAAGGCTTGGGATAGCACATTGCTGCCATCTGTTCGGCTAGAACCGCCGCTGCAATGCACAGGTGATAGCGATCAGTGCATTTAAGCCTACAGAAAGTTGTCTGCTCACTGCGACGAGTCTTGTAGCAGCGTGGTCGATACTGCTCATACCCGTCACCACCATATGCGCCGTAACCACGACCGCCTCCACCGCCACGACCGTACTTTCCCGCCCGCTGACGCCGTCCACTGGCGTAGCCGACGTAACCGGTGCCGTAGCCTTCGGGTTCCTTCTGTCGTTGACCGCTGGCGTCATAGCAGCAGCCAAGCTGACGACACGTGTACGGGTCACGGTCGAGGTCCTTGTTCCGCAGACGACACGCCACCCGACGCTTCACTTGACAGCAAAGCTCCACTGCCGGCAGAGGCGCTGTTCACATTATTCACAAACGCCGATGTACAATTTCAACATCTCTGTGAACGAATTTGTCAACAACAGAGCCAACTTCGCAGAAGACAACACACGAAAATGTCGACAAAACATTAAGGAAAGCTAGGTCTGTGCTAACGTACAGATTCCCCAAACTGCAGAAAAAAACGCACAAAATGAAAAGAAAACGAAGACACTTCGCAACAAAGAAGTATTAGAGAGCAAAACAAAACAAATCTTTCAACATACACATATGATCTTCATGAATGCCTGCTTAGTAAGAATGGGCCGTCATTTTGGAAATGTTAGCGTTCAAGTTTGAAACAAAAAATAGGTGTATTCAGGTTAATGGCAATATAGACAGTAATGTAGTGGCCAATAAATTTGCAAATCATTTCCATAAGACATATAGTTGTAATAATGCCAGTCGTGCAGCGGAACTTCATTCACAGTATCTCATTAAGACACGTGAATATCAAGGTCTCCCACTGACCGAAGATGTTGATGTTGAACTTGTTAGTCGTGTAGTGTATGATTTAAAACGTGGTAAAGCTGCAGATCTGGATAATCTTACAGCTGAACATATATTGTATTCTCACCCGATATTACCGTGTTTATTGGCCAGATTGTTTAACTTGATCTTACTCTGCAATTATGTTCCTTCAGCCTTCAGGCTTAGCTATACTATCCCTATTCCTAAGTTTGCTAGACTGTCGGACTAAAGCTATGACCACTGATGACTTTAGGGGTATAGCTATCAGTCCTGTAATCTCTAAAGTCTTTGAGCACTCTAAAGTCCTTTGTGCCCTTATTATTCATTTGTATTTGTATTCATTGTATTTGCTTGACTAAATAAATGATGTGATTTGATTTGATTTGATTTTGTACAGATTTGGCCACCTTTTAGAAACAAGCGATAACCAGTTCGGATTTGAAAAAGGGCAAATGCAATTTATACTGTACGAAAGACTGTCGAACATTTTGTTAATGGTGGCAGTACAGTAAACTTATGTTCCATTGATTTATCAAAGGCATTCGATAAGGTTAATCACCATGCCTTATTTATAAAGTTAATGAAGAGAAATATTCCCAATGAATTGTTTACTGTTCTGGAAAACTGGCTTGGTGATTGTCATACGTGCATTAAATGGAACGATGTAACTTCTGTGTTTATCAGAATTGATTTCGGAGTGAGACAAGGTTCTGTCCTGTCTCCTCACCTATTTGCTATTTACATCGACGATATGGTTACACGTCTTCATGCTGGCCAACGTTCTTTCATTGTGCTATACGCAGACGATATCTTAATATTTGCACCGTCTATCCAAGAATTGCAAACTATAGTTAGTATCTGTGAACTAGAACTGTTATCGATTGACATGGCTGTAAACGTTAAAAAATCTTATACAATGCGTATTGGACCACGGCATGACATCAAATGCGCCAGTATTAATATAAACAACCAAGACATGCCGTGGGTCAATGAAATAAGGTACCTTTGCATCTACGTTGTTAGATCGAGTAAACTTAAGTGTTCTCTGGATCATGCCAAACGTTCGATTTACCGCTCAGTCAATTCGATTTTTGTTAAATTGGGAAGAACTGCATCCGAAGATGTAATACTGCACCTAGTTCACAGCAAATGTCTGCCTGCTCTGCTGTATGGTCTGGAGGTTTGTCCATTAACTATAACTGACTACCGAAGTTTAGACTTTGTGGTGATGCGATTTCTAATGAAATTATTTTGTACGTCAAACAGTGATGTCGAATGTGTTTTAACTTCAGATTACCTAGCGAAATTGTACTGACACGAAGTGTTAAATTAATGTCGAAATTATCAAACGTTGCTCGAGTCTAATATGGTTATGATTACTGAGTACTGACAGTTTCATTATCATTATTATTAATTAAATTTAGTTAAGGTTTGTTTTTTAACTGTGCTACCATTGTATTATGGTGAATAAAGTTGTATATAAAAGCTACAATATGTATACGAAGTCTGGTTGAGCCAGCACATACAGCTAGATATTCAAAATTAAACTTTGGTTTACGATGTGAACCAAGTGAGTCAGGCGGAAGATGAACTGACTGGATTTTGAAGGTCGAGAAGTTAACGTCAAGGTCACGAGATCAAAGATGTGCAAAAACTCTGAAGTCCCATATCTCCCGAGAGACTAAAAAGAATTTTGACAAATATGACATTGGGGCCTACATTTTATACCAAGACTGAATAAACCGATTAGATTTTTAAGGTCGTGAGGTCAAACTCAGGTCATCGCGAAATTGGCTTAATTTTAGTTTGCAAAATGTTTTCTGCTGCATTGTAGCCTAATGGTGTCATGCACTTGTAAAACATTTCAAACGTAGACGTTTTAAACTGCAAAACGTTTTAAAAAGTGATTTAGTTACCGGTACGTGTAACATAAATGCAGAACATTTTAACAATCGTTTTGTTTTATCGGATCTTTGTACGTGTGACCTGCACGGCCATCGCGTTACCTCTGAAGAAGCACTGTGTCTCTGTGTTGTAGGCATTTTTGTCGTAACAGCAGTGGCAGTCTTTGCGGCATTCCTTCTTGCTTATGCCGGGATAGCCACAAGCTACTCTCTCGTGTTCTTCAACTGCCCGGCAGCCTGTAACAGACATTGCATGTGCAAGTCTACGTCTACTAAAAGGAATTTGGCACAAGCTCGCAGTAACTGGTGACAATCTTTAGTGATAGGCCTGGCGAATTTAGACTGTCTTCCAAAAGATGTCAAAACAGTCAAAAAGTTTCGGTGATTATTTTGTTATACATATTTTAATTGAGAAATTTATTAAATTTTGTTATTCCGAAAAACTACAATAATTTTGAGACGTTTCCCTGATTTTTCTCGAATTTGTTCACGCGAATTAAGTGACTGCGTGCTTTTGGTTTGTTCGCGACAAATGGCGCTACATAAATCCATGAGTGAATGATTAATCGACAGATAGAATTTATACAAAAAATAAGTAGATGAAAACAATTTACAGAGTTCCGTGGCAGAAGAGCAGCATTTGCAAATTACAACATATTACCAAAATCAATATTTTGTCCTACAGAATACTGAAGCCTACTTACTTGGTTTGTAGTCGACGGCATGACAAGTGACCGCTGCAGTCCAGACAATCAGAGCAACGTAGAAAACCGGCGCCATCTGGTAACTGGACCGCCACCAACCACCAGTTAAAACGCAACAAAATTGTGGCTAATTGACAGCAAAATGTCTTTCCGCCAAATGCAATCTTTCCATGGATTTTATATAGGAGCTGGCGAGCTCGATTGGCGTCTCTATCTCCAGGCGCAGTAATTGTAATCGATCTGATGACAAATTACGCAACCGTTTCACAGCAATAAGTCTTGCGAATTGGAGAAATTGGCTAGTGTTGCTAAACGTACGTGACTCAGTGGCTGTCAGAGTCAAAACTTATTAAACTTATCATAATTGAGAGATTGTCTCGCTTATTTCGTCTGTCTATTTCGTACGGAGCTCATTATCAGGACTTGACAAGGTGAAATACTAACTACTTCTATCAATCGCCGATATTGATCGATAAAGACGTAGACGAGTCCACTTTGTCCTAGTCCAAAACCAGAAGCTTCGATAAAACGCAATGTTCGTAAAATTTAGCATTTGCAGAGCAACAGCAGCACAATAAAATGCCAGACATTAAACAACTTTTGTCTGCTGATGTTATCCTTACGAAACGTTTAGTTTTAATACAGAAATTTATGCAGTGCAGTTACTTCCAAGTCATGCAACATGTCTGAATCTACTGGCCCCGAGTCCGAGTTTTGATTAAGAACCCCAGCCTAGGACAGCCGATCGTACTCGTTGTCAGTAACCTTTAAGGTCATCCAAGGTCGCTGCTTTTCATCTTATCTAAAGACATATGCCACTTCCTATTAGTGATCAACAGCAACCAAGCCCTATCTCGCACCGTTTAGCCACAATACACCCGTAACATACGGACAAAAAACGGACAACAGACGACAAGCGTACCATAAGCTCGATCGTTACGTAAGTTTTGTCGACTAAAAAAATAATGACTCAAGTCCGACTCGAGTAGCCCTATATGTATATTGCCGGACTCAATACACCACTGTAACTAATAACAAATAATATAAATCCTTCTTTTATGTTAGCATTTAAGCCATCCAAAATCGTGCAAATGAGCAGAAAAAACCAAGAAGCATATAGACTATGCAAAAGATAGTACAAATATGCTACAATCGGAGACTGCACTTGCACCGAAATAAATAAACACAAATATCGGCAGATCTCTATTCGCAAATATCGCAGTTCGCAAAGATCGGCAAATATCTCTATTTGCCACAAAACAGCAAAAGACTACATGAAAACAGACCATAGGCCTATATACAAAGTGGCTAAACTGCCTGAGCAATCTGTGATGACAGCAAAGTGGTATAGACTACAAATTGTGTAAAAGTTTATTCACAACGGGTGTAGCCTACGTAGCCTGATCGATTCCATTAGCGGCTGACGTTTCACTTTACGGCTAAACGCAATATTTCACCCAAGAGTCGATAATTAATTTCGACTATTTGATGTTGATGTATTACCAATCATATGCGGACCTACTGCACACAGACGCGAGTCCATGCTACGGCTAACTACTGCATTTTGAGAAAAAAAGTTTTAAACCAAAATCAGGTCTCAGTGTGACATGCGGCAGCATAATTGGGTGAGAAGAGTCAAAATTAATGCGATAAGCCTCAATAGGCACACAGTCCTACTTCTGCGCCACAATGCATACACAATGCAATGAACCAAGATTTTACAAACCTTACCTTATTATGTTTCCCTCATGGCCACCGCGTCATCATATTTCACACTCGGGTTCAACTGTTTTCAGAAATGTAGGCATACGCCGTACAAAGGTTAAAAGGTTGCAAGGTATGTACAGTTTTCGTCAGATTCCACCCCACAGCTACGGAGTGTCATCTGCTAGGCCTATATAGAATCAAACAGTTTTACCTGCCACCTGACATAGATGAACACACCTTGCCTTAACCACATAGCCATCAAGTAGAATCATACTCGATTTACCTGCACTGGAAAGATAGAAGGCTGAGTTGACCTTAGTTTTGGTTATACCGAGATTGTTTAGCTGTGCCCAGACAGTCGCCCATCCAAGTAGCATAACCATTCATTAGCGACCCGATTGGAAGTCGAACCCAAGACGTCTTGATTGTAAGTCCGACGCCTTACCGTTACCTCGCCAAGTTATTGTAAGATCCGACTGATTTCCTAGGCCAATCCACTGCGCTGGAAAATAGTCTTCGTGAGTGAACATCGAGGAAATGTATGAGGCAGGTCGTGGCCAGTAGCTGTAGTAGACGGTGGTTTTGTTGGCGAGCCAGGCAGCCCACCAGCCGTAGCTTCCCGTCGAAATTATCAGCGCGTCACACGACGCTAGCAGCGCCATGTCAAACCCGACACTGTGACCTTGCGAGTAGACCACGCTAGTGTTAGAGCAGTTCCGGCAAACCGCCTCCAGAGCTACGTGTCTCTTGGCCCATCCCAGATTGTCCGTCGTCACGATGAACTGCACGGGCGTTGTCGCGTTTGCCGTGATGTAGTTGGCGGCCTGGATGTAGTAGGAAGCTCGCGGAACTGTGAAGCCGTAGTACAAATGAAACATTGTTAGAATGTCTCCTGCGCGCACGTGGACTCCGACACGTAGGAACGATGAGTTCTTCCAGGAATTCGGTCGAACTTCGTCCAGGAACCTGCAGACAGTAGCGAGTGATCGAGAAGTTAGTCAGTATACAAATGGTGAGATGGTGGACTTCAGGGCGCGACAACGAAACAGCGATTTTCACTCGGTCTTTGTACCGCCGTGGTCGTTTGTATTCAATCGTTTCTGAATTACCAGATTTTGCATAATTATGTGCGTTATGTTCACGGACCTGCCGCGCCCCGTCTCCTTCAAAGTCATTGATAAAAAAACTGACAGAGTAGACGAAGCACACAACGCAATTCGGAATAACTTCGACGCAACTTTGCAAGTACAACTAAACTTTGTTATCTCGCCACTGTCTGTTTGGGCCTAAATGATAACGAGAGGCGAAGGTGGCGGCTAAACGAGGGTAGTGTCAATGGCACCACTGGAACAACTCGCCCGCCTGACTTGCCCTCATCATCTTGTCCCTCCGCATTCTCGGAGACTCGGAAAATCAGAAACTATAAAAAAGACATTTTTGTCCCCGAGGAATGACCTCGAAATCGAGAACACTCCTCGGGGATCCAATCTTTGATGGGCTAACTTTACCTACGAACAGCTGTAGTAATCTTCGGTTTCCAGCGAAGACGTTGCCGCAGTTCATCCTCGACGGCGGAAGCGTACTTCCAGCTCTGAAAGAGTCCGCAAACCAGCAGCGTACTAACTTTGGGTAGACGCTGGATGTTGTTCTCGATCGAGCTGTCGAAAGTCAGCCCGCGACGCTCAGACACTTTGGCACACGGACACAGCTCGGACAGATTGTCAACACGTTGCACGTCACCGACGTCGAACCAGCGGTCGATCCATCCGTACTCGTCCGGATACCGACGCAGTATCGTAGGACGGGCACCTGTCAAACAAGTAAGTAAGTAAAGACTGTGAAGTATCAGTATTTATCAATCTATAAATCAATTACGATTGCCACAGCTACTTCCATGCAAGTTGAACAGTTCGGTAGTTGAAAAAATGAGGCAGTTAAACAATCTGACTGTCTGCGGATACAGTGTCTCCAACGATGATGGTGCGTTAACACAAAACGATCTCCAATGCGCGGAGAAAGTCTTCTCCTGGATATGTTGAGAACAGAACGTCTTCGGCTGACGTCTGAAAGTAGCGATACTGGACGCTGGGTAGTGATGATTGCCCGGTAACAGTTCCGGGCCGACGCGTCTGTGACAGTGAATTAATGAACGGCGACCGAAAATGTCCGGTTGATAGCTCGGAATGATCTATCCTTTAACCGCCTTCAATAAGCCTATAGGCCTACACCGTGAGGCATAAAAACACACCAAAATTAATTGATCATAACTTGAAGATGGATTATTACATTGTAATATTTTTGGTACAAATATTCCAGACACAACTGACTATTAAATGACCATTTATGATTAATTTTCACCTCACCAAACGTTTGTTTCCGCACTGCCTAAGAAAAACAGAACAAACGAAGTATTAGGGGCATACATTTCTGTTCGATGCAGTATGATATTTTGTTAAAAAAGCACACACTTCGCACCTTCTTGTCTAAATTTCTAGCATTTTGGCTGACAATTAATGCAACTGCTGAGTTGTGCAACTGCTGACACTACGTATGCGAAATATCGGTCATTTGTGTAAACACAGGAATGCAGATGCATTCTTCATTCATTGAGAGCAGCTAGTGTCGACAATGTTTTGCTCCAGACTTTAACCAGTCACTTCTTGAGTTTATCGACATTCCTAATCAGCATTTGATAAACTCACTGCTGCACGACACCTGAAACATTGTCCAACAGACAGAAGTCAGGGCTGTTGGGGGCCACATATCTCAAAAAATGCAAGAAATTTGAACTAATGCTCACGAGACGCGCAAAAGCCTATAGCAGTTCCTGTTCGCAAACTGTCAGATTATCTCCAACCATGTAGTCGCAGTTCATTCTTGGAGTGTGCGCTGCAGCCGAAGATCGCAAAAATCAATAAAAAAAACTTTAATTTTCGAAGTTTAAGGTTTTTTTAAAGTCATTGATGTCGATACGACTGAAAATCTCGTCACTAGTGCTTGTTATGGTAGATAGCATGCCCATGCCTATCTGCAACCGTTTTCACGAAAGACTGGCCAACGACGCTAAAATAACGACTTTTTGCAGAGGTACCGCTCTTTGATGCCCTCGTGCCCAGGTTTTTTTGAGCCTAGAAGGCCGTTAAGTGACCGTTAAAATTTACGTTCAATGCTGAAAATTTCGTAGGCAACTTTTCTATGTCTATCTCAATTGGTTTCGGCGTAATTCGCTTTTGAAATGTGTCTCACAGCCCGAAATCGCCAAAAAATCCATTAAAACCCCTACTTTAGCGTTAAAGGTCGTCCAAGGTCATTGAATTCGGCGGCAATCGAAAGCCAGTGTACGACTTTCTGTTAGTGATTAATAGTAACTCAAATCGTTATTGAGATACAGCGACTTATTGACTAAAAATCGCAAATTTTTCCCACCCCCTCTCATTTAGCACACTAGATCGGGGTGACCCCCTTCGAATTTATGGAAAAGCTTTACGGATCCTGAAACTAGAGTTTTTCAGGCAACCGACGGTAAAAACTTGGTGATCCTAGCTTGCACTGTTTTTGACTAATCTAAACGTGTGACGAACAAACAGACGGGCAGACGGACGAACGGACAGAATTGCGATGGCTAAGACGCGCGGAAACCAGTAGCTGCTTTCGCGCGTAAAAATCTATGGGTGTTTTGTTGTTCATTTCAGTGCATATTTAGCTTGTTCTGTTATCCCCAGGTAGTGCAGTAGCAGACGTTCAGTGAAATGAGAACTTAAATGGCGGTTTGATGCCCAGTTGTGTCCGAAATATCTGTACAAAAAACATTAAAATTTCAATATCCTTCTCCAAGTTACAATCAATAATGTCACAGATGTTTTTGGCGTTGTTGTTCATTTTAACGCTCATTTCAAGTGTTCTGATTTACCTAAAGAGTGTAGATG
>Ga0209671_1009610_pt1 | contig 10136 bp, 10 predicted proteins | sample WorMetHERISLAND2_2_FD_187401 | JGI IMG/M metagenome (GOLD analysis project Ga0209671, IMG submission 187401) | Marine gutless worms symbiont microbial communities from Max Planck institute for Marine Microbiology, Germany - Olavius geniculatus... | ecosystem: Host-associated > Annelida >... | reverse complement strand
GGGGGGAAGAAAACGGAGGGGAAGAATGAGAAAAAACAGGATGCAAGGGGTGAGAAAAAAGGAAAGGAGGGAAAGCCCCCCCCCAATTCACATTTCTGGTTATGCCACTGGTGACAGAATTGCTTTCTAACTTTGATATGTGTGTTTTGCACTGACACAGAGTGGTGCTCTGGTGGCAGTAGTCCGCGGTGCTAACTGCCCGCTCTTAGTACAGACAATCACCGATCAACTCGCTCATGAGCATAAAGTGCTTGAGGGAATGGCTGAGCGCAAGGAGGTACAGCAGAACTTACTAACTATATTATCACTAATGTTTGTTGGACAAGTGCTAACTTATTCATTTTGTTCATTCATTTGAAGTTAATAAAAACAGTTACGTCACCGTTGCACAATACAAGAAATTAACGGTCAGTGAGACAAATAAGAGAAAATTATCCATCTAGCATCTTCTGGCACCCATTCTCAGGAAGAACTCGCTGTTGATCAAGGCCATGAAATAAGTACATTTCAACATGGTCTACAGTGTCTTATGCTTTGTTGCATGCGCATTATATTATTGATGCATCCTTGAGGACTTGTCTTCGTCTTTGGGATGCCTTGAGGACAAACACCAGCGTCCTTGGCCTTGAACTTGTTCTTGTTGGGTTCCAAGTCCTTTTTCTTGTCCTTGGTTTTGGATCCCAAGTTTTTGGCCTTGGTCTTGGTTGGAGATATAGTCCTCTGCCATAATACTGAGCACATTAATAAATTCTGTTTGTTGTTACCAACAGCTTGAGCACATCAAGTGAAAAGGTGCAGAAAAATAGCTTTTGGCATTTCCGAAACCTGTGATGCTAGTAAGTGTTGCTGTATAATAGTGTCTTTTGTACTTCCTTTTGGCCTTGGCCTTTGCCTTGTCTTTGGTTATAAGTGTACTTGTTTTGTCCTTATTTTTGGCCTTGCTTTTTTTGTAAGTCCTTGGCCTTGGCTCTGAAAGCCATGTTTCTGGCCTTGGCCTTGAACACGAAGTTCTTGATAACGTCACTGCAATTTACATGGTATAGTGTAGATCATGCCCAAAAATATACATAGGCTGCCACTTGTGTGCAGATCCATGATCCGAGGTTCCCGCAGACAGATACTCGTAAGAGTCGATCACGTGTCAGTCAGGTTATGGCAGAGGAGAGCGAGAGTGAAAGTGAATCTGAGGACGAGGAGGATGAAACCATTGGTCAGTTTTATATGATAATTCTTTTTTTATTTTTTCTCAACAGCTGTTGAGTCAGTGGCTAAACTGAAGATGCCGGGGAGTGTTCAGCCCAGTGACGTCAATTCGTATTGGCATGGGCGCTCGCAAAAAATTTTCAAAGGGGGGGGCAAAGAGGTGAAGTCACCGTAGTCACAAAAAAATGAGATGCTGCTCTGGACTGGGTGAGGAATAGGAATCGGAATCCTTTTTCACCATGTTTGAGTAGATATACTCCTAAAGAAATTTCTGTTAGGCCAATGCCTATATGAAAAAAACGTAAAACTGCAAAGATGCTTACTTGGATTTATTCTCCACTCATGTGTTATAAGTAAATAACCTATGTAACCCGCAGCGGGAGTAGTGAGCAAAAAAATGGACCATTTTGACTTTACTACGGTTTTTAGCCAACTGTACTTATATAGCAGTCAAGCTTATTATGGTTTTATGGTTGTTGTCTGTCCATCATTCGTTCGTTTGTCTGTCCGTAACTTGAGTATTGTGGCTAAACGGTACGTCATAGGGGTCGGCGTTAGTGTCATCGGATAGGGCACTGGCGACTTCCGATAGGCTGTCAATAGTAGCCATGTCTCCAACTGCAGCAGTTTGGCCGCAATTTTCAATGAAAAGCTTTAAGCTGTAAGTGGTCATATCTCGAAATTGGTTAACAGTAGAGCCAAGGTTAGTATTGAGCACTAATAGAAAGTGGCATACGTTTTTTCATATTACACGTACACATTGACCTTGGATGACCTTGAACCTCACTGACAACCAGTACGGTCCTAGCAACAGCTGGGCTTCTTGTATGATAAGTTCCAGGTATGGTAATATGCTGAGATAACATTATATCGTAACACTCGGTGATTTTATTATGGTTACCATTATGTGGGCATAGACAAGGATGAGCTTATGTTGGGTGGACATCGTGTCAGGCTTGACATGCCGCAAGCCTCGACTTCAACAAAAGGTAGAGATTAGAACCTATAGACGATCAAACTATGGCTGACTTTCAGTTGCTGCACCCAGACAGAAGTCAATGTTTTTCAAGCTGCAGTCAATCCTGTTAGATTGACTTCAGTTGGTTTCATCTTATTTTTTATTTATTTATTATTTATGTCTTTTATCTTCAGCAATGAATATTGCATTTTCGTGCTTTTTTTCTTGGTAGCTAGTTGCATGGGCTTGGGTGTTGGTGTTGCGTTTGAGGACATTTTTGGATAAAGATGTCTTTGCAACTGTGTTTGATGATTTTCTGGATGGACTTAGATGGTAATGAAAAGTGTTACGCAAAATAGCTGAAATGCTAAATATGATGGTGTTGTTTTGTTTTCTTAAATTCTGTGTATTTTTCGGCTTTTCTATTTCTGCCATTTTACATGCACTGCATCACTGTTGTCTATTAAGTTAAATATATTAGTTAGTTCAAAAGTTCACAGGATCTGTGTTTTACTTTTATAGGCAAATGAGAATATCATGAGAAAATGTGTACTTTACATTGCAGAAATTAAAAGTTTTTTATATACTTTTGACGGTTTAGTTTTTATGTTATTTTCGTTCTTGGGAAATTGTTATAATAATCTTTAATTGCTATAAAATGCAGCATGCAATAAAAAAGTACAATTCAATGCAGAAGCTAATTACTAAAAAACCTAAGCTAAAAGACAATATTAAAAAGAAAACAGAGAAGACCATGTGTATGTCACAGCATACTTCTGGACAAACTTGTGAAGCCTTTGAGCAATGCATAAATCAACACTCGGCAGATCAATAACTGTTCTGATAAACTTAGTGTCCTCTGCACTAGAACAGCCAAAAATTCTATATACAGCTCTGTCGAGCACATGGTTCAACATAGTTATCTCAGACTTTGTAAGAGGCAAAACTTCAACTGCATACAATAACACAGGCAAACACGGTGACTTCATCAGCTGTACGCAAACAAGCTCCGTACCGGCATTCTATGTAATATAATAAAGAATACCAGACTAAAGGAGATGTTGAAAAAAACACAAAATTAAACACTAAGAATTGTGATATTTGATGTAACGTTAATATTATTGACAAACAAATTAAAACTTTCAGCTGTAGCAAAGTAAAACCAATGTTTTGTTAGGTCTTATGTGAAAAAATGTCATATTGTTTACGGGTACTTTTTGTCAGTTTTGGCGTTTTTCAACAGCTTTTTGTTCAGTTATTTTATTGCAGTAGACCAATCTGTTGGCTACTGAAAGTAGATTATGCACTATGCACTCTGGGCCAAATCATGTTGCACTTAAATGAGTAAGAAGCACTGCCGATGTGCACAATATGCCAGATTCAACTGCTCGTTGTTCATGTCATTTGCTAACAATGCCAACTCAGAAACTCTTGCAAGATTTAACTGAAAAATTTTCTGCAGAGTTCGAGAATGCAATTTACAGTTTTTTCTTGTTTGGTGGCACGTCTTTTTGGGAATTTGTTGTTTCTGTTAAGTGCATTACAATAATGATTGAAAATATATACTGGTAGTGCAGTTTTATTCTTTTTACGATTATTATTGCTGTAATTATTGCTGTTTTTAGCAGACCGTACTTAAGTAACAATCAAGCTTATAGTATGGTTGTCGTCCGTCCGTCTGTCGTCGTTTGTCTGTCACGGATGGATTGTGGCTAAACGGTGCAAGATAGGGCCTAGGTTGCTATTGATCATTAATAGGAAGTCGCATATTGGTTTTCAAATGACATAAAAATCATGTACCTTGGATGACCTTGAAATATCATAATGCATTATTGTATGTCAGTGGTGCAGTATTGTGGCTAAACGGTAAGTCGTAGGGGTCGGCGATGTTGTCGTCAGATAGGGCGCCGGCAACTTCATATAGGCTGTCTCCCTCTGCTGTGCAATTTTCAATGGAACGTTTAAGTCTATATGTGGTCGTATTTCAGAAACGATGAGAGATAGGGACAAGGTTACTATTAATCATTAATAGGAAGTGGCATACGCCCTTTCAGATCACGTGAAAATTATTGACCTTGGATAACCTTGCAGGTCACCAACAATCAGTACGGTCGGCTATCTTAGCGACAGCTGATCTTTTTGTTGTTTTTTTTCTGTGATGATTTTATTGAGTAAGACTTAGTATTTTTATAACTGGTATTTGTATTTATGCATGTTTCTGCACAGTTCAAATCGACAAGATGTTCACAGTTGCCGTTGTTCAGCCTGATGTTGTCGCTGACGATAAAATTGACCTTATACTCGAGAAGGTAAACACATTCTTTATACGCACACATCATGGGCGTCATGCTGAAGGGGACTACAACCCCCCTCCTTCCAAAGAATTTGATATTAATTTTTTTCTGGTAAATCATATATTTGAAACAATGTTACTCCTGCGCAAACAATGCATTATGTAGACTAAGATTCCAAAGATAACTAAGCCACTCCCCCCCCCCCGATGATTTACTGAAATAATGCCACTGGCACACATTTAAAAATTTGAATATGCACCTTGAGCAGTGCAAATTTTTCTGTGTTATTTATAGCCAGTTTACACTAGGAAGCTTGCTTTTAGAGCTTTTGAAGCCACCTCTTAGAGCACACAACATGCACTCGTCGTGCGCTCATAGTGCTGGCTCATTTAGCCAGCTTGGTAAATGTGAAACAGTGTGAAACATGTTTGATACTGCAAGCATTCACATCAAGCTGGTTAGCTCTATGTGGGCTCTTAGCCAGCTTTTTTGTAAAAACGGGGTATTAGACTTACAACAACTTCACCATTTAGTGCTGTAATATAATCCAGTATTGTATAATTTTTTTGTGCAACTGGTAGAGTGTCTGGCATGCTGAATATACCATGTTTTATAAAATGGCACTCTAGCAAGTTTATTATTCTATATATTGTGTCCAAACAATTGCAACAAAAAATTTGAGCTCATGCTCACGAGACGTGTGAAAGCCTATTGCAGTTCCGGTTCAGTAGTTTAGCTGAAAATTAGGGTGCTCACACTAAGTTAATATACAAATACCAAAATTTCTCTCTGGATCACATAACGATAGTTCTGTGGCACCACATTGTGAATGATGTAGGCTTGTGTCACAGCCTGAAATCGCCAAAAAAATCCATAAAACCCCCTATTTTGGCGTTTAAGGTCATTCAAGGTCGGTGAATTCGGCGCCAATCGAGAGCCACTGTATGACTTCCTATTAGTGATTAATAGTAACATAGGCCGTATCTCGCACCATTACTGAGATACAGCGATTTATTGGCCAAAAATCGCAAATTTTTTCCACTCCCCTCATATAGCGCCCACGTTCGGGGTGACCTCTTCGAATTTATTGAAAAGTTTTGCGGTTCCTGAAACTAGAGTCTTCCAGGCAGCCGACGGTGAAGATTTGATGATCCTACCTTGCACCGTTTTTGACTGATCCACCCGTGTGATGGACAGACGGACAGAATTGCAATGGCTAAGACGAGCTGTCGCGCGTAAAAACTGGTTGATTGTAATTGTAATGTATTTTACTTACTTATTTTGTGACCCACTGAGTCGTTCTATCTCTCTCTATAGTGTCTACAGTTGCCATAATTTCACAGTTCACTCAAACGTGATGACTGATAGTGTCTCACGTTTGTATATTAAACATGCGTTCAGGCAGAACACGCCGTCGATCATGGCCACGAAATAAGTACGTTTCAACACGGTCTACAGTGTATTATCTTTTGTTACACTCGATTTATACATGCTAGACCATGTTGAAACATATACTCATAAGTTTACTTTTATTACGTTCAAAAAATGTGGCATTTGGTTGTATTGTAGGTTGTATTTTGTTTATACATTTCTGTTATTTGACTGTCTGCCACTAAAAAGAAGAAGATGATGATTTCGCATAGACAGCTTTGTTGCGGGGGACCTCATCCCGTTTTGGTGCTTTGAGCCGGTGAGAGTTAAACCCAATTAAGCTAGCATATAGACCAAGTCGGCCGGGGATGGCTGGCTCTAGTTAACAGCCAGCGCCTTTAACCGACTGGGTCAGTATACCAGCAGTCCTGGCCACAGGGCTTACTGTTATGCAGAACTCGTCGTTTCTTCCCTAGCGATGGCTGTAACCACCGCCAGTACTCATTTTACCATCCCACAGAGGGTAGAAGGCTGAGTCGACTTAGTTGGCTTGGCTTCGTACCGCAGACAGTCACCCATTTAAGTACTAACCGCGCCCGCGGTAGAATAACATCATTGATTTGACTCAACGCGTTACCACCACGCCACGCCGCCATTAAAAAGTAGCACGTAAAAGATGCTTCAAAACGTTTGTAAATGTCAGCTGTTTTGTCTGTAGTTGAAGATGATGGGCATAGAAGTGCTGGAGCATACCGAAAGGCAACTGTCATTTGAGGAAGCTACTGAACTGTATTTGAATTTGTCCGAAGAGGTCTGTATGTATGTACAGTTGCTGGCATTTGTATGTCGTGTCAACTGCTAATTTTTATGCACTAATTTTGTTTTATCTCATTTTTGCATTAGGCCTATTAACTTTTATGCTTTGTGGTTTTGACCTGTAAGTTGAATGTTGAGAAGGGTATTAGTTCAGTGATATTACTGCTGCAGTAATTGCTAAGAGTAACCTGCAACATTGCTTGTTAGGATAACCGGGATGTTTGTGCCTATCTGCAACCATTTTGATGCTAGATGAGCCGATAGCAGTGAACTAACAAGTTTTTAGTTAAGTACTTCTATTTCATGCCCTCTTTCGAAGGGAATTTCTTTACGCAATGGTATACAATTTTGTCACAGAAAGCAAGGTCTTTGTGACAACCCATGGTGAAGATTTCATGATCTTAGCTTGCGCCATTTTCATAGAGCAGCTATACTAACGGTCATGCTTGTGTCACAGGCTTGTGTCTGTTGTCTGTGTCTGTCTGTCGGTTTGTCGCACACATATTGTAGCTAAATGCTACATCTTTCTGGCAAAATGCCTGAAAATAGGATTTCAGGACAGCTATCCTGTGATACTGTGATCCCAATTCCTCTCAGCTTGTGTACTCTCTGCACCCTCAAAATACTTGAATTGTGAATTGCGGTTAAATTTATTTGTGTGGTTACTACCAACAGCCTATAGGAAATGACCAACGCTTTATCCAACTGTACCATCGACGACCCCCTACGGACACCTGTTTTTCCAAAATAGTTGTGCCTATCCCAACCCCAAAAATTGCATGGTACATTACGGCCACACTGTATCAGTGGAATGGTTACTAGTAACAGATTATATATATCTACCAATGTTCCATCTAATCCCTCCATTTCGAATCTTCCTTTCCCCACAAAACAACAATAGTGCATCACGAATTGCCAGGCAGTACGGTCGGCCGTCCTAGCGACAGCTGCGCTTTTTGTTGTCACTGTTTCTGTTCTGTGCGTACAGGAGAACTTCAATCAGATGTGTGAGTATCAGGCTAGCGGAACGAGTCACATTCTCGTCCTGACGAAGGGAGATTTCGGCGAGACGATCATTGAAGAATGGCTGGAGGTGCTTGGACCACCAAACGTCACAGAGGCACAGGAATCTGCCGCTACCAGGTAGCTGACTACGACGTCAGATTTGTGATCAAGAGGCTGTGGGTGCCAGTGTATCTCCATCTGTACTGCCTGCTGCTGGCGTTCACCTTTTCTTTGCAAATGTTCGGTCTCAGTCTACTGTGGCTGCATCTTGTGTTGCCTGTTTAATTTTTGATGCAGTATAGCTATGGTGTATGTGCGTCAATGGCACGATGTGTCTGTTGTCTGTCTGTATGTAACAAATGTATTGTGGCTAAACGGTGCCAGATAGGGCTTAGGTTGCTATTGATCGCTAATAGGAAATCGCATAACGACTTTCAAATGACATAAAAATCATTGACCTTTGGATGACCTTCAAGAATCATAATGCTCTGTAGTATGCCAATTGTGCGGTATTATGGCTAAATGGTAAGTCGTAGAGGGCCGGCGATGTCGGATGTCGGATGTATGCTGTCAATAGTAAACATGTTTCCATCTGCAGCGATTTGGCCGCAGTTTTCAATGGGAATTTGTAAGCTATAAGTGGCCGTATCTCGGAAACGGTGAGAGATAGCGCCAACGTTACTGTTGATCACTAATAGGAAATTGCATATGCCCTTTCAGATGAGATGAAAATGGTCGACCTTGGATGACTTTGAAGGTCACTGAAAACCAGTACGGTCAGCCATCTTAGCGACAGCTGGGCTTCTTGTCTTTTCTTGTTCTATCTCGCACTTGCACATTTTATTCCTAAGTTACATCGTGTAGCAAGCAGTGTCCACAATGATCTTTCTGTTGTATGTGAATAATTGTAGCTTTCGTGCTCTCTACGGCCACGCCGACAATGAAGCTTCCACCGGCTTCTATGGAAGTCCAACCCTCTCCAGTGCAAAGAGGTGGGCCAATTAATATGATTTGGCCCAGGTATAAAAGCGCGTACAAAGCGACGTAACTGAACTGCACTGAGGCAATTGTTTTTTTTTTAAATTTTAGTCTGTTGAAAAGTGCTTTTTGTCCAAAACTGGAAAATGTCCATTTTGGTGGAATGTCAAAAAAAAGTTAAAATTTTGAGCACTTATAATTTTCTGTGTCAAAATTTTTTAAATGTCTATCGGAAAATTGCATATTTCTAGACCCCATCATAGTTGTTTTTAATCCACAATGCAGCTGATACTGTATACAGCAGTTGGAAAAGAAAAACCAACGTTTGCCTGAAAATGCTTTGTATTTTTCACTTGTGCATGCATGAAAATTGGAAATTGTCAAACCAGAAAAGATGAATACGAGAATAGCAGTGGCCAAAGATGGAGATATTGTGAAAGGTTTATCTACTGTTTGTTTGCTTGTCAGCTGAGTAGGGCAAACATTTGTGTACGAATTTTGACGAAATTTTACACAGAGAGGTGAAGAACAGTGCAGGGACCAGTTAGTTTCAGATTTTATTAGCGATCCGGTTAACCACGTGGATCAATTAAAGCTTCCCGAATATGGATCGGGATCCAGAAATTTTTAACAAATTTTTGGATAGAATTTCTGGACAGGTGAAGCGAAAGAACCAACGTAAGATCCGTCGTATTCGCCAGGTGGTGCCACTGTTCTCGGTGGAAGTTTGAGATCTCTAATCTATTCCAGTTAAATAGATGGTGGTGGCGTGGTGTAGTGGTAATGTGCTGTGTTCGATCATTGAAGTTGCTCTACATTGGGTCGGGTTAGTAGTTATATGGGTGACTGTCTGTACACAGGTAAACCATCTCGGTATGTAACCAGCCGCCTAGGTCAACTCAGTTTTCTATTCCTCTGGGGTAGGAAAATTGATTACCGGTACCTGCATGGCTGGAGTTATGGTGGGGCACGTTCACCTGTGTCGGCAGGTAAGATTGTGTGATCTCGTATGGCAGGTGACGCTCCATAGCTCTGTGACGGGTTTCCTATAAAGAGCTATACAGTACTTTTGATCTTCGATCTTTGACCTTTTAACCTTTATGAACGTGTTTGCAGAGAGTTGCGGGTTATCTTTCCGGACTTTGTCATACCAAAGATATCTCAGATGCGTCTGAGACCGGAGAAGCACCCGCGCACGCTGGCGATCATAAGACCAGACGCTTTGGAACAGTTCCGCGGTATGACAACTGCTGTAGTTGTTGTAGTTGTTGCTGTTGTTGTTGTAGGCAAAAGTTATAGTGCCCTCTTTCATTGAGCTTGGTCTAGGAGTACACTACAAATGTAAACTAAAAATTTGGGGCAAAGCCCAACGTGAGTCCGCCCGGCGCCCTAAGTCCGATTGGGGGGAAATTAGGGGGGGGGGTAAAATTTCCCTGGCATCAAAGTCACGTGGCCCGAACTCAAATGCATTGGCATACGCCGAACGTGCATTGTCGACTTAGGGTAGGTCA
>Ga0209671_1009608_pt1 | contig 10139 bp, 4 predicted proteins | sample WorMetHERISLAND2_2_FD_187401 | JGI IMG/M metagenome (GOLD analysis project Ga0209671, IMG submission 187401) | Marine gutless worms symbiont microbial communities from Max Planck institute for Marine Microbiology, Germany - Olavius geniculatus... | ecosystem: Host-associated > Annelida >... | reverse complement strand
ATGGCCTTTATGGAGAAAATTTTAAAATTCTTTAAACTGTCATAACTTCGGTTGCGTGCAAAATAGAGTCGTAATTTACGGTTCTAGGATATGGTTTTCGGGGACAGCATATTTAACGGTGACATTTATATTTACCCCCCCCCGGTTAACCCCCGTTGCCATGGCAACAAAATTTGGGACAAAATTGGCTATAACTCGGCTTGCGTAAGAGAATTTTGCGATATTTTTGCGATATTTTTGCGCCTATAGGGGGTCGCGGGGGAAGGCGATCGGTCGCCTCTACCCAATCGCCCAATGGAGTCAGTTGGCGCTTAGCTTGAAGTCACATTCGTCGTTGACACGATGAACTGTGTGCTTGATATATTGACAAGTAAATGATTCATGAAAAGAGTTTTTCCGTTTCAACTTGCCTAGAGGTATTGAAGGTCAAGAAGTCGTTGACATTTCGCAAGACTGGAGCGCCAGAGTAGGCGTACAAGAAGCACCTGCCGACCTAATCACCACACGACACCGGCAACCAATTCAAGATACACGTACTAGTCGCTCGACGTCTGCTCGATGTTTGCTAGCATTCATCCAGCTAGCTCGACGAGCTATGGTAATTAGCATGCTAATTAGAATGGCGGGCGGGTTGTAATTGGAAGGCCTATATAACACGTGATCAGCTGTGGGCTAAGCCCAGGCCTACATTTGAGCCAGTGGGCGGGGTTCCATCAGGCCTGCTTGATGTATGCTCGATGTTTGCTCGATCGTGTAAACAGGGTATTATCGTAGTAGCCTAATAATTATCAAGCTAACCACAACGTTTGCTTGAAAAAGTTTTAACTGAAGTTCATAAAATGCATTCGTAATTTTTTTTATCAATGCAAGAATCTTCGTTTATTTTTTCACAGAAACAAGCAACAGCGATTCACGTTAACTCGAACACAACATTAGGAACACGATTGTAATGGCAAAATAGTCTAATTCATGTTTTTATGATTCATCATTTGTAAAAAGCACTTTTCGTGATTTTGTACAAATCCACGGGATGGCCTACACAGCATACAAATGAACCCAAAATGTTCAGATATACACGGTGTTTCATAAAAGGAAAATTTAAAAATTTACGTCGCAATTTCATACTGCTAAGCAAAAGTCAGTGAAGCCAGTTAAACATTGCAAAAGGCTATTGCATTTACCTGACGAGAAAAAGTAGGCCTCGTTATTTCGCTATATGCACATAAATTTATTTATATAAATATGACTATTGTGAGTACTTTTCCATTAGTTTGTTTGCCGGTAGGCCTATAGGTAAATAATAATGTTAGATTTTCGTTATGCCTACAAATAATTTATCACTTTGCAGAGAAGTTATTAAATTTTCCGGTGTCAGGTATGTTCAGAGAGCCTGCAGATGCCGTTTATCATGGGTTTCGTGGACCTTTTGCTCAGGGCTATAATTACGACAGGGCTACGCGGACAGAGTAATTTATCACGCGAATACTCGAGTATGCGAGTATTTGCATGATGAATTACTCTGTCCGCGCAGCCCTGTCGTAGTTATATCCACAGGCCTAGCAGTCGATCGATCACAGCACAATAAATCTATTTCCGTGGACGAGGAATTAAAGGGCATTTGACTGATTGACCGATGAGAGTTGGCAGATAATTTAAGACTTTGATCCGCTTGCGGATGAATAACGCGAAGAATAGCGGGTTTATACAGTAGGCTACTGGAGACAGTTGTTTAACCGACACAGTCTATTCGATGGGGTTTCCGGAGAACATTACACTCTATACAAATTTCTAAGTTTCTTTGCTTACTTACTTCCTTTACAGTCATCGACGGTCAGCTGGAATATTTTCCTTAAGTTGTATAAGCAAAACAAGTCAGTTGGACCCAGGGACGTCGAGAGCCACAGAGGGGCCCTGGGAAACATTCTCGCGGGGCCCCTCTGGGGAGAAATTTTTTTCTGAAATGGCGGTGTACTTTATATTTTCGAGCAACGGCGCCCCCAACGTTGCGGGTCCCGGGGTAACTTACCCCTTGTCCCACCCCCGTCTCGACGTGTCTGGTTGGTCTTAACCCATAGTAGATCTGGTGCAGCTATACAGCAACAGTAGAAATGATGTAGTCTTGTAGCTGTGACGGATGATTTAGTTTATCGACTTCGGACGATAGATGTTCATACGCGATTAACTCGTTTCACACAGACCGTATAACGCCGGGCAGCTAAAGACAGAACTCCGTCTGCTTCGAGTTGTCGCCGATTTCTTGCGTGAAATGTGCAACAAGCTCTTTCTTGAACAGTCTGCACCAAATCCACATCATCTTGACACGTTATGCAACACATTTATAGACCTACTTCACGTTGTAGGCTTACGACTTACTGTCCAATCCAACAGATCGTCGACAAGTCGAATATAGCGAAGCTTGCGCTTAATCACACGTCATAATCTAAATAACACGTTAGGATTGACCGGGTGTCGTGTTTGACGGTCACGACCGGAACATTAAATCGGTCAGTGTGTTTGCGGTCCAGTTTTATTACGGTCATCAAGAGCAGCAGCAGCAGGTTGCGGCGTACATCAGATTGTGTTAGTTATTAATGCCGTATAGTCTCAACTTATCATCATCATCGGCAGCATCTGCTCTTGTTGCTTCGCCTGCTGCTGAAGCAATAAACGACAATAACGTTGACTGCATACGTGTGCTGCATGTTGAACACCTAGTCTGGCATATACACGGTGTTTCATTAAAAAAGACCCCTTTTTGTTTTTTTCATACTTCACTCAAATGACGATCAATTTAAGCAATATTTTTACCAGCTGTAGCTGAAGAAATACTAATTCAAAACATTTCAACAAAATATAGCAGTTGATTAAATATTATTTGCTAGTTGTAACGTAACTTAGACATCATAATGTATCACGGGTACAAGCTTGATAGTCTCAACTAGTGCTATCAGTTGCTACCCTGCTTCGATGGTGAACTTAATCTGGTTCGCTAATGAAGAATGCTTATCGTGTCAGCACTGAGTAAGATAGAAACATTAAATCAGGCGTCTTGTAATTCAAAAACTCAACGTCTTGCAAGCTCGGTGTGATAGTGCACTGTCTTGCTCCAACGTGTGAAAGTCCAACTCACAGACACGTAAATGCGATTCCTTTGCTCGTTTTTTTGTGGCTGCAACTGTAAAACTTCAAATATTTGTTACCAACAAACCGGATTTTTGACGATCGGAGCAGGGTAGCAACTGACAGCACCAGTTGAGACTAGCAAGCTTGTACCCGTGACACACGTCATTATGACGTGTGTCAAAAGTGTTACGTCACGATTAGCAATGAATATTTAATCAACTGCCATATTCTGTTAAACTATTTTGAATTAATATTTTTTTAGCTACAAGTGGTGAAAATTTAATATTAATTGCTCATCATTTTAGTGAATTATAAAAAAAACCAAAAAGGGGTCCTTTTATGAAACACCGTTTATATACGGGGTGGTCCATAAAAGCTGACAACTTCATGCAACCACAGCTTCGAACGTCAAATATTAGCCGATTTTCAAAATTCGTTTACTGGCCATGCCCATCACACCTCATATGATAGTGTCAGTGTTGTAAGGACGACCTTCAAAGTCTACGGGAATCACGGTTAAAAATCTAACACTGATTTCGTTCCATTATGAATGCGTCGTCAAATAATAGTCGGCTGATTTGGAATGCTGAAACTAACTTTGTACGAGTTGGCCTAAGTGAGCCAGAGTGACGTATTCTAAAGCTCACTCTAGGCCATTTCGCAAGGTAGTGTAGCGACATGCTTGAGTACGATGAAACAGGCGTATTTAATTATCACTTTATTGCATATTTACAGCAGAGATTATCGGTGAACGATTTTTGAAAATAGGTCAATAATATTTGATGCAGTAATAACGGACGATTGTTAGGGTCTTCCTTTGTACCCATAGACTGGCGTATAATACGTAGCAATGACCTTCAGTGATCTTTAAACTTTTTTCAATTTCCGTCTTTCGGCGTCGCTGCTTCCAATCTTCACCACGCACCTTGTAGCTACAGTCATCCAGGTTAAGTCGACCAAGTTTAGTCGCTAATGTCTAGATTCTGTCAAAAAGGTCAAAAAGTTTCATATGATGTGTAGCTGTTGATGTATTGATGAAACTGATACAACTAATGACATTGTCACGTTCAGTTTATCAAATAATATTTAACGATAGCAGAGCTAGGTATAATTTGCCAACTTTTATCGACCAAACACATTTCTCAAAAACGGAAACAGTTATCTACGCAGTAGCAAAAAAGTAAGTAACCAAACTGTCCAGTAAATAGGTCAAACTGTAGAGTGCAATAATAGTCTAAAACCAAATGTTCATCAACAGATGTAAACCCATGTCAGAGCTTTACGGAGCGTCACCCGCCGTACGTGATCACGCCGTGTTACCTGCTCTACAGTTAAAGCAGTCGCAGTTATAATATGTTAAAACGAAAATAAACAAAAACATTACTAATACGAATAGACTTTTTTTCTGTTTACAACTTGTCATGAGTCTGGTCACTAGTGCGTGAAAACTATAATTCCGCTGCAAACGGTCAAGTTTACATAGTTTTAGAAAAATCACAAGTAGGCCTACATCAGTAATTATTACAAACATGTGTTCTGGTCTCTAAACTATATTGTTAGCAACTTAACTTTTGTAGAGCAAAATGCACGGTTAATAGTTTATAATCCCAACAATTTTATTACGTTATAGGTTGAAACGCTGCGGGTTGGACGCGGGTCAATTTTTTTGGGACCCGATCCGACCCGACCTACACAAAATTTGACCCGACCCGACCCGACCCAAGGCCAATATGACCGGAATATTTACCTGAAATGACATTACTGTAATAACTTAATGTGCTAATTAACACTATACAAGTAGATTTATACATTTTAATAACGTGTCTTATACAAAATACAAGTAAATCACGCAAAGGCGATTTCGACAAATTATGTTCGTATTTATTAGTTGACACAGTTAAATATTAAACGTTAAGATAGGTCTTTAGTCATGTCTTTTCATGTTAAATGAATCGTTTTTATTAGTTTTTGCTTGTATGCGGTGACGTTTTGTTAGCATGTAATATGTGTTTTATTTACTTATTTTTTGTGCACTACACTCTTTACCTTTTTTGTTTTATAACATTCTTCTTGTTTCTGCTTTTGCCGAACAAACGTGTTCGTTTATCTAGCGGCATATATCTTGAGTTGTATCTTTGTTTATGAACATTTAACTGGGATTCATTTTATTATAATATTTGTTTAGCATTGAAAGTTTGTTTTGCGCTGCCCCAATAGGCCACATAACGGGCCTCGCTCGTCCGTCTGTTCGTCTCTAACGGTCTGTCTGTCCCATACGGACACTCAACTCGAAAACAAAAGTGAGTAGAAAAAGACCAAAGTTGGTATAACGCTATCCAAAGCAGAAGTACGCTAACCAGTAGTATGCAGGTCAAAAGGTCAAAGTTTTAGACCAACTTGAGGCTTAAGGTTGCGGAGTCCAGTGGGAGAGTGTGTTTATCTGGGCGGACGGCCGCATGTTATGACGGCACTGGGCCGACATCTTCGTTAGTTTGGTTGTGGTACTTCGCGTGCCGGTCTGTGCTATCTTTGTTTACGGGCGTTTAGTTTAAATTTGCGTCGTTATATTCGCTCAAAGCTGCTTAATGTGCTTCTTTGTGAGTTAGTAGTTCCAGCAGTCACACGACGCCGATCTCGTTTTTTCGTTGCTTATTTTTGAGTTTCGCATATTTTTTGTTGCGTTTGTTATTTTAAACATATTTAATTATTAATGCAATTTAGCATAGGGAGTTTTCTTCAGTATGTCATAAAAAGTTAGACTTTGTAATATTATATGCAATAATAAATGTCAAATAACCAATGACAGTATTTCGGACAGATTTTGTTGGACTTTAATTACGGACATGACCTAATTATAATTTAGCGTGGAATTCTATTACATAGTGTAAAATTGCTTGTTGTATAGCTTGTATATTGATACATCATATGTGCAAATTTTTGTAATATAATCTGATGTCATTTTTATTTTAGTTCTACAATGACTGTTAAACTTCAAAGCGAAAATACCCCTCCTCAATAAAAATCAACTATGTGGTAAATGCCAGATTAATTTCGTAGCGTTTGATAGATTATACGTTGGGCTAAACACTTTTCTTTGTCGTTATTAACCAAGAAGCTGGATTATAAAATGTATGCAATCTAAGATTTGAAAATTGTGGAACGGTAGCTGCAGGGTTGAATTTGTTGAAGCCCGTTCGGAATTACTGCGCATGATGTAAATTGTGAATCGTGTTGGGGTCAGGAAAATAGCTTTGCGTCCACTCATCAACCTCCCCCCTCTTCCCGGCAATTCAAAAACTCGTTCACTCTAATAGGGTGTTTATACGATCCAGCAAATGTCCAGCATTAGCTACACGTGTATTTTGAATACATTTGCTGGAAGTTTGCTGGACGTTTACTAGATCGTGTAAACACCTCACAACAAACCCGTGTATAGGCCTACTCATGTTCTTAACGTGACACTAATGTTGCGTTGTAAAAGCTACAGGGGGCTCTGCGTAAAACGCGTTGTTGCGTTACGTTACGTGCAGGTGCCCTAGGCGACAAGGAAGAGAAGGATGACAAGAAGGAGATCAGCGAGGAAGAGGAGGCGGAGATCGCGGAGGCCAGACGCGAGGAGGAAGAAAGGCGAGCGGAGAAATACCGAAAAATGGAAGAGGAACGGGAGACGATGAGACAGGGCATTCGAGACAAGGTTAGCTTGTTTGTTTTTTATTTATTTATTCATTCATTTTAGTCATTTGTTTTTCAGAGCCCAAGGTAGGCTCCTAAACAGTTTTTTAGAAGTAAGATACTGAACAAGGAAAAATCATATGCAAAATGGTCTCGATGCGGACTCGGAAATTGTGCCAGGCAAGCCGCGTTGAATCGTTGGACGGCGATGGACACGTAATGGAATAAGTAAAAATGGTTTCTCGGAGGTCGGTCGTCATTGGAGATAGATAACACTGCCCAAGGTGTCGCCACTGTAATGTATCCCTATGTGGCGCTGCGTCCGGAATTCCACGATTGATTTACTTATTGATTTATTTGGTCGTTCTTTTTTCATCCTGTTTTCTCGTTTTTTTCGTTTATTCGTTCACTTTTTTCACTCACACACTCTTTTTTGTCCGTTGATCTGTCTGTCTTTCTTCGTCTGTCTTCTATCCTGTTTGTCTGTCTCTCTATCCGTCCGTCTGTCCGTCTGTCTGTGTGTCTGGTGGTGGTGCTAATGATCTTACGAGGAAGGGCGGGATGGGTACGCTGCTGGTGTTGGTTGGAGAGAAGCAAGCTGCTTTCAAGCTCAGTTGACACGACGCTAAGAATTCAAGGTCATTTAAGGTCAACCGGGCTAAACGCATGAAAGACCACTCAAGTTTGTGTTACAGTAGCTCAGTTGACAGGACATTAACTGCTGACGCTGGCTCGTTGGTTTCATTCAGTCACATGACACACAAGTGACATCTACGTCACCCTTTCTCCTCCGGCCCGCCATTACTTTGTCTCATTCTCTGTCCTTCCTTTTCACTCTTTTCCCTTCTCTCCCTCTCTTTCTGTCCGTGTCTTTTTGCGAGCACGTGACAAGTGATTAAGAGCACCGAAATGTGCCTCCTGGCGCGGTGCGGGGAGCGTCAAAAACCTGAACACGAAGCGAATTGCCTGCAGCCCACATTCTTATTTCTTTTATCATCACCGTCACAACTATCCTTGTCATCGTCATCACAGTTGCAATAGAAGTTTTACATTTTAAAGTAAAACACTTTATAACTTTTATTTTTTTTTCTACGTAAGTGAGTAAAGTGTAAATTTATATAGCGCATACTTAAGAAAATCTCTAATGCGCTAAATTCACACATGCGTGTCTTTTTACTTTTTATAAGCTTTAGTGTAAAAGTCGCATGGCACAAAAATTGTGTGAAAATTAAACTAACTACACGTACGTGTTTTTATAAAAAAAATCTGTTTATAAACGTTTGCGGGGCGAATACTGTGCGTGTTTGCAGTACGGTATTAAGAAGAAGGAAGCTCCGGTTGAAGATCCGGGTCTGGACGGACGACTCGGACGCAAGAAGAAGACACCCGAAGAAATGGAAGCCGAGAATGACGAAGAACTGCAATGCGAGGAACACAGTTAGTAGTGGTAGTAGTAGTGGTTGTTATTGTACTAGTATTACTACTACCAGAGTAGTATAGTAGTAGAAACCGGCGAAGAAATGGAGGCCGAGGCTAATGGCGAATTGCCTCCCGGAGCTACAGGCGGCGAACGTGAGTACAGACAGAAATCCCTGTCTCTTCAAAAAGTCATATTCACTAAAGTGATTCGGTGGGGTGAAGGTATGTAGGACTCACTCACGATCAAGAAGTCGTGAGTTCGACACCACTGACTGACGGACCGAAGTAGGAGCTGGTCGTCGCTGCTCGAAGAAGTCTGGTTCGAGTGTAGGGCAAAGCATCGTAAAACCTTTTTGCAGAAAGCGCAGGAACAGCAAAATTTCAACGTTCTGCGCCGATATGGAATGACTATATAGCACGAATGCTTATTAGTGACTACACCGTGGTTCACAAATACAAAATTCAGAGACTTGAAATAGGACCTATGGTAGCATTTTCTTTACGGCTGCGCGTAATTGCGTTGCGATAATGTGTTTCGTTTGAACGCTTAACTTTTGCCTCCCTTGTCTTAAATGTAAACAAAATCTTTGAGCTTTAGTGAAGGCTTTGCTCCACGATCCCAAGCAGGGGCTCCGCTCTCAAAACCATGCAGATGCCCGTGATGGGCTTGCGCTTGAACTCGCTATTAGGCGTTCTTAAATGACGATAACGATAACGATGACGATCCTAATGTTGTGTCGTCTGGGCGTTTGTGTATAGAATCGATGATACCGAAGAATCTGGAGGAATTGCAGGCACGAGTGCAGGAAATTCCCGGCAAAGTCATGACGACAGTCACGGACGCCAAGGAAAAATGCTCACTCCTCTAACTCCACGATGCCTGTTCGTCTTGCGTATTTGCTTACTTGTCAATATTATATATCTATTTAGAGACACCGATGACGACCGCGGGACGGACGCGAAGGAAAAATGTTCAGTTCAGTAGCGACGATCGCCGCTGCCACCGCATCTTGTCTCAACTCATACACTGTATGCATACGTCTATAGACAGACACATTTGTTTTCAGTAATAAAGGCAATATAGCAGCGACGATTTCTCACGCGCCGTATAACGTGACGCAAATCATTACGAGAGAGCGACGTATAAAAGTAATAAATAAAAGTAATAATCAAACGGTCAGGAAACAGACGACGCTTTTTTACGTAGGCCTAGAACTCTGCACACTTTTTTACATACTTAATTCTACACGGTCAGTGACCAACGTGCTACAAAAAACAAAGACGTCGCTTTCATTTCATGCATACCGACATATCGTGGTGCCGATATGTATGCGGCCGTCCGTCCAGTGTGCAGTGGTCAGAGTATTAAGGACGTAGTCCTGGAACTTATTGAACGCCCCTCGTAGAGAGACAGACAGACAGACCGAAAGACGGAAGGCTAAGATGCTTAATGCGACGTATAAAACGTCGTTGCGTAGCTCAAAGATGGGTTAACATTGAGTTAAACGGTTAAAATGGTTAAATGCTGTAGCTCTTCATAAGAAACCCATCACAGAGCTGCTCTATGTTATCACACCTGCCCAAGGGCGGCGCCACCATAGGAGCTGGGAGGGACATGTCCCTACCACTTTTGCGGGATGTACCACGCAGAGGGTACAACCCAATTTACATTGTACACCTGCGGGGTACTACAGCCGGCCGCTAAAGTTACGCAATTTACATTCGACTTTGGCACTTGGAAATTCTGCTTCCTGTTCCTGTACAGTTTGCTACTTGTCATACAGTCTAGGAAGCTAGAATCTTGAATTTTGCACTGCTGGAGAACCCGATAAGCACCCGTCTTGCTGACGTGCCAGGTCGACGCACCCTTCGGTCTACCGCTACAAATCTCCTGGCTGTTCCGTCCTTCAAGCTGTCAACTATTC
>Ga0209671_1009607_pt1 | contig 10139 bp, 9 predicted proteins | sample WorMetHERISLAND2_2_FD_187401 | JGI IMG/M metagenome (GOLD analysis project Ga0209671, IMG submission 187401) | Marine gutless worms symbiont microbial communities from Max Planck institute for Marine Microbiology, Germany - Olavius geniculatus... | ecosystem: Host-associated > Annelida >... | reverse complement strand
GAACTTCGAAGTCGTCCGAAATTGGGCCAAATTTTGCATGTTTTTGGCCCCTGAAATTTTTTTGGGGTGCGCCCCCCAAAATTTTGGACCGGCATTATAAAATTCGGCCTAGTACTGACCATCATGCAAAATTTCAAGCCAGTCGGCGCACGCATCTCGGAGATCTCGCGTGTGAAGAAAAAAAAACATCTGCAGTAAAACATAAGTCCTTCCGAAAACTATCGTTTTCGGGCGGACTAACTAACTGAGACATTCAGTTTCGTTCTCGATACCCGACACGTGTCTAATCTATCTGCACTTTTCTGCAGCCACGGATTATAATATTCCATCGAATATTCAAATCCTTGTCTGGAAACAACAACAGCGTCCTTGTCCAATGGCAAGGACAAGCATCACAGTCCTATTAACTGGCAGAAATCTGACAGACCATAAAGACAGTAATATCTGCAATGATAGCCAGATCACTAGTTCTTTCCACTATAATGTCTAAAATTTTCAAAAGCGGAAAAAATCCCAAATAAAACAACAGAAATTAAAAATAGCCAGTATTAAAATGAGAATATCAGAATTCAGAACACTGTCAAAACTCAACCAAGCAAAGTAATGGAAAAATTCAAGCTTCCTGCTTTCCAGCAAAGCATCCAAACTAGAACAACAGCATATTGAACTGCACAGGATTTTCTGCAGTTGCACCATGCTGTGATTAATATTACAGCATAGTCAGCATTATGCATAAGAAATAAATATTATTATAAGGTGAAGCCCTACTGACAATACATGCAGACAAATAATTGTGGTTTATAAAACGATGTGACAGTTTGGCTGCAGGATGTTTCAGCTGTAAGTCAATTCAACTGCCAAAAATGCTGGATTTGAAGCATCTTGACATCTTCGTTGGCATAGCCATAGGTGGGGGCGCACTGGCAGCATGTGCCCCCTAGGAGCCTACTCAGTTATTCAAAATAGTGCCAAAATGCACCAAAACACTATTTTAACACACACGAGAATCAAAAAAATTTTCTGGGAAGCAAGTGTCCCCCTACATCCAGTTCCTTTTGGTCATGAAGCAATCTAGTATTTGTTCAGCAGCTAATCCCACTCAATTACTCATCCATGTTCTCCCGATTCACTGAATTCCAAGTTACTGAATTCCACTTTGCCGAATCCAATTTTGCAAAATGGAATTCAGGGATTCGGAATTGAGCGAAAATGATTAAGGTATGAAAATGGGATTCGGCGATTCAGGATTCGGCAAATTAAACTTGACAAAATAGACCCAATCGCGCTGGTCCATTACCCCATTATATCACATGAAATTTCAACACTCAACCAATTCACAAGTTTAACATGGCAATGTGTGACAGTATGGTGTCAGAAAAAATATCAGATTCCCATGAGAACTGACAAGTGTTAAGTCACTGTCACTAATAATTCTGGACCGGTCTCAGTGGTCAGTCGTCGTTAATTGTTTCACCATAAACTCAGCATCGTGTGATCGATGATTCAGACTGAGATAATCTGCGCGAGCGAGCAACACGACGCAACAGTCATCCCCTCCCTCGCAACACATCCAGCTGGACTGACTGGCCAGCCGTCCGTCGCTAAGAGCCGACACGACATCAGCGGCGATCGCCAGTCAACATAAAACAGCCGCTTACCTCCTTCTGAATGTCCTCTTCGTCGACGACATCAACATCGGTCATATCGCCCGGTACGTCCAAAGTCACGTCGACATCGCCGTTAACTGACGCTGACACAATTCTCTGCTCCAGGGCCGCCATTTTTCTCTGTATGTGCGTTCGTGCGTGCGCGTGTCAGTGCGTGCTTACGTCAGTCACGTGGTCCCCAATCATTGCCCAAGGATGGGCGGGGCTTACCGTCTCCCCGGCTCGCGCTATGGCAAGCCAAACGATCTAGCTCTCTCTCATCAGTCTCATGCCGCTGATGATGCGATTTTAGCAAATTTTCGTGTAGATAAAGTAATGTACACTGTGCACATTTTGTGACTGAGTATGAAATTCTAAAATTTTTGAATTAATTGCCATTCATTGGACCTGTAATGCATGCAGCCTGCGCCTGTACATCAATCGCCGTTGTGATAAATGTTTTGAATATATATATTCTTTGTGGTTGTTATGGCAACAGATAAACAAAATGGAAAACGAACGCTCGATCCGTCGTCTGATGGACGAAGAGGCCAAAGATTACATTAATCGGCATAAGATTTTAGAACTATTCAAAAACATGACAGCACTTCTGTTATACTATCAGCCAGGTAATGTGACATGATTTCAGCAAAATTGCAGTCAAGAGATTTCAGATTTGTTAATTTACGGTGGATACTAGAAATCAACCAAAATAATGCAGGGGAGAGGAAACCCTGAATGAAGAAGGTATGGAAAACGTCGGTGTGAAAATGGGTCGTAGGTCTACCGATTAAAATGTTTGTCTTATTATAGATAGTCCTATATATGCACAGATTGACGGCAGGAGCATGTAAAAAAATACTTCTGCACTACTTGGCTATGCATGCTTGAACATGCTGTCGCAACTCGCAAAAATTCCCCAATCAAGAATGGGTGGCACTAAATACCAATAACTATGGAAAACGTTTTCGGTAGTTTTGGTAGACCTAGGGGTCGTATGGTCAGGGTTTGGTTTACATGTAAAACTGGTGGAGCTCAGAGAGCACAAACCTAGGCCTAGGCCTATAGCTTTTATGCAACAACAAAGAGTGCTGTAAGTGTAGCTAGGGATGGAATGTAGCAATTAGGGCCTATAAACTCTAATATGACAATGACAATGACAATGACTTTATTTCGCACACTTGCAGCTGATCAGCCGAATAGCCAAATAATAGTGCAACAGTGCAAAACAACAATAATAACACAGTGTAAGCACAAAAATGTAACATAGGCCTAGTCCATAGTATAACATAGTCCATAAAAACACAAATAGGCCTACAACAAATATAGAACTGGGGTATGGCTAGAGTTATATATGTGATTGGTATTTATTGAGAGCGAAGCTGACAAATGACTAAGACTTTTTTATTCGTGATGTTGGGCGAAGCAGAGGTGTGCTAGAACGTAGCCTAGAAGTTACAGAAGTGTTGCGAGGGGGTGGGAGGAGGTGATGGAGACATGAAGCCCGATTGCATATTTTTTGAAAGAAAGATCGGGACCATTTATGGCGCCTATCTTTTAATGAATTTAGGTTAGAGACAAATGGGAGATTGGGATATGACATACCACGAGAAAAAGTGAAGATTACTCATTTTTGGATTGATTCCAGCTGCTCAGATTGGGCGCGGGTAATAGAATAATGCCATACCGGGGAGGCATACTCAAGAACCGGGCGAATTACTGAGGTGTAAAAAAGTAGTAATTGGTGTGATGAGACACCTGCTCTGTTTTAAAAAGTAGAGTTGTTAACTTGCTTGTGATACGATGATATTGATGAGGGTAGTCCAAGGTAGATTAGCTAGCATCAAGATTGATCTCAAGTAACTTAAAATTGGTGACTCGTTGGATTGGGCCAGCTGCAGTTGAGAGGGGAGAAATGGACGACGAATCTATTCGACCTAATATCATTTCTTCAGTTTTATATGTGTTTAGCTCCATGTCGTTATCAACCGTCCAGGTAAGTAATGAGCTCAGACATTTGTTTGAGTTATGAGTTCAGACAGGATAGTATCTTCAACAAATTTGTGTACTTCACAGTTTGCTCTCAGGTCGTCAGTGATAACAATGAACGAGAGAGGTCCGAGTTTAGAGCCCTGAGGCATGCTGCTGCGAAGTGTCTTCCAAGAGGAAACGTGGCTGCCTACTCTTATCGCTGACATCGGTGACAGAGTTATGATGCAAACCATTTAAGCAAGCTCTTAAGTTTATTAATCAGGATGTTATAGTTAACAATGTTGAAGGCTTTTTTGAAGTCAACAAACAATACACGAACAATGTTGTCGAGAGTCTGGAGCCACTTGTGCCGAATAGCGATTAAAACATGTGTGGTGGATCTGCCTGGACGGCAGCCATGCTGGTTCTTATCAAGAAATGGTTCTAAAGATGCCATAAGCCAGTCCCTGACTATGCCTTCAAGAACTTTGGCGACAGTAAAAAGAAGAGAGATTGGACGGAGATCATTCTAGATGGAAGCGGTTGGATGAATCTTAGGAACTGGGACCACCTCAGCTGACTTCCAAATCGGAGGAACAAATCCTTCTCTAATAGAGGAGTTAAAGATGGCTGCAAGTGGCTGGGACAGGAATGAGCTAAAGTCACAAAGGAGCCAATTCGGTATCCTATCAGGCCCAGGAGCCTTGTGGATTTTGATGGCATAAAGGCGTTTATCGACTTCAAAAGGGTCGATGACAAAGTAAGTAAGTAAGTAAGTAAGTAATCTTTTATTAAACAACGGTCAAACGCCATTGCAAAAACAGAACATAACAGAGCATAATCGTTACAATATCGATAAGAAAAAAAAGAAAAAGAAAAAAAGGGAAAAAAGAAAAGAAAAAAAAGAGAATAAAATGAAATGAAATACGGTAGAGCTACAACAGATCTACATGCATAATCAACACATAGGTCGGAGAGGACACTATATTGTTCAAATGATTGCACATAGTGTTTTATTGATTTACAGATGACTTAAAGATGTTCCTTGTGGAACAACTTGAGAAGTTGAAAGCAGCACGAGAAACAGGAGAAAACTTTCCGTGTCTTTTCGATGAAAAGAACGTTGAATCTGCATTTGGAATTATGGACCCAACTAGCCGTGGATTTATCACGCATGCCCAGTACCAGGAAGGTTGGCAATTAGACCTTTTTGAACTGTATTTTGTACATGCCATATCTGTTTAGAATGTATTATTTTTAACTGACTAACTTTTTAAGACTGAGTGACTCAATAGAGCATTTTCAGATAGACGTGATTTCCTGATAATATGAGTTTCACTAAACCTATCTTATGTTTAGCCTGCTTTTTACCAATCCAATAATCAACAACAATATGGAACATGTGCACTGAAAACGTTCTATTAGCTTAATATTTAATTATTGAAGAAATAAACTTAGATAACATTAATTGGAAAAAACATGGGAAAAAAGAAGTCATAAACTGGACGGACGGACGCATATGTCAGCACTCGACGTCGATAGATTCTCATATTCTGTAAGTAACTGTATCATTTGATAACAGCTGGTTCTGTGATATGTTGTAACGATAGGTTTGAGTGCGCTGGGAGTAGACGATTATGTGGCTCGTGGTGACAGAATTGACCGGCGGTCCTTTGTCGAAGAAGCGTAAGCAAGCATGCATTTATCTGCCGTCTTATGTCAGTTTTTCTGTTATTTTCTCAGAGCTTAATGATGATGCAGGGGCCAGATGACGAGTACACCTAATAGTTTAGTTGGAAAGTCTACGTTAGCGTTACTGAAAATAATGATGACGACGAGTTCCAACCAGAAATAACAAGAAAAGCCCTGCTGATGCAAACCGGAACGCGCAACAGCAGTGCATGTTTGAAAGCCCAGTAAAACAAAATCAATCGCCAGAGGGCGCCAGACGACCGGCGGCTAATTATCTATACTGTTTTACTTGTACTCACTAGAGGGCGTGACCTGTCTGGCTCAGCCAACGCCGTATCGGCTGAAAATCGGACATTTTCGCTACTCCCTCTCATTTAGCGCCTTAGTTCGGGGTGACCTTTTTCGAATTTATGGAAAAGCTTTTCGGTTTCTGAAACTAGAGTCTTCCAGGCAGCCGACGGTGAAGATTTGGTGATTCTGGCTTGCACCGTTTTTGACTGATCCGCCCGTGTGACGGATGGACGGACAGACAGACAGACAGACAGACAGAAGTGTTCATGACACTATTTCTAAACAAAGCAATGATACATGGCAGCAGAAGTTTCGTAGGCTAACTACCTCACAGCCGGTTAAGACGAACAGACATAGGAGCTCGGCAACAAATAAAGTCGTACATGGTCGGACTGACAGACATTCTCGACAAGAAAAGAGACAGACAAAACAGACAGAATGGTCTGTCGGCTGTGTTGTGTTGTCGATGTCATGCGTCGTCGATTACTTGTCAAATTCACTGCTTTCGTCAGTGCCTCACACCAGTGACAGTGAGGTAATGATGGCGGTGGCGGGAAGACAACGGGAAATCATAAGCATCAATTACACAGTTGCGTTTATTTTTGTCGTCATTATACGCCGTTTTTCGGAAAAATTAATTTGTTTTATCTGACACGCCATTGACATGTTGAAGCGAACAAATACCGCTATGGCTCAACGCTCTCTCATCAATGCCAGTTAAAGACGTACCTGAAACAGTATCGATGTCTGCAAATTTTAAACGTGCGCTTAAATTTGGTGAAGTTATTATCTGGAACACTGTTAGCTTTTTCACCTCGAATGCAGTAAAAACGGCATTTTGATGACGTCATAATTACGTCAGCGCTATATAGTGATAGCGTAATATAAAGAGAATTTTTTGGACAGTTTAACAAAGTAAATATTGAAGATGACTTATGTCAAAAATTATAAAAATATGTTTAATTTTGTCAAAGATATTTGGAAAATATTGTAGACTCTTTTTTCCGGACACGGTGTAGTACGCTCGTATATACTACCGACTTCTACAACGCTGCTGAAATAAGTGTTATTTATTTCACGACTCTAGAATAATTATTTACTTATAATCTTGGTAAAATAATTAGCAAATTTTGCACCGTTTATAGCGACGACATAGCGATTTTCATTTTATTCCAGTGAATCTCTAGCTGGCGTTTATGTAGGTTTGTGTGATTTATGCAGTGTCAACTGTTTGGACCAATTGAACATTCCAGCTGAATTTCTAATTTTAATTTTAATACAAAAATTGAAATAAAATAACAAAATATGGCAATAAATTAAGTATTTGTTTTTTGAATGTACAGACTGCAGGGATTAGAGCGGGCTGCTGAAACATATGAGTTGACCGAAGAAGAGTAAGTTCGTTTTTTTTATTACGCGCGGAAGCAGCTACTGCTTTCACCGCATCTTAGCCATTGCAATTCTGTCCGTCCGTCCGTCCGTCCGTCTGTCTGTCTATCCGTCTGTCACATGGGTGGATCAGTCAAAAACGGTGCAAGCTAAAGACACCGTGACCAAATCTTTACCGTCGTCTGCCTGGAAGACTCTTGTTTCAGGAACCGTAAAGCTTTTCCATAAATTCGAAGGGAGTCACCCCGAACTAGGGCGCTAAATGAGAGGGTGTGGGCAAAATTTGCGATATTTAGCCAATAAGTCGCTGTATCTCAGTAACGGTGCGAGATAGGGCCTAGGTTACTATTAATCACTAATAGGAAATCGTACACTGGCTCTCGATTGGCGCCGAATTCAATGACCTTGGATGACCTAGAACGCCAAAATAGGGGGTTTTATGGATTTTTTTGGCGATTTCGGGTTGCGACACAAGTCTATTATTCACAAGGTTAAGTCACACGGTACTATCATTATGTGCACTTCGGCATGACTGTAATAAAGGTGTTTTATTTTATCCCAAATTTCCGCAAATTTAACTCAAACAGCGATAGAAATTTTCATTGTCCGATTTCGTTGTATTGTGAGCGCAATAATTTATTATTTAGTGCATTTCTGATGCACAGTATTTGGCGAAACGGCTTGCATACCTATCAGCGTAATTTGTGACAATTTGTTCGATGGTGCTGCCACTTCGGAAATCGGTTTACAACGCCCACTAACTAACGGTGATTGATTGCATTGATTGACTTGTTTTATTTTTACGCTCGTCTTAGCCATTGCAATTCTGTTTATCCGTCTGTCTGTCTGTCCGTCCGTCCGTCACACGGGTGGATCAGTGAAAAGCGGTGCAAGCTAGGATAACCAAATTTTCACCGTCAGCTGCATGCTACTATCGTTATGCGATACAGATAAAGAATTTGGTATTTGTATATCAACTTAGCGTGAACACCCCAATTTTCAGCCAAACTATTGAACCGGAACTGCTATAGGCTTTCGCGCGTCTCGTGAGCATTAGCTCAAATTTTTTGCTTCATTTCGTTGTTGCATTTCGTTTTGTTGCAACTTTCAAAGGAGGTTATTCATGTGCCACGTTACTAAACAGTAAACGATAGGTACTTAAGAGTGAACAAGTGACCGAAATAATTCAGTAAAATGCGAAATCGTTGGTCATTGCTACACCTTAGAGACTCATATGTACACGTAGACAAGTGCAAGTTTTGGCTGGGGCGTTCAATCCCTTCCCCTTTCAGTCTTCTTTTTCTTTGGGGGAATTAGGGACCCCACATCACAGACACACAACTTGTATAGACCTTACTGTTGTATCTGCCAAATGCATGTACACTGTGTCTCAAAAAAACTTCCCCGACATTTGCGACTGTAACTTAAAAACCAATGATCAGATTTTGATAATTTTTGAAAGAATATTTCCAACACAACGTGCCATCAAATGACTATTTAGTTTCCCACCTCACCTAACGTTTGTTTCTGCACTACCTGGGGAAAACACAATTAGCGAAATATCACTTTTTTTATCCAATGTGATATGATTGCTTAATTAACATAACACGTAAAACACATTTTGTTAACATTTCTGACACTTTGGCTGATATTTCATCTAGTCGTCTATTTTTAACTGCCTGCAGTAAAATTGTTTGAAGTGTTCTGCTCCAGACCAATTCAGGCTGTACCAGTCGCTTCTTGACTTCACAAACATTCCTGAACTTTATATGGTAGACACACTGCTGCATGACAGTCAAATCTTGTAATAAACCGGCTGTTGGGGCCCACAGATTATGATAGATGGTACTTATCGACGTTTTTTTCATTTATTTTAACACGTATTATGCCTGGTCTGATTTCCCTAGGTAGTGCAAAAGCAGACGTTGGATGAGGTGGAAACTAAAACACTTATTTAATAGCCAGTAATGTCAGAAATACGTCTGCCAAAAATATTAAAAATCTGCCAATCTTTCTTCAAGTTACGATTAATAATGTCAGGGATGTTTTTTCAGGCTTCCTGTTTATTCCAACGCATATTTCGCTTGATCTGATTTCCCTGGGTAGTGCAGAAGCATACATTGGGTGAGGTGGGAAGCTGAATGGCCATTTGATGGCAAGTTGTGTCAGGAATATTTGTACCAAAAATTTTCAAAATCTGTTACTTGGTTTTCAAGTTACAGTCGAAAATGTCGGGGATGTTTTTTGAGACGTTGTAACCAGGTTGCAAGAATATGACAGACGGCAGAATAGACGAATAGACAAAATGTCACTTACGACAATGCAGATATAGTCCAGGCCTGGCAACTCACATTTGTAGCAAATGTTTTAATTGCCAGAAGCACGCGTCATCAAAATCGCGTCCTTATCGGTGCGTATAAGTAATTCCGTTCCGTGCCGAAATTTTGGCGTTTGTCTCATAGGCCTACAAGTGATTGAAGCATCCATTCGCGATGCATGACTTTTCCACAAATTCCAGTTTAATCATGGTGACAACTCATTGATGTAGATCGTAATACTGATGTGAAGCACTTATTTGGTTTCTGTGCCGCGTTATCAGGTTACGTCAAAGGGACGAAAAGAGAGAAAAAGCTCGCAGTTTGAAACAGTGAGGATTTTAGCTGTTAAGCAAAAAAATGGTCGACTCAAGTAATTAACAATTAAGCAAAAAATATTTACACCCACTCAAGAATAGTCGACACAGTCGCCGGGAGCCGCACATTTAGCGCATCAACAGAATGTGACCAAAGCTTTAACGAGGACACCAATGACGTATGAAACTGCGTGTGTTTTACAAAACTTCGTATTAGAGCCTATACTGTGTCGGGTGGGACGTTAAACTCTACTCACTCAACCCTATACAGGGTGCAGCAAAAAAGTAGCCCCTTAAAGTTTTTCACTGTTTTCTCAGCAACCGCTTGGAATTTTAATTCGAAATTTTACAAATTTATTTGCTGAAGCCTGCTACACCTAACTGCCAAATAAAATTTAATTCTGTTAAAAAATGACGAAGTTATAGACTTTTTAACATGACCGCCTACCGATTTTTCAGCATTCAAAAATGTTCTGGCTTCAACGCCAGTTTAATAACATCGTTGAAACAACACAGTT
>Ga0209671_1009606_pt1 | contig 10139 bp, 3 predicted proteins | sample WorMetHERISLAND2_2_FD_187401 | JGI IMG/M metagenome (GOLD analysis project Ga0209671, IMG submission 187401) | Marine gutless worms symbiont microbial communities from Max Planck institute for Marine Microbiology, Germany - Olavius geniculatus... | ecosystem: Host-associated > Annelida >... | reverse complement strand
AACCAAAACTGTTTGACATCAAAAACGCAGAAATGCATTGAAAGTTTTGTATTAAAAGTTTCATTTTGAGTTCTGTTTTTATTTCCAATCGGTTTTGTTTCTCCGGTAAATAGACAACGATTCAACAACAACAACTGTCAGCTTCGTGTACGTAAAAACTAAAAAAAGAACTGAAAGTGTTATATGGAAACGAAATGAGAAAAACTGAAACGAGTACTGTAATGTAAAACAAAAAAATCCAGAAACAGATGTTATGGAGAAGTACTACATAAATCTGGTGAAAGGGAGTTGCCACCATTCCATGAGGAGACAGACACCCATCTTTTTTAATTAACACCATCCTGGTTTTGAGGATTTGGATTTGGGTCTGCTATTCCGAATGTCCGTTATTTCGAAAGTCCACTATTCCCACTAACCCTAACACTGGTGTGTATTTGCATAGTGGACTTTCGGAATAGCGGACTTTCAGAATAGCGAGCCGGTACCATTTTAAGGTAATGGTCCGTCATAGCGAGGGTTCGCCATAGCAAAAGCTGAGTCTTGACTTGGATAATTTTTTTCCTGCAATTAATATTGTTAATTATTATTTAGTTTTTTACTTTATTGTTTATTCAGTACGCTTTCGTCATCTGAAACACACTTTTATCATCTAAAACAGGTTTTTGGTGTCAACATCGGTGATTGCAAATGAATATGTATGGCAATGATGCAAATACATTTGCATTCGCAAGAGAGCGCTATTGTTTTGCATACAGGAGTACAATTTTTGAATAATATGGGTATGGTTATGGTATAGGGTTAGGATTAGCATATTTGAGAGAATTAGGTAACCATAGGTAAACAACCAAACTACGTCTTAACATTGGTGATGTATTTGAGACCTCTGGCTGGAGTCCGTATACTTTGCCAACTGGCAAACCTGTTTTATCCCATATAGCTAAGGGCGTGTCTCTTTGGCAGTGCACACACCGCCGAAGAGACACTCCTTAGCTATGGTGGACCCTTGCTATAGTGGACTAAGATTTTGTTTCAAGACTCGACAATTGGAAATTTACTGATTTTTAAGGAGGTGTGAGTTAGACAAGCAAGAGTGATGACAGATGAGGATCGAGTATTGCATGGAGTTTGGAGGGAGCTCAAGTCATACAGAATTGTGGCTTATTGCCCCTGATTTGCCTCCCGGCTTGCTTGCTCAATGGTTGGTGAAATGAAGTGTCATGAAGTATTTTTGCATGTACTATCTGGTAACTTTAATTACAATAAGTAATTGACAATATATTGGTTGATTAATATAATTGTTGTCTGTGAATGTTTCGTCTAGCATTTCTCTTGACTTCTTCGTGATAGCAAGCCATAGCTCACACGGTTTAAGCAGTGTTGACAACACTGGAAGCTGATCTACAATCACTCCACAGCAGTTCACTTTAATTGTTGGAGAACACAGAATTGTGACATTGTGACATCAAGTGGAATTTTACTAGCCAGAAGCGATGTCAGCATCAGGTATTCGGTTGGTAGTTCAGCAGCTCGTGAAGACTGTTCTCTTTTTTCTTCTGAGGTTAATGTTCATCGCAGTGCAGCATATCTACTGGCAACTCAATGGCACAGCGAGGAAACTACGTGAAGCTCGCTTGCCTCAGAACTATGAGCAATCGGCTCAAGTCCTTGATGTTCTTTTAACCCACAAGTTCTGTCCCATGATGATGACAACAACTGGCAACTTTTTGTGCATTCATAATCGCTTCGAGAACCCGCAGTACATTATTGATAATGACAACATCTCGCTAATGACCATTAATGAACACGATGCCATCTTCTGTGAACCTGAAGAGAAAGGTACCCTAGATTTTTTGTATATACATGTAATCTGAGAATGAAATTAGTTTATTGTTCCACTCGGTACATATTAGATTCATTTTAAGTAAATGAGTATGATAAGTAAGTGGACTAACCAATGCCATTGTCACGAAAATCCCCTCAGTACTGTACCTGCTGTTGATCAGAAACCCCCACAGTAGCGCGCAGCACACACCTGTACTCAGTGCACCAGCCAAGTCACTTGACTAAGGTGCAAAGCACAACTGAGACAAGGCATATGCTACGTGCAGGCACCTGTGTTAAAAACACGTCTAGCACCTGTAGAAGTAACGACATGTGGCTTTGGCTGTGAAAATAGACTGTGGAAATAGACAGTTATAATAATGTGCTGTAACATCTTCCGTTATGCATGCAGGTATGTGTCAGTGTTAAAATGTTCTTTGCGTTTGTCTCACACTACTGTTGTTGTAATTGTATCCTGATATTTAAAAATTTTGAGTGTTATAATAACAGTATTGTCTATTGAGTTTTTGGCCTATTATGTTGCAGAAACATGGTGAATTGGGCTTATAGGCCTACTATTTTGTGACAGATAGACAATGGCTTTGGCTGTGAAAATAGACTGTGGAAATAGACAGTTATAATAATGTGCTGTATTATAATAATGTGCTGTAACATTTTCCGTTATGCATGCAGGAAATGTCAACGAATGCTTTGAGTTGCTGCTGCCTGTATAACCTGAATGTTGCATGAGTCTGTTCCGTATTGTTCTGGTTCCGTAAAACGCCGCAAGAGGGTTGACTGTAATCTGATTGTTGGAAAGCGTGAAATTGTGAACTGAGTCGACACCAAATCCCTGCAGGACTACATCGCCGGGTTTTATTGTTTTGAATGCACCTTATTACTTAAACATAGCACTGTATTTTTTTTTGGCGTGACTATTTCTGGTCATTCATTTGCGTTATGCTATGTTTGCCATTTTTTTGTTGATGTGCACAAAATACGTTTAACCTACTTTGTGTCTAATTACCTAACACTTCACTAGTTAGGCGCTGCGGCCTACTACTTACGCGCCGTGAAACAACTTTAATTTTCTGGTTTCGTGACAGCCATTTGGCAGTGAGTTCTCCTAGCACAGGTTTTTTGGTCCACAGAATTCAGATTTTATCTCAAAATTGTGGTTTTCTTTTTAAGCCATTTAAAATACAATTTTTTGAGTCAAATTTTTTGCAGATTAATATGGTTGATAGGGCAAATATTTTTCTCTGTTGTGGTTCTTAAGTGAATGCTGTTCATCCTGATTGTAGTTGATATTATTATTTTGCAAATTTTTACGATAACGTATGATTACAGTTAGTATAGCATTGTTGTTTTATAGGTATGCATCTGTGGCGGCTGAAATATGGAGCATTTATTCATCATGCTCAGATGCAATACTGTCGACGACTAATAATTGTGCCTCTGATCACATTTCATCGAATGTCTGAGACGATTGGCGATCCAAACGCTGAACTGACTTTCCTGTACATGGTGCCTCGCTGTGGATCTACTCTGCTTGTACAGGTTTAGCACACACATATTATGTTTTGATTTTGTTTGGACATTTATTGTTTATTTCAGCCATTTTCACATGTAGTCTTGAACCCAAGCAATGGAATGCACGTGAGACGATATATCCATGGATCTGAAAGTTCCAATGTCTGGCAATTATTGGCCAATTTAGCTGCAGTGAAATCTTTGTTTGGATTTCACAGACTTAAACATAACCACTGTTAGTGCATGCTGACTGCTTGTGACATATGATAACACAGATGTTGTATTTGTATTTGCACTAACAGATAATGGAGTTCACAGAGCACTGTGTTTCAGTGTCGGAACCTATGTCGCCGATTATGGTTGCAATGAAGTACCGGAAGTCAGGCGACTCACCGGAACTACGTCAGCTGGCCCGTGACGTCATACGCTGGGAATGTCGACCGTACCCGACAATGCAACCGCAGCCTCTAGGATACTTCATCAAGTTGACATCAATCGTTATTGTTGGTTTCCCTCTCTTCAAGTAATTAATAACTCATAGTCATTTTTACGCGCGAAAGCAGCTACTGCTACTGCTTTAAGCGCGTCTTAGCCATTGCAATTCTGTTTGTCCGTTCGTCCGTTCGTCCATCTGTCTGTTTGTCACACGGGTGGATCAGTCGAAAACGTTGCAAGCTAGAATCATCAAATCTTCATCATCAGCTGCCTGGAAGACTAGTTTCAGGAACTGTAAAGCTTTTCCATAAATTCGAAGGGGGTCACCCCAAACGAAGGTGCTAAATGAGAGGGGGGTGGGAAAAATTTGCCATTTTCAGCCAATAAGTCACTGTATCTCAGTAATGTTAGATAGGGTCTAGGTTACTATTAATCACTAATAGGAAGTCATACACTAGCTCTCAATTGGCGCCGAATTCACTGACTTTGGATGACTTTGAACGCCAAAATAGGGGTTTTATGAGTTTTTTGGCGATTTCGGGCTGCGAGACACATTTCAAGAGCGAATTGCGCCAAAGTCAATTGAGATAGACATGGACAGGTCTCTGCGAATGAAATTTTCAGCATTGAACATAGATTATGACGGTTTAAGTCACGATTTTCTAGGTTCAAGGAAACCTGCGCACAAGAGCATCAAAAAGCGGTACCCCATAAAAATTGTTATTTTACCGTTGTTGGCCAGTCTTTTGTGAAAATGGTTGCTGATCACCATGGGCATGCTACCTATCACAACACGCACTAATGACGAGCTTTTTAGTCATATCAAGATCGATGACTTTGAAAGACCCTGAACTTCCAAAATAAGGGGTGTTATTGATTTTTGCCATCTTCGGCTGCAGCAAAATGAACTGCGATGAAATGACTTGAGATAGACTGACAGTTTGCGAACAGGAACTGCTTTTGCACGTCTTGTGAGCATTAGCGCAAATTTCTTGTTCTTAGTTTTACAGTTGGTGGCATGGTTTGGTGATAATGCATTGTGTTTGATTAATGAAGTTACTCTATCCACTGCAGGGTCTGGATCTGGATGGGTGACTGGTTATGGACAGGCAATAACCATCTCAAATCTCAAAATTCATCCACCCACCCAGGTCAACTCAGCTTTCCACTCTGCATGGGATGGTAAAATGTTGGTAAAAATGTCAGCTTTTACTGCCAAATTTGGTGGATCTGTGGCTCAGGATTAGCCTCCAAAAGTCGGTAGGCATCCGGCACTCATGCTGTATTTATCAAATAAAACAGGTAAACTTTCGCATCAGCATTGCCAGAATGACAGAACCGTAAACATTGTCCTTCACTATTATTACATTTATTACTATTATCTTCCATTAACTACTTTGTCTCGTTAGGTTGAGGAGAGTTGGTATGCATCTTCATTTATCGATTTATGTGATAGTGAGTGATTGATTTATTTAGTGTCTCAGATTGTCATTTCATGCAGAACTTCTAGTATAATGTCAACAAAGCAAGAACCATTTGTTTGTTTTGTTAGTCATGTGATAGTGTAACGCAGTTTGGAACTAAAAGAGGCACAGGTCATTACGGTCCCTATAATTGTTGTACAGTTCTTCTATGTTACTTTACTCTTACTAGTGTATTCATGTTGATATGATGGCAGCAGTTATCAGTGGTGACATGGCGAGGAGTGGTGGGGTGAGGGAGCAGTTTAATGCTAAATTTTTGCCTGTCATTAAATTATATTATTTATTTGTCTGAAAATTTTCTTCCAAATTTGGGGCTGAAAATCGTCTGTTTTGGGTAATTTAGGGGCATAATTGCTTTTGAGCACAATTGTTGATAACTTGCAGCTGTCCGTCAGAAATTTGCAGCTATATGTTGGATAATTGCAATTTTTTTCCTCAGCTTTTGTAAGTTGTAACCTATGACACTGCTGGTGGTTATACAAAGTATGTAATGTGAACACGTGTCTTCAGGGAGTTGTTTCCGGACAGCAAATGTTTGTTCATGTACCGAGATGTGGAAAAGATTGCAAAATCGATGTATCGTACTACCCAGGTTGTGCCGTCAGCTTACCTCATGATGCAGATTGGCAAACTGTCTCCCCGTTTAACCCAGTTATTGCTGAACTCATTGGGTCTTCATGGTGCTGACTTCTGCATGCGTTTGGATGGTGACCTCGCTTTTGGTGTTTTTCTGTTCGTTTTTATGGTCTCGTTCTACCTAGACGCTCGTCGTCGTGGGTTTGACATGAGAGCCGTGCACTATGAGGACCTTGTTGCCCGTCCTCTTGACATGTGCCGTGTCGTCTTGGAGTTCTGCCATCTGCCTGTCTCACTGGCTGAGCGCGCCGTCAACGCCTTCGACGTCGATTCACAGAGAAACTCCCTCTTCGCCAAGTCTATCGTTGGCCGTATTAAGGACCCGGAGGTGACACCAGAGGCAAAGGTGAAGTTGAATGAAATGCTGAAGAAATTTGAGTTGCCGCTGATCGACGAGCCAAACATCATTGTAGGCACTCTTACTTGACCAAACAATTTGCTAGAGCCTGCGAACAGTCATATGTGACTGCATAGTGTAGTTGAATAATATTTGTAAATAGCCTGCACTGACGTTTACATGTGGAGATCAGTATCTTGGTAGTTTTTCAGTAAGCTGCAGTCTAGTTTTTGCTAAGTTATTGTGTATGGATATTGAATAGTAATTGTGTATGCATGATTCTTTTAGACAGTGATTGAAAGTAAATGTAAAGAAGTTAGAACGGTTTTATATATCATTTGTCTTGTTTATTGTGAGACATGAGATGTTTTAAATGAATTTAACAAATATTTTTTTTCATTTCAAAACAACAAAATGAACAGTTTTTTGGATAATTTTTTCAGCATTGCTATTTTTCCGTTTTTTTTATCCCGTGTTTTAAACACAGTAGGCCTACTGTTATGATAATGCTTTTTCAGTTTATGATAATTGTCTCTGAGTGTTTTGTGTTGCATCATGCACATAGGAACTGTGTTGATTTTTAGTGTTTGACCAGCTGTATATTTTTGCTAATTTTTAACTAATTTCCAGTTCACTATTGTTGATACATGGCTTAGTATTTTATATTTATTTTTTTGTAGATTTTGACGTCTTTGCTATTAGGCTAAACTTCAGATCCAAGAATGATAGTCAGTTGTATTTGCAATGTTTGGTAGTCGTATAACATTATGCTGTTGTGTTGCATTACTATTTTTCAGTTTTTGGCATTTATGCAAATAATGACTTTTCATTTTTGTATTTTTTAACTGTGCTAATAAAAAATACTCGTTCTATATGATCATTTGGATGATTTAATACATCATTGTAATTTAAATGTTTGAAACCTGCATTGAATTTTGACAGTAATGGCCACCAAAAACACAGAGCAAAAGCATGTTTTTACATCTCTAAATGTGTCAGGCGTAAAAAAATTCTGTGCTGTGGCTGCCATTCATCCCCCAGACCTCCATCTCTATAATTTTTATTGGACCTTCATCAATATTGGTGCAATTTTTATTTTTTTCTGTTTGCTTTTATAGTTTTATGGAAACAAAATTGAAAAGTTGAAAACTACAATTTGTGAAATACAAATTTTCTACTCATAATATTGTTTAGGGATTGTACTAAACAGAACCATTCTTGAATGTAGAAACTGTTGACTGGTGTACATGTTTATGTCGCAAGTGGCCAGATATTAGTCACTCATTAAGTCTTTATCTTAAGGAGTGTTCGTGTAAATGCGACCAGGAAGTTTCATTTGATCGAGCCTTGCAAACGATTTAACATGCCGACATGCTGGACTACAGGTCTTGACTACAGGCCCTAATGATTTCTACCATTTTGTCGAAATCAGCCGAGGGGTTTCTTATCTACATGACCCAGAACAAGTAATTTGAGCAATGTTCACGTGACGCACGACAGCATCGGTGCCACAACACAGTCTTTTAGGCTTTCAAAAAGCGGAAACAACTCAAATGTTTCAGCGTATTCAGTACCCTCTGGTAAACTCAGCCCGTCGGTAAGCTGAGCCCACGCAGTGTTTGTTTAAATTGCCAGAGGGGGTTGGGGGTTGAACCTCCCCAAACTGTTTTCTCAACCCTCTAACACACTGTCAAGTTATGTTCTGGGGGTCAGCTATATACTATAAACATATGATTTCTACTATAATTTTCGTCGGGCTCCGATAGTCGAAAAAGTTAAACCCCCTAGCTAATTTTTCACAATTCTAGTCATTTCGTCACAATTTAGTTTTTTACTCTTGAAATGTGCACTGCAGCCAAGAATCGCAAAAGCCTCTAAACCCCCCTATTTTTGGGGTTCAAGGTTGTTCAAGGTCATCGGTGTTAATACCTTTGGAAAGCTTGTCAGGAGTGCTGCTGAAAAATTAGCCAGGGGTTTAACTTTTTTGACTATCGGAGCCCGACGAAAATTATAATAGAAATCATATGTTTATAGTATATAGCTGACCCCCCAGAACATAATTTGACAGTGTGTTAGAGGGTTGAGAAAACAGTTTGGGGAGGTTCAACCCCCAACCCCCTTATTTTTGGGGTTCAAGGTTGTTCAAGGTCATCGGTGTTAATACCTTTGGAAAGCTTGTCAGGAGTGCTGTCTGTATCTGTCTGCAACCGTTTTCACGCTAAACTAGCCAATAGCGGTAGGCCTAAAATAAGCATTTTAGGGCATACCCTTCTTTGACGCCATCGCTCGATGAAATCACTTCACCCAGCGCAACAAAATTTGTCACCAAAAAATAGAGAGTTCGTCTGCGAGCAGACAGTAAAGATTTCGTGATTTTAGCTTGCACCGTTTTGATAAGGCTGCAGTGTGTGACGTAGTGACGGACGGACGGACGGACAGACAGCTAAGCTCGACGATAGCTAAGACGCGCTTAATTGGCATAGCTGTCGCGCGTAAGAACGGCATTTGCCGTAGGCTGTAGCCTCCTAGGTACCGTTAATGGCGCTTTCTACGGTGCTGCACTCAGTGCGCGGTGACGTGGCATTTTATTCTGATCTGAGTCTGACCTATAGATCTTCACGTAGGCCTGCCTGTTTACTAGGCTACCGTTCAGTTCACACAGGCGGCTGCAGATAAGCGTATATGTAGGCTGACCTATGAAACGCTGCTGTAGCGAGCAACCATAATTATGTGGGCCTACATTATGTAGATTGCGCAGATCATTACTATTAAGGTACTTCTGCAGGACTTTTCTCCAGTCACCGGTAAAATTGAACTTGTGTAATTTGTAACAGGGGCTTAGGCACAGGATATTTATCCGGTAGCCGTATCAATAGCCTAATGGCTATTGATAGGAAAATCAAAAAAGTATTCGGTTTCAACCGGTGTCTTGGGCTCACCTTACCGGCGGGCTGAGTTTACCAGAGGGTACTGAATAAGCTGAAACTTGTTTACGCTTTTTGACAGCCTTAGACTGTGTTGCAGCTTATTCAGTACAAACTTTGTTAATTTTCATAGTTGATTAAGCCGCAACACAATCTTTTAGGCTTTTAAAAAGCGGAAACAACTCAAATGTTTCAGCGTATTCGGTGCCCTCTGGTAAACTCAGCCCGTCGGTAAGCTGAGCCCACGCAGTGTTTGAATTGCCGGGGGGTTGGGGGTTGAACCTCCCCAAACTGTTTTCTCAACCCCCCTAACACACTGTCAAATTATGTTCTGGGGGGTCAGCTATATGCTATAAACATATGATTTATATTATAATTTTCGTCGGGCTGCGATAGTCGAAAAGTTCAACCCCCTAGCTAATTTGTCACAATTCAAACACTGAGCCCACGACACCGGACCGCCGTTTTGGACGGCCTTAAACGGTAGGCCTACGTAGGCCTATAAGAGTTAGTACCCAAGGGTGCTCTTAGGTACCGGCTAAGGCTGTACCTGTCTCTGCGGCTGTACTACAAGCACCCAAGGGTACAAATAGCTTAAGTTGTTTGTAGGCCCCTACGGTTGCCGGATGAATAGTCACCGCGTTTGTAATAACGACATGTCGCAAGCTTTGCATAAGCTTAGACCTGCCTTTGCAGTGGCGGTGCCAGCTTTTTATGAGTGGGGAGGCCAAGGGGGGACAAGACATGTGTAAGGGGGACCACACTTTTTCATTTCGTACTTCAACCCCCTTCCCTTATCCTTGTCACTTTCACATGGCGATTTTAATCGCATATTTTATCGGTATGAAAGAAGACCATCAAACATTGTTGAATTTTGCAATTCTTGCTGGAAAATGGCAAAAAACGCACCTTCTCATATAAAGTCGCCTTTAAAAATTTTCAGGGTCGCACCGTGCCCCCTTAAATACC
>Ga0209671_1009605_pt1 | contig 10139 bp, 7 predicted proteins | sample WorMetHERISLAND2_2_FD_187401 | JGI IMG/M metagenome (GOLD analysis project Ga0209671, IMG submission 187401) | Marine gutless worms symbiont microbial communities from Max Planck institute for Marine Microbiology, Germany - Olavius geniculatus... | ecosystem: Host-associated > Annelida >... | reverse complement strand
CATCTAGATCTCCAAGGTTACTGGACCGATCTTCACCGGACTTGTTTCGCCTAACGCGGGAGGAATCGCTGTCGAACAAGTAGCTCACCGATTTTGAATATCTTTATCCGTTCCGGAGATATTCGCCGCCAAACTTCGAAGTCGACCGAAATCGGGCCAAATTTTGCATGTTTTTGGCCCCTAAATTTTTTTTGGGTAGGCTCCTTCAAAATTTTGGACCGGGATTATAAAATTGAACGCAGCACCGAGCATCGTGCAAAATTTCGCGCCGATCGGCCGACGGAGCTCGGAGATTACGCGAGGAAAAAAGAAAAAAACACGGCAAAACATAAGTCCGCTCCGCAAGCTATCGCTTCCGGGCGGACTAATAAGCGCTGCGGTAAAGCTACTATTACTGCTAACCGTGGTGCTGCTAGTGTTCAAGTATTTTGCACGTTTTTTAACCACGTTAAAATTTATACTTGTGTACAATAAGTCATGGTATGGCAATGAACTTATTTACGCGCGTAGTGTTATGTAACTTACTGTCTTTGTTTTTGTCCTACGTAGTTAATTAACAGCGACAAAGACATCGAACTAAATAATAATAGGGCCTACAGTAAAATGTAAAACATATTAATGCGAAATACGCGCAGTACGCACACAGCGAACGTTTTAACAATTTGGTCGTGCAGTTTTACGTTGAAATGTTTAATCGCGTGTTAATGGCTGATGACAACAGTCTGTCCAGCGCACTGTACGACCTGTATATGGGACTCTGCCACGGCAACTACAGCATGCACGATTTGTAAGAACGGCTGGTACACCGCCACTGACGGAACGTGCAAAGGTAGGTTACGTCACTTACCTCACAGAAAGCGTACTCAATCTAAGTACCGTAGTTTTAACAACGGATGTAAAAATGTTCGGGCTAATATGACAAAGTTAAACAAAAAGCCCAGTTGTCGCTAGGGTGGGCCGACCGTAGCGCCTATATCTGAAAGCCAGCGTCCGACTTACGGTCGTGGAAAGAAAACGGTTTCCCAGAGTGACTACGGTCCCATACACGCTATAGTGATGTATATCAAACACTGCAATCAACGCTAGAACACAATAATTCAGCGCGCGTAGGTGATGGCTGCAGGCAGCAACTTTGCATTTAAAATTGCGGCCAAGCCGTTGCAGATAGACATGGTTACTATTGACAGCCTATAGAAAATCGTCATCCCACTATCCAACGGTGCAATCGTCGACCCCCTACGACGTACGGTTTAGCCGGAATAAAGTAAAGTAAAAAGTAAAGTAAAATGTAAATTTATATAGCGCATATTGTTAAATTAACCTCTAATGCAGGCAGACAGACAGAGGACATATCGTACCTAAGGTTCAATCTAAAGATCGGCCAAAATACGTTTCAAACGTTGAATGTTGTTTGTGCTGTGGTCGAATGCATTGCGGCACATGTTTTGAGCGTGTGATCTGTAAGCAAGTGCGTCACTTTGCCTGTGTTTCAGCATGCGCCTCCGGATGCTCCAGGTGCAGCGATGGTTCTTCCTGCCTCGCCTGCACCGATGCTTACTCGCCACCACTAGGCCTATCTGCTTCTCCTCCGTACTCGTGTGGATGTAAGTCTTTCATTTTACGCGCAACAGCAGCTATTGCTGCAGCGCGTCTTAGCCATCGCAATTTTGTCTGTCCGTCTGTCTGTCCGTCCGTCTGTCCGTCTGTTACACAGGTGGATCAGTCGAAAACGGTGCAAGCTAGGATCACCAAATTTTCATTGTCGGCTGCTTGGAAGACTCTAGTTTCAGGAACCGTAAAGCTTTTCCATAAGTTCGAAGGGGATCACTCCGAACCAGAGCGCTAAATGAGAGGGGGTAGGAAAAATTTGCGATATCCAGCCGATACGGTGTTGGCTGAGCGAAACACGTCACGCCCTCTAGTGAGTACGAGTAAAACACTATAGACACTATAGCCGCCCGCCGGTCGTCTGACGGCCTCTGGCGACTGACTTAGACTTTGTTTTACTGGGCTTTCAAACATCCACCGCGGCTGTTGCGCGTTCCCGTTTGCGATAGCAGGGCTTTTCTTGTACAGTTTACATTCAGTACAATTTTTCATATCAATTCGTTTCTCTGCAGCAAAGATGCTTAATTGAAATCAGCATTTTAGAGCAGCTTCTGTGTGTTTCACGATGAGCTGGGAGCCATGACCAACATGCTATTTGGGTATGCGCCCAGCGGCTTCGTGCGCTACAAAAGTTGGGGGTAAAAAGTTACAATTTTCCAACGAGCAGCTAAACTTTTCCGACAGAGGAGATTATGGGTGCTTAGAAATTAAAGTTTGCCCTTAAATTTTTCACAAATTAAAGATTTTAATTTTTAAATTGTGTATTGTTAGAAGAAAATTTATTGACAAGAAGAAAATGTTTCGACAAGTTAAAATTTAGGACTAGCACGCCACTGCTGCGGTTCACACTGAATTTGGCTTCAACGATAAATGAGACAAATATTTGATGCCATGACTGAAAATGCAGTTCTGCCATTAATAGCAAATGGTAGATTTTACAATTGGTGTTTAAACTGCTTTCTATTGCGCTGGGGGAGCTTGGCTGCCGGAATTATTCTAGTTTAATTTGATGCTTAAATAAGCACATTTTACGGTCTAAAGCACACAGAAATGAAAAACAAAATTTTTTGTTATTTGCATAAAAAGATAAAATAGAAAAGCAGACAAACAACTTTACATGGTACTTAAGGTACTGAGCTACAACATGAGTCTTTAAAATCATTTTTCAGTGTTGAAGTTCTAATTTTTAATTCGATTTTTGCTGTATGGCATTCGTGACACTTCTAACCCTTAGAGAATCTGGTAGGCCTATGTCAACGACAGAGTTTATTTTACAATAGACATGACGTTAAGTAACATTAAACGTTTATAATCAATTGTAGTTCCGCTGAATCGATCACCTCTTAAGTCTTGTGTGTTGTTGTGTGCTGTACAGCGTGTGCTACGAACTGTCAGTCGTGCACTACGGCGGGTCCCAGCAAGTGCGACATCTGCAACACTGGCTACTATATTACCACAGCTCATGTCTGCCAGGGTTAGATATTTATTTCTGTTCACGCTGCTGTTGGCCGAATAAAGTTAGTGCAGTGTTTGTTTCGTGAACTCGGTAGGACAAATACGTCGGCATATTGCCGTTTACAAGTCGAGGTTACTAAAGTTTTAAGCAGAAGTCTACTTTTACGTTGCTTAGCTAAACTCTGTGTCTGGTGTACTGGGCAGGTTCGCGCCACTGCGAGTAGGCCTAAAGGTTGACGTGAGATTTCGGGATGTTTTTGTCGTCCGGTAACTTTGACTTCGACCTTTAAAACTGAAAATTACCACGTTAATTACTTTTACCCTAGGAAACCCTCTCATCGACTCTGGTTTTCTACGGGACAGACAGACTGACAGACAGACGTGCAGCATTTTAGGACGGTTGCACATTAATACAGGCATTTAATGATAACAGTGACACACAACGACAGCAGCACTGTACAGTGCTGTGTCTGTATTCTGTATACATAGAGTGATGGAAAAAGTATTTTAAAATCTTGCTCACTTACGTGATGTGGTCACACAAAATCTTAGAACATTTAAGTAGCCTTACATTTGTCATTCGTTACTGTGCTGTCCAGCGTGTGCGCAGAACTGTCACAGCTGTCCAATCTACGGTCCCGGCAAATGTGACAAATGCATCGACGGCTATGGTTTCAACAGCGCTCACACTTCTTGCCTCCGTACGTCATCCCACTTTTTCTGTTTCAGTGCTAGTTTTTCGTTTTGCATTTCATGTGTTTGTCATACTTTATAATGGGCCTACCTACGCTTTATTCGGTCGCTGTTCATGCGAAAAACTAATTTATGGTAGGCCTATTAATAATAAGGTAATAACAGACAGTAAATATTCCATACATTTAACATACATTATAGGTTTGGTTTCTACTGCTTTCTACACTACTACGTGTGTACATTTTGTTAGCCTTGCAGTTGTAAGTACAAACGTGTTGCATCATAAACTTAAAACTGTACCATTGTGCATCTGAGAGCCTGTCTGTGTTGCTACTAACTCTGATGTTGTTATCGCTGTTGTTCGTTGCAGCTTGTGCACAGAACTGCAAGTCATGCAACATTGAGGGTCAGAACAAATGCGATCCACAACAGTGTCAAGATGGCTATGTCTACAACTTTGGAACCCAACATTGCGACGGTAATTATTTTACCGCATACCGTCATTTTACAGTGTAGTCATCGTTAGTATGCGGTCGCGTTTGGTTTTAAGTGCAAATTTTTATTGCATTGTATTGCATGTACAGTAGAGGCCCTCATTCTGTTTGTTTGTTTGTTTTGCCAGAGTGTGCTCTTAATTGTCTGAGGTGCACTACAAACGGCGCTGGTCTCTGCGACGTCTGCAACACTAACTATCTACTGGACAGCACCTACTACAACTGTTCGCGTCAGTTACACATTCGTGATCCGTTTGCCTTTGTAGTAACTATAGACCTATTCACTAGGCCTATGTTGTTTGTGTTGCTGCAATAGGCTTCTGTGTTCGTTTTTTTTAGTTTTTTTTGCATCGTCACGTTTTTATTTTTGACTGCTAATTTGTGAAATATCTCGCCGATTTAGGAGTAGCCGATTTATAACTAAGATTGAGAAACTGAGGACGTCAAATCAGTCAATCAGTCAATAGATAGATTTCTGAAGGGCGTTTTAAACGGAGTTCTCGGAAGCGCCTAAGCGATGCTGCTGCTGATGTTGTGCGTAGAATGTGACGCGGCGTGCACATCCGGCTGTTTGGCACAAGGCACCGATAAATGCGACAAAGCGTGTGCCAGCGGATATTCACTCAACACCACCGACTACACCTGCATGCGTGCGTCTTTTTTTCTTTCTCTGTCTCTATTCACGAGATACTTTGCTGTGGAGCGGAAAACCACTGCCCTATATTTCACAAATGTTTTACTCACTGAGTTTAGTCGTATTTCCTATTTTTATGTATTCAGATGAGGTGTCAGAAACACTTTCCTACCGGAATCTAGTCAAAGAGCTGCAGTGCATTACATTACAGTCTTAGCTACACCATTTGCTTCACTCTAGCGCACGAAGAACAAACAGCTAAAACTTTACGAGTTTTACCATCAAACTTAGATATTGATTTCATAATAACTGTCACTTGTGGTGTACATTGAGCTTAACAATAAGTCCAGTTTTATTCTAGCTCATCATTAACTGTATGTTTTATTATCGTCGCTTTTTGGATAGTTCGGGGTGGGTTGTAGGCCTATGTACGAGCTATGTTTCGATCATCGATAAAAATACGTGCTTCGACAGAGAAGCCAGCAACAATTTGCAATAATTGCTTATTATTCTACCTTAACAAGTGGACTGCAGTAAGACATGTTTGGTGCAATATGTTTCAGAGTGTGATCCGTATTGCACAAGTGGTTGTGCATCACGTGGGGCGGGACTCTGTGACTCGCAATGTGCTGGCGGTTACTCGCTCGTGGACTCCGGTATCTCAGGCGAAACCAACTACACCTGCTCGCGTACGTCACCGCCATCGTTCATACTACACAAATGAAATGTGAACGCCCACAGCAAATTAATTCTCAAAACGTAACTTTGTCCAACTTTATATTTCACGTCTGAGTGTTGCGTTAAATTTAAATACGTAAATATTCAAAAACTTTTTATACAAGCCGATAAACAACGTGGTTCGCTACGTTTGCAGGGCAAAACGCACGATATAGACAATCGCAAGCCGTGCTGCGGACAGACATTGCTTGAAAATAGAGTTTGCTTACAGCTTAAGACGTTGCAAGCTGATACTGCAAACAGTGTTTAAAATTATTCTGAATATCAACTTAATAACAAACAGTCAGAAAAATTTTCAGTTTGTGTTGAATGGAAAGAAGCAGAATGCCACAGAATGTAGCAACTTTCGTACAATTAGCTTCTTAGCACATGCAGCGAAAGTCCTGATAAGAATACTGACAAAGCGAATTGGATAAAATGTGGAAGGAATCAGTTACATTGTAGATGATCAGTTAGGCTTCATGAGGGGCAAAGGGATCAGAGATGCCATTGCAGCACTGAGAGTACTCTGGGAAAGAAGTCTTCAACATGGAAAAGATCTCTACGTATGTTTCGTTGACTACGAAAAGGCTTTTGATAGGGTGAAGTGGAAAAAGATGATGCGGATGCTAAAAAAATATTGGAGTAGACTGGAGAGACAGAAACCTGATTACATAGTTGTATTTGGAACAGAAAGTTTTTATAAAATTAAACAACGAATCATCAGGTTGTTGTGATATTAGACAAGGAGTACAACAAGGTTGTCCTCTATCTCCAGTACTGTTTAATATCTATATTTAGCTTGTCATAAACGAAGAGCTAGCAGATATACAAGAAGGGGTCAAAGTAGGAGGTGTACTGGTACAATCCATCCGTTTTGCAGACGACCAGGCTATGGTCTCTCATACCCAGCGTGGACTTCAACGCATAAAGTAGGCCTATGCACTCCAACAGACGTCAGAGAAATACAACATGAAAATAAACGTCAGAAAAACCACGGTTATGCGAATGCCAGAGAGGCAGGACAAAAAGTTGAGAATAATGGTCAACGGTAATAAACTGGAGTCAGTCACACAGTTCTGCTACCTTGGAAGTATGGTGAGTGAGGACAGCAGAAGCAAACGCAAAGCACGACGTCGCATTGCATTGGCAAAGGAAGCTTTCAATAAGAAGAAAGTGTGTGGATCCCTCAGCCTCCAGCTGAAAAAAAACGCGTAGTCAAAGCATTTGTGTGGAGTATAGCGTTGTATGGAAGCGAGACATGGACATTGCAAAAGAATGACATAAAAAGGATTGAAACATTTAAATCGCGGATTTGGCGTCGCATGTTAAATGTATCTTGGACGGAGCACAAAAAGAATGATGAAGTTCTAAGAACAGTTAAAACAAGAAAAGAACTCATGGACACACTGAAAACTAGACAGAAGAGGTGGTTGAAACATGTGTTGCGACATGGTTCTTTGGTGAGAACCGTATTGGAAGGTCGACTGTCAAGGAAGAAGGGAAGAGGAAGGCCGAAAAAATGCTATTGAGCTGGCTACTCGAGACAAGTGACGAGGATATGGATTATTCATAACTCAAGGAGCTGGCACAAGAGCGGGCAAGATGGTGTCGATGGCAAACGAAAACCTGTTCGTAGGGCAGAATACAACAGCAGCAGCATTGAATGAACCCAAGTCAACTCAGCCTGGCCATCCCTCCGTGGGTAGGCGCAATGAGTACCAGAGAAAGGTGGGTCGTAAACAGGCACACCGCGTGATGCTCTAGCCTCGCATCCGTGGTCTCGCAGTGTAAAACTGGCTGAGGGCTATGGAAACGAAGATCAGCGCAGCCCTATAGGCCTTAAGCTCGGAAAGGACTTTTTGTTTTTACGTATTGAATTAAACAGGTTTTGCTCTAAAATTATTGCGTCTAAAGCTAGACCGATGCGCTGTAACTTGTGGCAATTGTATGTATAGGTTGCGACAAGTACTGTAGAGGTGGCTGTGTCGTACAAGGCACTGATAAATGTGACACCACTTGTGCGACTGGTCATACACTGAACACGACCACCTACTTCTGCAGTCCAGGTCTCTTACGCTATCATTTGCTGACTTGCGACGCTTCAGTAATTTTTCGATCATATTTATCAACGTCGTTTCAGAGTAAAATGCAAATAAATGGCCAATAACTACAGCTGTGTGGGAAAAATTGGAAAAAGTATGAATTCATACAGAATAATTATGATGATAATTATCGTTGTAAAAGGTGCATGAGTGATGGAAGACATATATGGTGTTTTTTTGTTGTTCAGTGTGCCATGTAAACTGCACGTCTGACTGCACCACCCGTCTCGACGGAAAATGCGACTCAACTTGTGCGGCTGGATCTTCGCTGCAGAGTGATGACTGGACGTGCGAGTGTATGTAACAACGAGCTGCTCATTTATAGTGATGATCAGACCGATTACCATTGGTTATTTCACCCTGCAAGGTAACCGACACTCAGCTGAGCAATCCATTGTGCCTTGATGGAATTGTGATAAGACAAATTTGACGTGCGCTTGAAAACTAGCGGCTACCAAAGCTACTGAACTTTGCCGCACTATACCAAACTTTAAAAGATTACTGACTTAGATGTACTTTTTGGACCACTCTCTGCTTTTCAGTTACTATTGCCCTGTTTTTTGCATGGCTTTGTGTATTACGTCTTCCGTTTAAACGCGCACGCAGTATCGTCTTTTCGTGGAAAAGTGCCCACATGATGCTGTTCGGCGTGTGTGTTTTGGCTTGATATGGTAAAATTCGTTAGAAAGGGTTGGCTGTATGACGGCGTGCAGACTGTGACGAAAACTGCATTGGCGGGTGTGCTACGCGAGGCGCCGGCAAATGTGACGCTGTCTGCAAAGCAGGCTACAAACTGGAGTCATATCAGTGCGTCCGTAAGTTGCACATAAATTTTGAAAATCATCGATGATAAACTACGATAATTATTACGCCATTATTACTTCTGCATTAATTTCTAACTTGTGACTTTATTGTTTGCTTTCAAATATTAACTATTAATTTTACTGCAATGATTTGTTGTTGTCTGCAATTCTGCCCGTGTGTTCAAAACAACAACAAAAACAAGAAGACGGGTGCACTATTTTAAAATAAAGTTTGACGTAAGTTCCTATTTTTTTATTCGAGTTATTTCTAGTTTCTTTGTTTTGAAATTCTTCATATTTCGCGGAAGGATTTTAGAACTCAAGCTCCTCTGCATTATAGACCGCTACTCATCGGCTTATCGGAACTAGATTATGATATATCTCGAATTACAGATCGAGCAATTGCAAAGGTTTCCGACTGGTTTCTGCTGAATGTTATCTATAAATGGCTGCAGAGTGTGATCCGAACTGTGCGTCTGGCTGCGTGACGAGAGGATCCGGCAACTGCGACTCCACGTGTCAGATCACACACAAGTACAACCCCACCAGCTACCAGTGCGAAGGTTCGTTATCTCGTTCATTACTATTTTAATGACAACAATGACAACAGCAACAATACTCTGCTAATAGTAATGACAGTGTTTATGGTGCTCTCGTCATGGCACAACCGTTGGAAGTGTTTGCTTGATGGGTATGGAAGTGCAGCGCTAAGCGCCTTGTGTGGTCTGTAAGTCTATTTGTAGGAAGCTAGTAACCGCATTTTTGCGGACGTGCGTTGAATTGTTACGAAATTTTACGGTATTTGCAATCTGCGACCATAACAGAGACATGCCTGATATTGGCTTTTTACTTCTGCATTCTTGGTTCAACCATGCACTGGTGTCATAATTGTGCCATGCAGCAAAGTTATTGCGCTGCATGCCATTATTCTTAGTTTCCAATAACAATACGAAAATGTTTTGGATGCTGTAAATGATTAGCTCAAGTGCAACAGTGACTGTTTGCTGGGGTACGTTTAATATACTTGCATGCTTAAACTATTTTATAACAGATCGAGAAAGATGCAGTGAATGCGCAGCCTGCTGGACAAGACAAGGAGATAAAACTCGCCTGGATTTTAAAAGTTTGGTGCAAGCAGTTAGTTCATTTGCTCAGTATCAAATACGCGGCTGTGTATAAGCGATATTTCAGTTGTCTGTATGTTGATGAAATGATGATGCTGAATTTACAGCATGTGACTTCAACTGCGCATCTGGTTGCAACACTCAAGGCGCCACCAAATGCGACACTCTGTGCAACAGCGGCTACGTTCTGACGTTGCCAGACTACACCTGCGAGCGTAAGTAGAAATACGGTACCCATAACTTGTGAATCAATTATTATTATTTTAGCAAAGGTAGTTTATTATACCCGCAGAAATATACATGCAACAAGCGGATTTGTAATAAGCTCAGGTATAAACGGTAATATGTCGACAACTTTGCTCATTTATACAGTCAAGCATTTCTTACTGTTATTGTCATTTTCGCTACTAGTCCAGGAGTATTAGGTCATATTGGGGTCAACTAAGGAAAAAATTACTATCAAGCTGTTTTTTTCAAAATAGTTAGCCTAAAGGACTAGGAGTAAC
>Ga0209671_1009604_pt1 | contig 10140 bp, 7 predicted proteins | sample WorMetHERISLAND2_2_FD_187401 | JGI IMG/M metagenome (GOLD analysis project Ga0209671, IMG submission 187401) | Marine gutless worms symbiont microbial communities from Max Planck institute for Marine Microbiology, Germany - Olavius geniculatus... | ecosystem: Host-associated > Annelida >... | reverse complement strand
CATTTAGGACTATTTCTATTCTCAGTATCTCTTATTTCATTTTTCTTTTAAACATTTCAGTTCTTTTTAGTTTATGTGCTAGATTAAACTGACAGTGTGTTTGTCAGTTTTTGAGTGCAAATTTTTCATTGTAATTGTAATTGTAATTGATCTGACTTATAGGCCTACACGTAAGCCTATATACACGTCGTACAGCAGCAGCTGTGTTGAGTCCGCTGCGTTCGCCAGGTGGCAGCGTTATTCTCGGTGAAGGTTTGTGCTGTCCCGGCGCTGCGTGATTTTCCAGTTACAACTATTACATTAGACGAGTGCGAGGGCTGCGGGGAGGGAAAAGGAGAGGGGCTATGGAAATCTAACCAAGCAGACCGGTCTCCGAAAAATAAAGCACTTCGATTTTTGTGCATAATTATTCATAATCAGCGCCATTTTCACATTGACCGCTCAAGGTTCATTATTGTCATAGGAGGCCGCCAAATGTGCCAATTTACAATGCGTCCCGGTTTTCCTTTGTAGGCTATAGCCTATAATCCATATCTGTCAAGTTTATACCTCCGCCAAGTAGGTAACGTTTTTGCCAGACTTTGTTTGTCTGACTGTTTGTCTGTTTGTTTGTCTGTGTGTTAGCAAGATAACTCGAAATGTTATGGACGGATTTTTCTTAAATTTTGAGGGTATGTCGGGCATGGCATAAGCTACAGGTGATTCAATTTTGGGGGTGATCCGGCAAGAATCATGGATTTTGGATCACTTTGAAATTTTTGTTACCATTGCGTTAAAGGAGGCATAAGCGAAACCGCTGGCAAAGCGAATATACTGACGCCACCTGGCGAATAGCTTTGCCTTGGCGAAGGTACCTGCGGGTTCTGACTGCTTTCTAGTTTTAGTACTAGTATGATTTTAATACATACGCGTATAATGTGTCGTGTGTATTGCATAATGATGATGATGATAATAATAACAATAATAATAATACATTCATATAGCGCCGTAGTGCCGTAGCGTCAGAGGCGTTGGATATTTTACGATGGTGTAATATAGGCCTAGCGGTATTAAGTTAAGGTCTATACCTGCTGACCGGACCGAATAGTTCAGGCCCGTGCTATGCATCAACGGATTGACTGAGTGACGCCGTGAAACAAAGACCTAGGCCTATTGTATAATCGCTTTACTAATCCTTGCTTCTGTAGTAAGTTAGTGCCGAATGTCAGCCGTAATTCCCGCAGATTGCTGCAAGGTCTTACGACAAAGATCTCTAGGCTTGCAAAGTGTATAGGAGGATACCGTTACAGATAGGCACGTGCCATAGGTACCAGTAGATTGTACTGTAGTCTGTCTGCCTGCAGTCCTGCCTCAGGGATCATCCTGTCCTGCAGAACCATCAGTCTTCGTCCAAAACTAGACTTCAGTTAGAAACATTCTACCGAGGATCGACTTTCACCCACAGGCGTACATGCAGTTTCGCTGCGTCCGTCGTGTCTTTTACAGGTGCATACTCTATATGACTTTTACTTCTCGTTCTGTTAGCACATCGAGTGCGTTCGACGACGTTATTTACAACACGCTGTATTTCACACAGATTACTTACTTACTTGATTATTTACATATCGAAGAAAATTATTCGTTGACTGTACAAACGGTGAGACGAACGGGCAAAACATGTAATGCGGCCTACTAGGACGGCCGCATAATAACATAAAACAAAAATGTCAATATGGAACAGGAATATTACTATGAAGGTAGCAGAATTGAAACCGATTAGCTGATTGCAAAACAAGGATATAATTATTTAGCAGTAGGCCTTTAGTATATATCAACATAGCCTATAGCATATGACATGATGGCGCTTTCAGTGGCGTATTTCAGACAGAAAGGCGCTGAAAGTAACGAGCACGTACTGACATAACTCACGTGACCTATGCCGTATCACGTGACTCTGCTTGGCGACGTTAATTGGTTAATGAATTGCGGAGACGTGAGAGCTGGCGAAAGACAACGGACGAGCACCTACTGGATCGACGTACCACCCGGTAGCTGACCTGTTGCACAGGTGATGGGCGTGCGTGATGGAGCTTTCTCGGATTGACTTCGTGATGTATACCGTACAAGCGCCCGTTTGATTTTTAGCCCTTCGGGCCTCGCCTGCGGCCTCGATTTTCGGCCCTTCGGGCCTTAACCTCAGTCTCGATTCTGCGTCCGAAAGAAAAGCTATGGAGGGTCCACGGATATCCGCGTCCGCAGTCCGCGGCCCGCACACGAACTTGCTGCACAATTTGTAACTAGAAAGCAGTCATAGCCCGCAGTACCTCCGCCAAAGCAAAGCTATTCGCCAGGTGGCGTCACCATCTTCGCTTGCCAGCGGTTCCCTTATGCCCCCTTTAAGTAACGCAATGGTAAGGAAAATTTCAAAGTGATCCAGAATCCAGGCCTCCTGCCGGATCACGCCCAAAATTGAATCACTGGTAATTTATGCCATGCCCGACATACCCTCAAAATGCCAGAAAGATCCGTCCATAACTTTTCGAGTTATCTTGCTGACTCACAGACAGACAGACAAACAAAAACCGGCAAAAACATTACCTCCTTGGCGGAGGTTAACATGACTACAACGAACCTTTCACTGCAGTAGACAAAATGTGGGGTGTTGACCTGAGTGGCTCGACTCCTGCTACGGTGAAAAAATACTCGCTGACTACGTACTGTATATTTTGCCATTCGTTTGGGAGTGCGGGGGACATTGCATGTAAAGACGCAGCATGCATGAAACGACGAAGTTCTGTAGGTGAAGCAAGCCAGCAAGCGTTCGACTCTGACTCTGAGGCGCTGCGGCGGCAAACATTTCTGCACCTAGCTAATGTCTGGTCACGGACTACCAATCTACTAGACGCCTGGTCTATTGGTGGAACGAGATCGGCACTAGCAGCGGCTAGCGGTCCGCAAGTCGACATCTGTTGACAATTTGCTGGGCTCGACCGTCGACGGCGCCGCAGCTGTGGCGCATTTTGAGAAACTTCTCTTGCAACGAGACGTCTGGGGTCTTGCTGCGATACCTCCGATGTGATGATATGGTGACCAGTCTCGGCTGACATTTGATGAAAAAAAGATAGCAACTAGTCAGCTAGTCATAGTACAAAATTACAAACAGTATTTTGCAGTGCACGGTTAAACTTCACTCATACGTTGGAAGAGTCTGGCACATCACATCACGGTCGTGGATGCAACGTCCGTCAACTGCTTCAAGTCGAGTCTCGATATGTGTTGGAAAGACGTGAGTAAGTAAGAAAGTAATTTATACAGCGCGTTGACTGTAATAACCTCGAACGCGTTCGGCGAAAAATGAGAATGTTTTATGTCTTGAAATGTTTTGTGAGACATGTACGTTTAAAGCCAAAGAGTTTTACAGTCTGTCGTCACCCAGGTTCAAGATCAAGTTCGCTCATTCACGTCAAAATAGGCCTACAGCCCCAAGTGGTCACACTGTACGAGAATGTTGCCTGGCCGCCACACCGTTTCACAATCTCAATCGACACGTACAAGCTGCGTCGAGAATTAACGTTTCGTCGCACACACCAAGCAATGAACGCAGGCACAGACAAGCAACACTGTCCCTCCATGTAGGCCTACACACGGACACAGCTTTCCAGATTAGTTCTATTTAGAAGGCCACGACACGGACGACCTGGGCGTCGCAGACTAGTACAGTACCAGTGAGATTTGAGGCTTGGGTGCACATTGAGGTACCATGGGACAGGGCCAAAATGACAAGGAATTTGGCGTGCGAAGACAATATTGTCATTCTGCTAAATGATGTTTTTCACGAATTTGACAAGCTTATTTTGCTGAGTGCTCTGTCTGCCCCAGGTCGGGTCAGATCTTTATCGACCAGCCGCTGCTGTTTTCAGTCACGAATGTAGGCCTAAGTAAGTAACTAACTGCGTTAAATGTGACAACCTCGAACGTGCTCTGTCTGTGTGCTGCTGGTAAAACGAGAAGTAAAGATGTTTTCGATTGCGTCTCAAACTAGTTAAGAAGTATGTACTGCATTGAATAATAATAATAATACATTTGTATAGCGCTGTAGTGCCGTAGCTTCAGAAGCGCTGGCAGAGCAGGTCAGTTAGCTGTATGCAAAATTATATATGTGAGTTTTAAGCCTAGATTTAAATACAGAGAGAGTGCCACAGTTAATGACAGAAACAGGCAGAGAGTTCCAGGTTATTCGCTATTACCAATTTCTTCCAACTTTCATTATAACTTTCGAAAAAAAACATTCGAAAGTGTAAAGCGTGAAGTTTTCGCAGCCGAACACCCATCACTCCATCCGTTTATCAGTTCCCCTGCCCGTACGTTTCGTGCTCTCGCAGCCTATAGCCTAGTCCTACGTGTCGAGTCTTGCCGGCTTGCTGCGTGGCACAGAACAGAAGTGCCGGTTGCTGCTGTTGCTGCTGCTGCAGAGTGCGGCGTATTAGCGCAGGCACAGGCAGTGACTGCGGGACTGAATGAGGTGTCGCGCACACGCGCAATATCAGCGTCTTTGAGTATCAGTCACTTACACTTCGCCGTCGCTGAGATAGGGTGTCTGTCGCACGTTATCAAGCTCTGTCAGTCTCAGTCGCAAACAGTCGTAGACTGTAGAATTAACAGTTCTGCTTTGGTCAGCTGTCGGCAAACAGTTACAGTGTATCACGCTGCAGGTTGTCAACGCCAGAGTGATATGATATTGTCGTCGTCTCTCAAACGACTACATCCTGTCAGATGCTGAGGTAAACACTCGGGGCACAATCGCAACACTTTCCCACCCAAATCCTAGAGTCATATGCCTATCTACCATAAGCATAGATCGCTATTTCATAATTTTTTTGGAGGGGAACTTTTGCGATAGCGCCCTTACTTTGACTACTTTGACTGTGAAAGCTCATGAAGTTGAATGTTTGAACAGAGAAACGTAGGCCTACAGCACTGTGGAGTGTGGAGCTAAATAAAACGACGGTAATTTCTCGCATTAATCTTACACCCATGGAACTTGAGACTTTCAGGTTGCGGTTCGAATCTTAGCCATGGTCAAGTTGCTAAACTACTAGTATTCTCAGGTCAACTCAGCCTCCTACTCTTTGCCGGAGGAGAAATGCATAGGATGTTATACAGGCTACGAGGCTGAATGTGGCTAATTGGGGCGCTGGTTTGTTTGTGTGCTGCACTGCGAGTCTAACTGTTTGCTGAGCAGGCAATGGATGGCCGCAGTCGCACTTGCAGTGCGCCGCGGTATCACGTCAATTAGCTGCCACGGCCGAGATTGTAAAACGCTTCTGGACGTGACTCGTGATCGTGTAAGCAGCGTTATATCAAGCGTAATGTACGGACCACGTTTTCCCTTCTTGTTTAATCTACTCGTTATATGCAAATGGTGTGTTAGGTCTTGTTATAGAAACTATTTGGCCTCTAAAATCCACCAGTTGTCAGCTTCAGTCAAGCAAGTCCGTGGGACGATCCAGTCTATAAGTAATGCTGCAGTGCAGTATAACGGCGGAGCGCATGAGAGTTGCGATACCTGGCCCCTGATACAACTGACGTAACGGAGGCGAGCGTTTTGTTTACAACTTTTACGTACACGTGCGGCGAGCGAGGCTGCGCGGCATGGCGCCTACTATAGACGGTCATCGCATCGTGTTGGGTTGGCATCTTGAACGCTCCGTGCAGTGCAGTCAGAGATTCAATTCGTCTTAATGCCGACATGCACACGGCGCGTCTCCCGACACCCATGATGTTTATGCAAACAGCAAGGCCATAACCAAATTTTTGTTTGGGCTGCCCTCCTTCCTTCTCTTCCTCCCTTATGCTACTTCCTTTTCCTTTCCTCCTTTTTTTTCGTTTGTTCCCTATGCTATCGTTCCATCAGAAGTGTTCTGTGAGGCTAGATTCCCATCTCCCTCTCGATACCTGCGGCGTTTTGTTGTCGGCGTTTTAACCTCCGCCCTGTGGCCCCTTTATAGCTCCAATATTGACGGACGACAAATCGAAGCCGCTGCTGCAAACATCGGGAACGATGAAATGAAGAAATGATATGAAATGTAAAGTGTATCAGATAAAACGCTTTGTCTTCAGTCGCAAGCAAATTACAGGCCCGCACCAGGGCAACTCAACTACAATGCAGTAAACTTTTTGTCGCGTTGCAGTTGTTTTGCACCTGTGCGGATGCCATTAGTTTGTAGAGTTTATTCGTCCGGTAATGGCAGGTCACCGGCGGTGTCGGCAGTCAGACAGTGTATCTCCGTGTCATGATGTCGTCGTAGATTCTTCGACTGTAACCCGCCTCAGGCAGCAAGGTCTGCAGACGTTTCCAGGTACGGAAGAACTGTCGGGATGGCCCGGCTCGTCCTGGGCTCTGTTCGGCCGTGCTGCTGGTGACTGCTTTATGAAGGCCGACTACCGGACTGCAGTAGTAGTAGTGTTACTTGGTAACCGGAACCATCTCAGTGCGGGTCACCTCTACTGTGTTGGCGCACTCGAAGTCAATGGATTCGGGTCCGCTATTCCGAAAGTCTACTATTCCCACTAACCCTAAGGCTTACCCTAAAGCTGACCCTAACCCTAACCTTAACACAAACGTCACTGTGAGGTGTATCTGCACAATGGACTTTCGGAATAGCGATCCGGTACCAGTCAATGAGTTAACTAAAGTAAAAATTCCACCTGGTTCGATTTGCTGCGGATTAGTTGTAAAACAAACTATACAAAAAGTTGTACAACGAGCCTAAATTAGCCTAGCTTTATGCGATCAATATCGTATGACTTACTGCTTTTAACTACTGTATAATCTAAGGGCTACGAAAGATCCGCAGCATTCTCACATGGCGAGATGTTTCACGGCTTGTTGTACGACTTGTTGTAGGATCAGTCGACAAGTGGAGTAGTGGAATCTGGGCTTAATACACTGACGTCGCACTGACCAGTGACGGGTCAAGCTGTGTCCGGCGACATAAGGCCGCCGGAAGTGTCTCGTTGCGTGCACTGTTTGCCCGGTTGACACCTGCTGCTGCTGCTGTTGCTGCTTATACGCCAAGTTATCACTCCAGCCCTGCTAAGTACGTTCGCCGCTTTAAATATTTTGTTTGACTTCGACAGAAGATAGTATTTAACGTTAATAAGTTAAAGTTACGCAGACAATTTGTGCGTGACGTGTTTGGTCTATACAAGTAGTCGGCGAAACAGAACTGCCTTAAAAGCACTTTTAACGGAGTTTAAGCAGTCTGCGTCGTATTCTCCGTATACGATACATTGATCATGTAGCCAACTCCACGGTTCGACTTCGAGCTGGCTCACCGCCGCAGCTGTCTCAGCTGATTCAGAGAAGTCGGCTTCCACTTTTCGGTCAGGTGGCAAGGATGGATGCGTCACTTGACATCTCCAGAGCACTCAAAACATCAATCCGAGGTCTGCCCATAGAGTGGAAGCGCCCTCCCGGACGCCCTTGCCACACGTGGCTACGTACCCTGGGAGCAGATCTCCAGCCTCATAATCATGGTCTCAACTCGGCTTGGATATGCGCCCAGGATCGAGAACACTGGAAGCACCTCGTGGAAACCGCTACGCTCCAGCTCGGGGCATGCGCTTGATGATGGTGATGATCGCAGGTATATGTCAACTAGAATACTGTATGTGCCACTGCAACGTTATAAAAATTATTTGGTTGATTTATTGAATGAATCCCAGCAGATCGTGTAAACACACGTAATGTGTTGCAGCTCATTAGAAGAAGATCGGCGGCTACCGACGCGTGTCACAGTCGATGATGACTGCAGTATACGCCTCGCATTGCTAGAGCCCCGGAGCCAGCCCCGTCCATTAAAGGGTTTCCTTTTCACTATTTTCGTTACCTGAAGATTGTCTATCCTGACCCGATAGCGTGGTAGCTATTTTGGGATTACGAAAACCTGCTCGCCAGCCTCACGTACATTGGAGGAACTGATCAGACTGGAAAGACATTTCCCCCACAATGATATCTCGATAAAATAATGAAACAAATGAACTGCTTTTTACGAGCATCATGCAAACTTCACGTGAACTCCACACGGACAAGTCACTTATCTCTGCAGCACTGACTCGCGTAAGGTCCCCGGCGTGTATACTGTTTGAACAATTTTAACAGTTGCTGTTGGTTAATGCACATTTAATGAAAATGATACGTGAGTAAACAAAAGTTGCAAACATGATGCATAAACAGCAGAAGAGACCCGATTAGGCTACCCAAAAAGGTGTCACTTTTGAGTGGGCCCACCCTGTATAGGCTACTAGGAGCATGCTAGGAGACCATGCATAGGCTGCCGACACTCGAGAGCGTGTGTTGCGTGTCTGTCAATGACCAAACGGTAAACAAAGTTCTCTATATGCCACCCGTGAACCGGACGTAGGCTTGTAGACCTAGCTCGTAACTCGTAAACCATCGGAGCAGTTTTATAATGCGACCAATAAACAACTCGACAGACATTAGGCTCTACGCTAGAGACCTGCCTCCTGCCTATCTGGTTTCATATCATCGGCAGGAGGCGAGAAACTTTTATATTTTCTACGGCGCGGTGATGATTGTGCGGATACGACCGACTCTGTGGACCTGCAGACATTGCATTATGCCACAGGATACACTCGTGTTATGTTTGCTCTGCTTATGCGCAGGATTTCTCTGAGTGGTGGGTGAAAACTTTGTCTTTTCTTCTCTGTTTGTCCTAGCAAAGTCCAAACGCCAAATACATTTTGGTGTGTGTTGACATAACAAATATTTATATCAACAATTTTTTTCTGTATCAAACATGCCGAAACTGTAACAGAATTACAACATGAAGCTGGGACAACTTTGGTACTTTGTGCTTTTCGGTATCGAGGTGTACTTTAGGCTAGAGTTTGCTGTGGCAAAAATTATTCTCAGTTTTTTTTAGCCCTTTGCGTACGCCTATGCTATATAACAGTTCACAGTAAAATGCTAACTCTTTTGCACAAATAAGGGTGAGATAACAAATGTTGTTATACTTCAACGCAAAATACCTGCACGCGATTGGTCCAAATACGTCACGTAACGTTCACATAGTCATCTCCTCAGCGACAACGCAGTGACATCGTGCCTTCCACGGAGGCACTGTTGTTAATAATGCCCTCTCAGAGGGAATTATTTGATTGGCGTCGTCATCACGCCGATGCCGGTCACGCCTCATTAACATTCGAAACGTCTGTGACCACGCCGATGCCGAATTCATGTATTGTGGCAAAACGGTACGTCATACGTTATCAGCAGACAACTATGCTTACTTTGTTTGAACACAGCGTAAAATACCGCAAATTTTGCGTAAAGGCGTTGAGGTATACCAAAACAAATAGAGACAGGCGTCTCGATCATTATTGATTTTTTTCCTTTAGTTCGTAATATGTTGCCTTTGATCTCGGGCAACATTATTACGAACTTCGGGTTAAAAATTTTCAATAATGATTTTGACGCCAGTCACTGTTTGTATATTATGTGAACTAGTATCTATAAGGTACTGAACAGTAGTCGTCAAAATGTAGTCGTTTATTTATTTGCGATAAATCAAATAATAATTGTACTTGTGGTAGATTGAACGATCTGGCCAGCAGAGTCGCCAATATACTTCTGCTCTATCCTATCGTCTGTCGTCGGTCGGGCGGTTTCCGGTCACGTGACAATGACGTCATCAGGGCAGTTCACTGACCTTCCCATGACACAATGGCTTAGACATCTGCTGGCGCTCGTGATTGTTTGTCCGACGTCGACGTCAGGTTTCACGTGTTTCTGTTATTAATGTTTAGTGTTTTATTAGTCCGCCCGAAAACGATAGTTTTCGGAAGGACTTATGTTTTGATATGGTTTTTTTTCCTTTTTTAGCCGCGTAATCTCCGAGCTCCGTCCGCCGATCGGCGCGAAATTTTGCACGATGCTCGGTGCTGCGTTCAATTTTATAATCCCGGTCCAAAATTTTGGGGGAGCGACTTCGAAGTTTGGCGGCAAATATCTCCGGAACGGAGATATTCAAAATCGGTGAGTTACTCGTTTGACAGCGATTCCTCCCGCGTTAGGCGAAACAAGTCCGGTGAAGATCGGTCCAGTAACCTTGGAGATCTAGATGTGAGTTTGTACCC
>Ga0209671_1009602_pt1 | contig 10140 bp, 4 predicted proteins | sample WorMetHERISLAND2_2_FD_187401 | JGI IMG/M metagenome (GOLD analysis project Ga0209671, IMG submission 187401) | Marine gutless worms symbiont microbial communities from Max Planck institute for Marine Microbiology, Germany - Olavius geniculatus... | ecosystem: Host-associated > Annelida >... | reverse complement strand
TAGGCCTAATACGACAAATAACATCAAATGAAGAAGGCTTTAGACTATGTTAGTGATTACCAACTAAAGTCAGCTTGTAAGGACGCCATATGCATAGCCCCATCTAAGGTTACCCAAATGATTTTTTGCTGTTTTAGAGGACTGATATCATTATATCGTCCTTACACACAGTTGTAAACTGGTAAGTTTTCTTACATATATTGCGTTAAATGCTTACCAAACGATTATTACTTTGAATACTTTGATTAATCGTTTAGCAAATTAAACCGTAAGCACAACCCTAGCATGATTTTAGTGAAAGTCTACTTTTGCATTGTTTGTGTTGTGTTTTGATATCGGTTTCCGGGTGAAATTTTCTTTGTTTTTTGGTTAAAAAGCAGATATATTGTTTATACAAGTGAATTACTTTTAGTGTTTAGTGGTTTACTAAAGAAAATATTATGATGGATGATTGGAAACTGAAGACATCGCCGGTGGTTAGACTGGAAAGACCGAATGAAAGGTTTGTAGACTCGCGGCTATGGGTAATAAGCGGATGTGCGGATGTGGCAACGGGTAAAAGGCGGATAAAATGTGCGGATGCTAAGTGCAAATAGTTGGATAAAAGACGGATGTGCGGATGTCAGTTTGGTAAAAATTTACATTAGCTCTGCCACCCCAGATTGCTTCAGATGTGACTGATTTTTCTTTACGCACTCAGCACTGCCGGCATGTCCACAACCACTACTGGTCAGGAGTCTTCAACTTGTTAAAGTTTGACCATACGCCGAAGAAGAAGAAGAAGAAGAAATAGGTATAATTAGTGTTGTTATGCATGTTTCAGAGTAATTTAATGGTGGGAAAATGCAAATAATTGACTACTGAGACCCAAGAACAAAGTTCATTTTTTGGGCTGAATTCCATCATTCTAAAGAGGGTTTTTTTGATTGGGTTTATAAAGAAAAAGAGGCTAGGTCTTTTTTGGAGAAAAACAAGAAGCACAAAAAACACTAATGGGGCCAACTTGCGAATGAAACACGTACTAAATTCAATAAGGAAAAAAATTTTATTGCTGGGTGTAAGCCTCATCTGGAGTATTAGTCCACTGACCATCAGGAAGTTTAAGCATCTCCACCTTATTCTGTGGGGAATGTCTCAGTATCTTACAGAGTCTAGAAGACTCATGTGTATTTTCTGTACTCTGGCAGAAGTCTAGCCATGATGACGTTCTTCTTTTTATAAAATTGTCAAAATGTCATCTGCTTTCAGACGTTACATATTCTACGTTGCTTTAGAGTAGAGATGGGTGGTATCAACTATTTTACAAAAGTGATTGGAAGATACATGTAGAACTAGGAAAATCAACGCAATTTATGCACTGTTGTAAAAATATCTTTGTTGAGCAAACAATTGTTTTTCGAAAATAAAAATTATGATGTTTCAATGAAAATTGTTTTAAAATGATTGCAAATTTGTAAAATTATGGAAAATAACCCAATTTTGTACTCCTCCAAAATGTGGCGGTATGAAACGTTAATTGGAAATAAATTAGGGCTACCGGAAATTCCCTGGAATTCCTGGAAATGTTATTTTCTTTGAAGTCTAGAAAAAATTCTTGGAGATTTTGCAAATACACATTTTTGCATTTTCCAGGCATTTTTCATTCAGGAAACAGTCTAAATTAGCGTTGTTAGGTGCATTATAGCCAAATTTTGCTAAAACACCAGCTCATTTAACGCCATCTTACTTTAGGTTACGTGATGTACGAATTCACGTGGTCTGTTGCACATGAACATCAGATGGTTCTTGTTGTACTTTCTGTATGCTGTTGATAATTTATCTGCAGGTATGATAGTATAATACAATTCACTCAACGTAGCAATTATTTGATACACAAAATGTGCAATGACAACAGCTAAGAGCTTGCTTTACTCACATGAGTTTAACTAAACTCAAATCAACTGCATGCTGCTGTTTAGTTATATAAACTAAGAATATTCAATGTTGATTTATTACACAATACTCCACTTGTGTTGTGCCACTTCATTGCTGCAGGGCACTGGTTCACTTACATTTGGCAACAGTATTCATCAACCAACCTATGACATTTAATGAATCGCAAGACGTTGCTCTTGAATTAACAAAATCGAACCTACATTATTCATGTAGCGGTCAACCAACCACACATGTGTCAGCTATTTAAACCATGAACATGTCAGAATTATCTGAACAAAAAACTCATTCTTTGTCAAAATCTTCAAAAAATTACAATTTTTTTTGCACTACACACATCTGAAACAGAAAAAAACTACATTACTATTGGTACTTGCTTATGTTTCTGACAAAATACATGGTTTAGATGTGAGATATCAGAAGAAATTCTGCCTCAATGGTAACCTTAACTTGCATGAATTCAACTTGAAATTATTACCCGATGTAGCATCCAATCCAATGTACTGTTTGTGCGTTTGACAACTAATCAGTATTGGTGACTATGATGCATAATTTTGTAGGTTGATGAGTCAGCCTGCTTATGTAAACATTCAGCCAAGTGTCGGTATGTTAGCTTTGTATGATGTCTTACATTGCTATTGCTACTGAACTAATGTGTTCAGTCTACACTGTTTTTATGTATGTGTCATCAGGTGCACCCTGAGTCAAAAATGTCATAATGCCAGATATTAATCCATTTTTATAATAATTTCATTGACAGTAGACACACTTTTTAGAACATTTTGCAGTAAAGTGATCATTAAATATTTTACGATTTTTTAAATATATTGCTAAACTCCCATGTGAACATATTAATGTTACTAAATTACTGGCTGATATTCATGGACTTGATTGTTTCCTGAAACATTTTAACAATAAAAACAATTTTCCACTGACTGATTATGTGACATGCAATAGCAGCAGTCCTGCCACCTGGCGAGTCATGTACAGCATGCAATAAAATAATAATACATTTTGAACAAATACAAAAATTTGAGGGTAAGATGCCGTGAATTTATCTGCAACCATTTTGGCGCAATTCGCTTTTGCGCCACAGCTGAAAATTGCAAAAAAAACACGATAATCCACCATTTTTTAGAGCTTAAGGTCGTTCAAGGTCATCGATGTTGACACCATTTAACAGCTGGTCACTGGTGCTTGTTATAAGCAGCATGTCTGTGTCTGTCTGCAAATGTTTTCACACTAGACGAGCTAATAGCGGTAAACTAACCACTTATTAAGGGGGTACCCCTCTTTGATGCCCGCCTGTGCAGACCTTTTTGAACCTGGAGGATTGAGACTTAAATTGCTAAAATCTGCATTTAATGCAAAAAAATTCATATGCAGGTTGTTTTGGTCTATATCCAGCCATTTTGTCGCAATTCATTCTTAAAATGTGCGCTGCAGACAAAAATTGCAAAAAATTTACTAAAATCTCTATTTGGGTAGCTCAAGGTCGTTTAATGTCAAAGCCCATTGCCACTGTTTGTTATGATAAGCAGCATGTCTGTGCAATGTGTGCATATTTGCAACTGTTTAACGCCTTGAACCTAGGGAGTTGGGAATTACTCAGTGCACAAAGGTTTAGCAGTTTATCTCATAAATTGTCTATTAGGAGAAATAAGCGAAAGTAACTGACTTTGACAGCTTCAAGTCATTTCGGCAAATATATTGTAATACAACAATTTCAAAATTTTTGCTGTATTGTGCAGTGTTTGAAGTTGCATCAACTATTTTTTGTTCAATTCGTATTTGTGCACTGAGTCTAATTCGGTCATTTCAAGTGTGTTGTTGAACACACATTGTTATCAGATAATGCCTGACGTGATTGATGTGTTAACATTGTTTGCGTGGCGTGTATTTTAGCTTTGGCATATATTTAAGATGCTACAATTTTTATTTCATTGATTTAACTACCGTAATTTCTAAATCAAAGATCTAGAAAATGTAGATGGGCATAATTATACAAACATCAAGTATAGCAGTGATTTTCATCCGGGGTTCCGTGGGTTCCGCGAGCATCTGCCAAGGTTTCCACGGATCGTCAGTATAAAAAATAAAAATAACCTAGCGTGCGAAATTACGTCAGAACAAGCCATAGAAGTACTACACATTGAATGCTTGGTTCCAAATTAGCGCTTCTAGCCATCCACTTTTGCATGCAGTGTTAAATATTTTTCTTGTTGTTAACAATGTTACAATATTTGCATTGAACACTGAACACTGACTTATTAGTGTCAGTGTTAAAGAATCATGTGTCCATTTATTGAAAGACCTTCATTTTCTGAAACATTCTGCTTGCAAAATATAAAAGCTTCGCCCACTAGCACAACTGGTGGGGGGTCCTGACCCCCTGAGCTGTCTGTGGGCGTAAAAACGTAAAAGATGTAATGATAATTTTTGGGCCGTTGGCGACCGCCTCGTAAAGTGTTTTTGGTTACCGGTGAAATAACAATTGCTAGATAATGTTATGTAATACGGTAAAATTAAACAAGTCTTTTGTTTGTTTTTTTTATTGTCAGCGTTTTAGGGTTTTTTTCCCAGAATCCCACAGGTTTTCTGCCTCTCGACTCCGCTGGGGACATTGGTCCCCAGACACCCTGAAAATTCCACTTTGCCTACGCCATTGGACTCGCGGATCATTGCATGCCATGAGGTTACGTGAGTGATTTTGACACTTGTGTAGGGTTCCACTGCAGCAAAAAGTTTGAAAAACACTGAAGTATAGTATTGTTGTAGTGTTGGTGGCTTACAAAGACTTTAATTTGTTCCTTATTTATTAAACTGGTACTGGTCTAGCTACTTGCTCAGTACTCAGATAATGGATGACATAGATAGCACAAAACGTTTGCCACCCCCATCCTTAATTTTTTGTTGGCTGCAACTGGAAGGACCAAATTTTTATTTTTATGCCCCACATTTAGTACATTTGAGCACGGGGCCCCTAAAAGCGTGGGGCCCTAAGCCATGGCCCAACACTGTTCTTCACACTTTATTTCCTTCAGCATCACGCACTTGCTGTGGCTGTCTTGATTTTGTTTCCATGTGCTGCACACTGTACAGGTGAAAGTTCATTTGAGGTGAAGATTGAAGCTGATAGTTATGATATCATTGAGCATCCACATGATGGCAAGATAAGAATGTATTTATGTACATTGTGTGATGAACGGTTTCCAAGCAAAGACAGTTTGAATAAGCACAAACAAATACATAATGTAGACAGGTTTTTCTCATGTACTCAGTGTGAGAAACGTTTTGCTACTCAGGATTCCTTGAGGAAGCATATGAATATTCACAGCAGTAAATACAAATGCACTGAATGTGGAAAGTGTTTTAGCAGCAACAAAGACTTTGCAAAGCACAGACGAAGTCATTCTGGAGAGAAACCGTTTGAATGTACTGTTTGCAGCAAACGATTTACACAATCAGGTAATCTTACTGTTCACAGCAGAATTCACAGTGGAGAGAAACCACACAAATGTCCCGAGTGTGACAAGGCATTTAATCAGTCTGGAAATCTAAACAGACACATGAGAGTTCACACAGGAGACAAACCGTACAAGTGTTCACTGTGTGACAAAAGTTTCAGCCAATTGGGTCACTTGCAGTGCAATGGAGTGTACAGTGTTTGTATAGTAGCCAGTTCATTTCTTCTGAGTATGAGCCTCAAAATTGAACAAGTTGAAGACTGCTATCTCGCTGACATTGCTTTACTATACTTGATGTTGACAATGCACTGTGTTATGTGCATGGTGAATTTCGTCGTCATGATTATCTGAGTGTCAGGGATGAAATATTAATATTGTTGGGTTTACTGGGTTTGGTTTTTGGAATTAACCCAGTTTTTTGAAGAAGGTCAACTTGATGCCAATGATGCATGTTGGGTTTTCATGAGTTTTAAGTTATCAGAATGAGCACTGATAGATAGGCTATGAGCCTATGCCCACATATGGCAAATGTCCAAAATGTGCAAATTCATGTTGTGAAGTTTTTAGAAATATACTGCAATGCAACATTTAATTATTAGTGGAACAAGAAACCAAAATTGGATCAAGTTTGGCTTGGGCTTTTGGTGGGTATTTTATGTGCATTAATTTTTTTAACACACATTAATTTATTAGCATTAACACATTAAGTTAACGCATTACTATGATAGCTATATTATTTGCCAGTTATGGCTGAAGAAGTAAGGCTTTAAAAATGACACTCTGCATATGAGAGACAGAATATTATTCTGACTTGCATTCTCTGCAGTGTGTACAGTGCACAGCTGTTTATGGTAAACGCATCTCAGAGCTACGGAACGTCATCTGTCATATGGGATCACACAGTGTCTGCAGTGGCTTTAACCCCAGCTAGACAGGCCGGTACTCGATTTCCCTGTCCTGGATGGATGGTAGGCTGAGTTGAGTCTGGTGCTTTGTTATACCGTATGCGGAAATGCTTTACCTATCCACAGACAGTAATCACCCAACCATAGCAACTATACACTTTGAGAGCAACCCGACCGGGAGTTGAACCCACGATCTTTTGATCACAAGTCCAACGTCCTGATCATTACGCTAACAACCCAGAAGTGAGTTTAGGCGAGTGACACACGACTGACAAAGAGTCACAGGACCACAAGTCACCTTTCCTCCTGTCCCTAGTCTAGCTGTGGGTTTGCAAGAGTGAAGAGTGATTGATGCTTTCTCAGAGTGAGATGCATAGCTAAGCAGTGTTGAATATACGTTTGATGGAAGCCCGCGGCTGAAAACAGTACTTAGCCTGGAGCAAAGCTTGACGATCTTGTTCCATATTTATTTATTTTTATTTTATTTTATGTTTTTACTTTGTTTTTGCTTATGTGATCTTTTTTTACTTCGTTAGGCCCATTTTAAAATTTTATTTTATTTGTTTATTTTTAAGTTTGTAATTTTTATATTATTGTTATTAAGTGACAAAATGTGTTTAAATGTGTTACTGGACTTGCTGGGCGTCAACTGTTACGAAATTTTTTTGCAGTATTCACTTTTATTTGCAGTTTAAAAAATATTTAGAATAAAAATGCTTTAAAGTGTAGAAAAATGGATTATGATTATTTAAAAATTTCAAAAAAGACGGTTGTTCAGAATCTTCATTCGATGTTAACGTGTAGATATAGAAATCGTAATTTCAGAAAAATACAAGTGATAATTGAAAGCCAACATAGCGAAAGCATTTTGCACTTTCGGTAGTGTACGTTACGTTATGTTCTTGCTTTTAGTTCCACTGCAAGTCGTCTTTTACTCTATTGTTTTGCTTTCTGACTTCCGTTTAGTGTTGACAATAAATTACACATAACTTTCTCATTTCTGCTGCATAATAACCTCGCCAGTGAGAGCGCACTGTGTAGAAATATAAAGTAGATTGTGGTTGATACGAGCATTTTATATTCACTGTTGTTTGTCAATGAACGCCATGGATGATTGGAAACTGAAGACAACACCGGTGGTTAGACTACAAAGACCTAGTAAAACGTTCGTATATTTTCTTAGTTTCCTGTGCTAAAGAGATATGTTACTAGATTCAATTTAATTCTGACGACAGTCGAATGATATCAGGTAAAGAACGGCGCCAATTGTGACTACGATTGGTGAAAATAGTCTTTGTATATCTGAGTAGCTTTGATGTGAAATACTAGCAGTCAGCAAGGTGGATAGCGTTGTTTTTCATACCTGACTGGCGAATAACCGTAGCTTTAACTCTCCGCAATGTGTTTATTTTCCCAGTTTTGCAGGTTTTTGTCAGGTTTTTTGCAGAGTTCTTGTCAAGCAGTTAATGTTAACATCATTCTGTTAGTTTTGCCAAAATTAAAAAAAAATTGAAATATACTTTTTGTAGGGAATTTTATTCTGAGTATTACCTGTGAGTTTTATTACCATGACATTAGATACTTTTTGACATTGCCACTGAAATCATTCCATAGTGAATTATTGTTTTTTGTGAGCAAAAAATTAATGCAAATCGGATTTACCCTGAGATGCATGAAGTATATGGCGACAGGTGTTTTACTAGGCAAACTGTACATGCTTGGTGGAAGAAAATGCTAGATGGGCAGAAATTTGGATTAGATACACTCTAGGTGCATTCAGTCGTTCTTCAGCGGCTTGGACAGCTGCAGCCGACATCGTTTTTTGCATTGGGCATTCAGAAGCTTGTTGACAGACGGGACAAATGTTTGAATGGCCTCGTACTACACTTTAAAAACGAAACAACAATATTTAACATTTAATGCAGTTAGATTTACTTGTTAAGTTTATTCATTTTTTGTTCCTATGCTGTTTGTCTCTTCAGGTGGAGAAAATAATACATGTATAGACTGTGTTCTATGAACAATGACGTCAAAAAAAATTTTGCATATGTTAGCTATAAAATTTTCTACAAAATGTATTTTTTGGATGTTTTAAATTTAGACAACTAACAAAATGATGCTGTTTTGTAACTTATTTATTGAACGACCCTCTTATATGGTAGTACGAAAAGTATGGAAAGGAACCAACCATCACAACCATCATACCAGTTAATCCACACCGTAACTGAACATTTGTAAACAATCAGTAAGTAATCTGGCTCCGAGAGACACGTACTTAATGCTGACAAAAACATGACTTGCTGTAACTAGAAAACTGTGTCAGTCCTGTGCTGACATATTATGTGGCCATCCACCTAGTTATTTGCTGGCTTATTTTTATGCTTGGCATAAACAGGGCCTGAACTAATTTGTTACCAGCTTTGTTTACGGATACATATTAAATTACAGGTTTATCTGGGTAGTTGGACAACAATATTGCTAACTATGGTGTATGTTTTTGTAGACTGATGAGTCAGCTTGCTGATGTAAACATTCAGTCCAATGTTGGTATGTTTACTTTTGTAATCTTTTATATATTGTGCTCATATTTCTTGTTTGCAGTGAATGACAAAGCAGAATTATGTATGTTTTCTGTAAATGCTCTCATGTGATTTTGCATGTTTTTTTCCTTGGCTGTCACTTAGTCCATCCATGTATAGACTGTGACGTAAAAAAATTTTGCCTATGTTTGCTATAAAATTCTCTACAAAATGTACTTTTCGGATGTTTTAAATTTAAACAACTAACAAAACGATGCTGTTTTGTAACTAATTTATCGAACGACCCTCATATACAGGGTGGGCCAAAAAAAACTAGACCTGTTTGAGCATTTATAACTCAGCAATGGTTACCTTTAGAAAGGTGTGTGATATGTCAAAAGTTTTAGAATGTTGCAGACAAAAAACTGAACTTGCATAGCAAATCATTTAAATATTTTTTGCCTAATTTGTATAAATCTTTATTACACCTGAAATTAGGCATTTGCCTGCACTCCCATGTCCATGTTTATTGAACTCAAAAACTCACTGCCAAAAAGTCCAGATTTAAATTCTGTGAATTATTCAGCGTGGGGGCATTGCAACAGATAGCATGGTCACAAAATTTCAGTAACTGACCAGCTAAAATGTGTGTTAATCGAATGCTGGGCTCAGCTGATCATGAGCAGATTGACTCCAGCGATCGATCATCTGCCTAAAAGGACTGACGACAGTTATGAATGCAAAAGCTGGGCAACTGCCTATGTCGAATTTCATCCAAACTCAACGTATGTGTTAATGATTGTTGACATTTCACTATATGCTGAATGAAAATCAACTTAAATTCATGTGTTACTGCCAATTTAGCATGATTTTAGGGGTGGGGCAGATTTGTGTAAATCAGGCAAAGAATACTTAAATGTTGAAACTTTCAAGTTGTACACTTCTTCTGCATACAATTTCAAAACTTTTGGCATATTACGCGCTTTTCCATCAATAAATCATTGCTGAGTTATAAAAGCTCAAATATCTATGTTAAGTCTATGTGTTACAGTCAAATTTGTCTGAATATTGGGGTGACAAATATTTATGCAAATTAGGCAAAGAATATTTAAATGCTTCACTATGCAAATTTGTCGTTAATTTTTTACAGGATTCTGAAACTTTTGACGTATCACACGACTTTCTACCACTAACCATCGCTGAGTTATCAACGCTCAAACAGGTCTGGTTTTTTTTGGCCCACCATGTATATTAACTGCTTTTAACTAATTTTAACCACGTATGGCACTGAATGGCCTATTTTGTGCTGTTGTGCCG
>Ga0209671_1009601_pt1 | contig 10141 bp, 6 predicted proteins | sample WorMetHERISLAND2_2_FD_187401 | JGI IMG/M metagenome (GOLD analysis project Ga0209671, IMG submission 187401) | Marine gutless worms symbiont microbial communities from Max Planck institute for Marine Microbiology, Germany - Olavius geniculatus... | ecosystem: Host-associated > Annelida >... | reverse complement strand
GTCTGTACTTAGACCACAGTTCAACTAAACTTTGGTCTAAGTCTACTGACTTAGACCAAAACGATTAAAAATGGCGGAAAACCGGTAAACCTAACAGGAAATAAATCAACCATTTACACTTGGATTTACTTATTTGATTGTGCCGCGCACGTAAATAACGTACTTACGTAACATCTGACGTCATTGCATATTTATTACGGCGTTTATTTTTCGTACCAGACTGCTTTAATTTACTAAACTATCCGTACACATAGGACTGTAAATAGTCGCCATGTTTTTGCTCAGCTAAAGTCAAAAGTTGAAGTGGATTCAGACTCAGTGAAAGTTAAGCCCTAAGGGCTAAAGCTAGACAAAGAACTTCGTCCTTCTAAATGTTAGCCTAGAGCTGTATGGACAGCATAGAACTAGGCTAGGCTAAAGCTATCTCTTCCATGCAAATCGAACCGACTTTAGCCAGGTTAGTTTGGCTCAGCTTTGGTCTAAGCAGGTACTTTAGGCTCAGCGAAAGTCTCAGCGAAATCACTTCACTTTTTGACTTTAGTAGGTACTTAGACCGAAGTTTAGGCTCATTGAAAGTCTCAGCGAAAGTCTAAGTCAAAAAGTGAAGTCGCCCAGTATATATTGTATGCCATTATTTGCATTATTGCATTATTTGCTGCCATTATTGTATTGTTCACTGCTTTCTGTCGAAGTGAACATCTGCTAGATATTACTGGAGCTACAGTAATATGAATTGTTAAAAATTAGATAAATTTGTCTATGGTTGGGTGTGTTGCAGCTTTTATTTGGACAGAAACAGCATTGGCCAGGCATGTTTTCTGTCTTTTTTGCAGTAGTCAAAGCAGGCTCTTAATCTTTTGATTTTCTTATTATCTTTGCCAAGGTGAATGTAGTGAACGTTGGAGGAGATTAAGAGATTGGTTGTTCTGTCCGTCTTTCCGTGTGTGTGTACATGATGACTCATAATGACAATGACGTCATTGCACCAACGGCTCGAGCAGCAACGCCAGCCGTTACTTTTCCCTCCCTCTGCTGTGAAGTGGCTCTTCCTTCTCCCTCCCCTTTCCTTGTTGTATGGTGTACTTCAAATTAGTAGTAGTAATGTTTAAATCACTTCACTTGGTGGAGATATGCACTCTCACGAGCACCTTCTAGTTTTCTACTGTAGCTGCTGCTATTATTACACAGTACACACTATTTGCTATCATAGGTGTTGGAAATTTTGGAAAAAATGGACGGCTTCAAAATTTTCAGGATTGGGCTTTAGGGTGGAACATCCAGTTGACGGGGTCGAGTGTATCAGCACGGAAAATATTTAGAGTGCAATATTATTCGATTGAAGCATTCTCGTGCATTCTGGTGGCAATTTTTAGAGTCTTGCATTTGTCAGTTTTTGTTCATTTTGATTGAATTTTGTAGCCAAAACCAGAACAGAAAAAAAGCATAAACATGTGAATTTGCAGTAATTAAGATGGGCAAATCCGAGTGTAAAAGTATGATTTGTTGACAAAAGTGGGACAACGAAAGGCTATTTGAGCCGTCCGTAGCCTGTGGTTGCTATGGCAGTTGTCAGTAGGGAGGACATATATATTATATGTTGTATGTTGTATGTCGTAGTCTCGTGCAAAGGCTGCCACCGAACTGCTGCTGGAGCTAAACGAAGACGTCTGCGGAGACTACATTGAAGACGTATGATTCCTCCATTGGTCATTAGTTTAGCCGTAAATTCATTCACAATATCGTAAAACACCAAGTTGTCCATTCCATTCCACAGGATTGAGCTTAAGATCCTGCAAAGTCCTGGATAAATATCCTTGAAAATCACGCATTTTTTTCGTAGGCTCAACTGAAAGTCATTTTTTCTGATTGCTTTGCTCGCAGATTAATTCTAGTCCCCTACTTTTGATTTTGTGTTGCCAGTATGATATATTTAAACATTCGTGAGCTACAAAAAGGTTTTTGAAAATTTTTTGTGCGCATCCTGGAAAGTGCTGGAAAAGTCCTCGTTTTTTGTCACTGGAAACCCCGTGCATTCTGCTGAAAATGTTCGGTGGACCGAGGGTGTGCCATTTGTCTAACCTCTTCACCTGTACGCTATGCACATTGCGGCCAAATCAAATCATCGGTTCTGTACAGCTGCCTGCGCCAGAGTGATGCCGTCTTTTTCTAGATTATTTGGTACAAACTGATTGTTCCAATAGCCGTTTCTGTTATTCTCCGTTGTGTTTGCTAGACGGTGGACAATTTGTTGGACAAATGTGGCACGTTCTTTAACATGTATTGCGTCGTCATTGCAACTAACCTTTCCGAAAGGTTTCAACTGTTTGTTTTTAGCTGACAGTGCTAACAGTCTAGCTGTATTCTCTTGTCCATATGTCTGTCCTCAGGCCAACTCAGCCTCCTACCCTCCATGGGATGGGAAATGAGTAGTAGCTTATGGGCTACGGGGTGAAGTCCTAGTATGGCTGATTGGGGCGGTGGTATGTCTGCTAGCTGCAAACTGCGGGTACAGTTGTTAGCTTAGGCGGGCAGTGAATGGCCGCATAGTGTGCTGCGGTATCATTAGCTCATGCCAAATCAGCTGCCACTGACAAGATTGTAAAGCGCTTCTGGTCTTGAGTTCGTCTTGTGTAAGAAGCGCTATAGCAAGTGCTGGACCTTGCCCATCTGTCGTGTGTTTATAAGATATAGAGCATAGAATGACAAGCATCCTATCTGTTGTCAATATTTCAAGAAAATTGAAAACAACTGTTTGCACTGTGCATTTTTTCAGACTTTTCACTAGTGTTCTTAATGTCTTCTAGAGTTTGTTAATAAATAGCACCCAACTTGGTTTGCTATAATTCATTATGTAATGAAATAAATATTTAAGTAGCCATTCGAAGAACTTTGTAATTTGTACGTAGGACGTTTTGTCATACTCTGTATGAAATTGTGGACATTACAAATACTGGAAAATATCATGATATAGCAAAAATATTGGGATAAATAAACAGTATCACGATATATCAGAAATTTGGTAGTTTTTTTGACGATACAATATGACGATATGTTGATATCAAAAATATCGAAAATGATATATCGATATTTTCGATATATCAAGTCATCACTACTGCAATAACCACATTAACGCAAATTGTCCACAGAATGTGCCAGTGAAAGAATTTTGAAAATTGGTCAGTAATTGGCGAAGATTGGACAAATGTAAAGTGCTACGTTTTTTATAGACCACCCTGTAGTTTGTAACTGATATTGCATGCTTCAAGATGTTGCTGCGACTAGCATTAGTTCTGTATGACAGCGACATCTCATTGGTTGTTTGCCGAGTTCTGTGCTGTGTGATTAATTAGTCTATGCTGGGGTTTGTGATTAGCTATTCTATGCTGCAGGACTCTGCTTCGTCTGGCCGTGGTACTGTGGGACAATGATATTCCGCTGGTCGTCTGTCGTAGCTACGGTCTTATCGCCTACGTCAGACTTGTGCTTAGGGAACACACAGGTTAAGGGCCCATTTGCTTAATTTTACATTCTTTATGCCCGATTAGTACTTGGATGGGTGACTGTTGATTTGAGCTGCGTTTTGGATGGCCTAACAACCATGAACAAGTTCACTATACCATAGATAAATATATTATAAATGTGCTAATGATAATAATAATACTTCTAATAGTTTTAATACTTTTAGCTAATAGTTTTAATTTCTGCCGATGGCATGGCTGACAAAAAATTTGAAAGAGTTTTGTTTTGTTGTATTGGAGCAATATGCTAGTAAATTTGTTTTTCGTGTTTCGGCATAGAGTATCTAATTAATATACTTATCTATAGTATGAACAACCAGGAATGCAGCTCTTGGAGTGTAACCAGTCAGCTGGGTCAACCAGTGGCTTCTATCGCTCCAAATCTGGAATCAAAATCGGGCGCAACTTTCTCTCTTCAGTTTTGGGCTGAGGTTCCCCCAATTTCTGACTCAAGTTTTCTTTTCTATTTCGGGCTTCTTCCCCTCTGGGGAAAAAGTTTCCCTTGATTCATAAAATAGGGGGAAGTGAAAAGTAGGGGGAAGTTTTGTTACAGGGGAAAATGGAAAAAAGGGGAAAGTAAAAAATAGGGGAAGTTTTGTTAAGGGTGCAGTTTGTCCAGTGAAAAATAGGGGGAGTTTAGATCTACAACCTTATCAAAACTTTCCCCCTATTTTTCACTGGGCGCAAGCTGCACCTACCAGGTATAGGGATAGAAGCTACTGAAGTCAACTCAGCCTGGCCATCCCTCTGTGGGTAGGTGCAATGAGTACCAGCAAAAGCTGGGACATAAACAGGCACATCGTGTGATGCACTAGCCCCATATCTGTGGTCTTGCAGTGTAAGCTGCTGTCTGGCTGAGGGGGTAAGGAAACGGAGATCAGCACCACCCCATGGGCCTTAAAGCTCAGGAAGGACTTTTTTTTTGCCGGTAAGTAAGTAAGTTAGTAAGTAAAATTGTATTGTGCACACGACACACTTTGGGCAAAAAGCCCGCTACCGATTTTGTGTGTCAAACTTGTGACTTTCACGTTGTGGTTCGATTTTCACAGCAGGTTGTTTGCAAGCGGCCTTGAGCAAGTTGCTGATTTACTGTGTACTCTGCTTTTTGGTAAGATGCACAAGAAAAGCTGATGCAAAGGGGAAGGAGCGACAGCGATGCATGTGTGAAGGCCTTATGCGAATGAAATTGAAGCTCACAATGATGTTTCATTTAGACTCAACGGCAGATGACGCTTAGCGCTATATCCAGTGTATGAATTTTAGTATTGCGTGCCACGTCCAGTGTATGAATTCCAATATTGGCTGACATTGGGTACGATGTATTTACATACGCCAGATGGCGCCACCGTCTCGCATGTATGCTGCCGTTTGAGTGGCTGAATGCGAGTATTTTGAAGATGGCATTCAAGTTTCACGTCCCCATACTGAGAATTCTTTGAATGCAGTGGGATATTGTTGGCATATTACGTGCTTGTCCATCAATAAACATTGCTAAGTTATAAAAGCTCAAATATCCATGTTAAATTTATGTGTTACAGTCAGATTTGGCAGAATTTTGGGGGTGGCAAATATGCAAATTAGGCAAAGAATTTTCAGATGCTTTATTATGCAAGTTTTTCGTTCGTTCTTTACAGCATTCTGAAACTTTTGACGTATCACATGTCTTTCTACCACTAACCATCGCTGAGTTATCAGCGCTCAAACAGGTCCGGTTTTTTTTGGCCCACTCTGTAGTAGTTAAGCATCAACCTGTAGTGTATTGATATACATGTTGTGCATTTAAAACACAGTGGTGGAGTCGCATCCAGATAACATTCATAATGATTTACGTCTTGATCGGCCGTTTCGAGGTTTCACGGAGTACTGTGACTTTCTGGACTTATCCACAATGACTAAAAAGGTGCCGCATCTGGAATATTGCTCTGTTGCTGCATTTTTTATGCCTAATGCATTAGTGTTAATATGTAGAAGTTGTAGTTTGGTCATTTGCAACAGCGAATTCATACTGGATAGCCCACGCGTTGGCTCAGATGTGATTAACTGAATAGCAGCAAACAGGATTGACAATAATTGCATGTTAAAAACTCTCATGTATCACATCACATCTTTTTTAATACAGAATGTGCTCAAAATGTCCTCCTATAGCACGAATACAAGCTGCAAACAATGACACCACTCGCCAACAGCAGGGTCAGTAACTTGCATTTCACAAGGTAGTGTAGCAACAGTATTAAAGTGAGGTGGCCAAAGTTAAGGGTCATTTGTGCCAAGTTTCTTCCTGATATTGTGCGCCAAAAATCATTAAAATCAGCCAGTGTTTCACGGAGCTATTCAAAAAATAAAAGTGGCACGTTTTTATGGTCCATGGTGTATATGATAATGTGTGTCTGTCCATATATTAGGAGCGCGCTCATGTGCCGTGGCTAATTATTCTCTACAAGCATCTGCAATTGTGGAAACAACAGGTTCGGCTTTTCATTACTGTTAATATTACTAGAAGTAACTAAAAACAGCTAGGGTTAAGCCATTTCGCATTGCTGCAGCACTACCTTTAGTTTGGCTGCAACGTGCGTTGCAGATTTTTAGAGTACCCCCCCATTTTGCGTAGACAAAATTTGTTTAATTTTGTTTCACTTAGTTACTAAACATAACCCTTAGACTGGTGCTAACCTTAACCCTTATGCTTACGTTTAGCATAAACATTTTCCGAGAAATTCTTGGAAAATCGTCGCAATCCGTTCAGCTTGGTTTAGTTCAGGCGTATGTTTTAATTTCACGGCATTGAGGTCTAATTTACAAAACTTCCTCGGAATTCTCTTTTATTTTTTTTATTTTTGCCAAGGTGAACGTAGTAAACATTGTTGGAGATTAAGTAATCGAGTGATTCAGTCCGCTTCATGCACATGATGACTCATAATGCCATACTAGCAATGACGTCATTGCATCAACAGCGCAAGCAGCAATGCTGACATTTAGTGTTATTCTCTTTTCCTTTCTTCTGTCACGACGTGGCCCTCCCCTTCTTCCTCCCCTTTTCTTGCATTTACCCTTAACCAACCCGTGTTGCCATGGAAATGAAATTTGGGACAAAATGGGCTGTAACTCGGCTTATACAAGAGATATCTCCAAGAGCTTTGCATCTAATGTGGGGTTTTGGAGGATGAGCTATTGGATGAAACCACTCTGATTTCACCACAATCGTCCCTTGTTGCCATGGCAATGACAATTGAGACAAAATGGGCTATAACTCGGCATGTACAAGAGATATTTTTGGGATTTTTGTGTAATAATAGTAGTAGTAGTAATGTTTAACTTACTTCATTTGGTGGAGATATGCACTCTCACGAGCACCTTTTAGTTTTTTGATTTTTTTCTAAGTATCCTCCGGAGCTGCACAAGGATTTTGCTTAAGTTATTTATAGGTTTTTACCTAGAGGTATTTTTATAATGCTGTTTTCTTCTCCGGTTATTTTTGCATCAGACTTTTTGCGTTGGTTTTCCAACTTTTTCATAGGAATGACCTATGAATTTATGTAAATTAGGCCCCTGGACTATTAATAGTTAATGCATTTTGGGTTGCAGCATGATGGCAATGCACCGATGACCTATAAAGAGAAGAAAGATTTGAAAGAACAAATTATACTCGGTGGGTCTGTAGTTACAGTTACTTGGTTTCATGTTATTTATTTAGAAAGATATTCACAGCTTATATGGATGAAGCATAGTCTGTCAGTTAACACTAATTATGTTGACATAAACTTACAATTCTGGTTATTACCTCTGCCAAGGTGAACGTAGTGAACATTGGAGGAGATTAGGAGATTGGTCGTTTGTCTGTCGTTTTCGCTCTGTGTGTACACATGTACTTTGAGGCGCCATATCTCCATAACGGTACTAGATACACGCATGGTCGCAATGGATTACCCACAGGAAGTCGATCATCGCGAGTCGAAAGATTACGTGACCGATGACGTCACGTGACCCCGAAAGGTCAAGGTCGCCACCCATTATCTTTTAGGCGCCGTATTTTGATAATGGTGCCAGATGGACAGGGAGACAATTTTCAGCTCTTTCTTCTCTCTCCCCTTTCCTTGTTGTAGGGTGTAGTTGTAGCTGTAGGCGTAGTAGTAGTAGTAGCAGTAGCAGTAGTAATGTTTAAATCATTTCACTTGGCGGAGATATGCACTCTCACGAGCGATTTCTAGATTTTGTTGTTATAGTCTCTTAGATCACTTGATCATGATATGATGTCTCGAAACATTTGTCATCATATCTGCTTTTTAGTTTATTGTTTGCTATGTGCGTTTAATCAAAAAGATTTCTGATAAAAATTTAATCAATCATTAAAAATTACTGATGATTGGTTATGTGATTAATCAGTAATTTTCACAGCCATACCGATGTGGCTTGATAGACCAGTGGTTAGCATGTTGGACCCAATGATCACAAGGTCATGGGTTTGACTCCTAGCCATTCTACTGTCAGTTAACAACCCTGGGCAAGTTGTACACACACCACCAGTGGCATAGACAATGGGGGGCAGGTCCACCAATGTCCAGGCACAATTTTTTTGGTTAAAAATAGATATTTGGAACTCAGGAGGATACTTAAATTTGTTGCCACCTGATCTCATATTTTAAGGCCATAGTGCATTAAATTTGATTTCGGTTGGGGCCCCAGACCTGGTCTGCGGATCTCACAGCACAGCCCCAGGGTCCTACTTTTCAGGGGAGGAAGAAGAGTCGAAAGGGATGAAAGGGAAATGGGAAGGTACGGTATTAAGTAAGTAAGTAAGTAAGTAAGTAAATGGAATATTTATTTAAAGTGCACAATGTCAGCCAGTGGCGGAATCTGAGGCAGTTGGCTGAGCCGCTAGGGGGAGCAGTAGGCCTGCTGGAAGCAGTGAGTTTTAAGGAGGTGACGGAAAGTGTCTGCAGAGGTATAACTGGCAGGGGAGGAAACAAGAAATCTGAGCTAATGCTCATAAGACACGCGAGAGTCTATAGCAGTTTCTCTTCGCAGGTAATCTTGGTTTATCTCCATCCATTTTGTTGCAATTCACTCTTTTGCAGCCAAAAATCGCCAAAAAATCACTAAAAACCCTTCTGTTTAGGGTTCAAGGTCAATCAAGGTCATCACTGTTGACAATCCTAAGAAGCTTGTCACCAGTGCTAGTTATGTTAAGCAGCATGTCTGTGCCTATCTGCAACCATTTTCACGCTAGACAAGCCAACAACAGATAAATAACCACTTTTTAGAGGGGTACTCCTCTTTGACTCTCACATGCGCAGGCCTCCTTGAACATAAATGGTCTGAACTTGGATTGTTATAAATCTTCATTCAATGCTGAAATTTTCGTGTGCAGGTTGTTTTAGTCTATCTCCAGCCATTTTGGTGCAATTCACTCTTGAAATGCGTGTCGCAGCCCAAAATCGCAAAAAAATTCACCAAAACCCCCTATTTTGGGAGTTCAAGGTCATTGATGTTGACATTTCTAAGAAGCTTGTTGCCAGTGCTTGTTATGATAAGCCGCACGTCTGTGCCTATCTGCAACCATTTTCATGTTAGATGAGCCAATAATGGTAGAATAACACTTTTTAGGGGGATCCTTTTGTTCGTGGGAACCTTTTTCACCAAGTGGCATGAAATTTTGTCACAAAATACCAGAGACCCTAAGCTATCAAATGGTGAAAACCCGAAGCCTCTATCTCACCTGGTTTTGGAATGGTATCGGGACGTGACAGATGCCACGACACCAAAACAGAATTACTATAGCTAATACGCGCTATAGCTAGTAGCTGTGCTAGTTGTCGCACGTAAAAAGGAGGGAAGGGAAGGGGAGAGGAATGGGAGGGAACAGAATGGGAGGCCCCTTGAATTTGGATTTCTGACTACACCGCTAGCACTGCACATTGCAGCCAGTTTTGGGTTCTGCCAACTAAGCAAGTGTCTTGTAATTATCACATTTTTATGTAGGTCTTGATCATGACACTAATGTGGAGAATGACACACCAGCTGATGATGGTGACGTCACATCGGACGACCAGGAGAACATCGAAGAAGCCATCCAGCATGTCAACACAGCCCTTCTGCCTTCACAAGTCTGTCTGCTGCTTTACTGTTCACTTTACATTGCATTAATTAATTAATTTGACACTTTGTCCATCCCTTGGGGTCGTTTCCTTATCAAGCGGGGTTTCGGAACACAGTCGGCACACTCCCTCGGCAGGATGTCATGCCCACATTGCAGAATGATCAAATAGACTTGTCACGCGACAAACACACTGGTCGTGTGACAACAGCAGACTCGTCAGGAGACAGATAACGACTGGTCACGCGACAAAAAGACTTGTCGCATGTTGACAGAAAAGGTAATCATCATGCGACAAAAAAAGACTCGTTGGGTGACAAATAAAGACTGCTCATGCAACCAAAAAAACTGGTCACACGATAAAAATACTTGTTGCATGACAAGAAAAGACTCGTCGCCAGACAAAGAAAATACTTGTCACGTGACGAAGAACGACTGGTCGATAATAATCAAATATTTCAGTATTTGTGGAAGAAAAAAACTAAAATCAGATGAAGTTTGAGGTGCATTTTTTGGCTGGTTTTCAGCAGGT
>Ga0209671_1009600_pt1 | contig 10141 bp, 9 predicted proteins | sample WorMetHERISLAND2_2_FD_187401 | JGI IMG/M metagenome (GOLD analysis project Ga0209671, IMG submission 187401) | Marine gutless worms symbiont microbial communities from Max Planck institute for Marine Microbiology, Germany - Olavius geniculatus... | ecosystem: Host-associated > Annelida >... | reverse complement strand
AAGAATGGAGGTAGTGCACAGATTTCCGGTTTTAAATTAATTGAATTCTGACATGTTTTGTTCATAAAGTAACTTCAGAAATTATGCTTAGTTTATCACAATTCTCATAACCCTTTGCAAAACATGAGTTTTAGTTTCTTAATATAATATTAAATATGCTTGAATTGTGGTATGGAGAATCATATTTATCGGCTGCTGTTGCTGCTGCTTTTGTTAGTGCACGTCAGAAGATTGATGCGGACTTGCTAAAACTGGACGTTCAAATACGTCTGCTTGAAGGAAGCAGCCCAGCCACCGACAGACAGGCATCATCAGATGATGCTTGTTCCGGCTTGGCTCCCACTGCACCAGTGGTCTGCACTCTGCAGTTGGCTCTATTCTCGGATTTTTTTTAGCATTGAATGTGATCCTTTACGACTGTTTTTATCTTCTGCTGTTGATGTACTGACACTGTAATACACTTATCGTCTACTGATTTAACGGTGGCACTGTGAATGATGTGATGATAAGTGCTTTTTGCACAGTAGCTGGTACTTAACAATGCCCAGCATGGATGCTTCAGAGCCTCTGCGTGTCAGAGTTTAATACTGAAATATCTGACTTTGCTATGACATTGGCTTTGACCGCGTGGCATTAGAAACTTTGCCAGTTTGTTTAACCATGATGTAGAATACATTGTTGTTCTTTTCACAAGCTGTTTATGAGACTGGATTTTCTGCATTTTATTCTCTGTTGTAGAAGGATTAGTGCGTTTAAAACCTAACCAGTGTTTTAGCTGAAATATCTACTCGGTTTATGGGGTCATACTGGCAAACTGTTTATAGTGCACAAATGCACTTACAAACGTTCTATTGATAGTCAGTGCAATACAGTATATCTGCGTTTGTGTTTAGGACGTGCTATTATATTGTTGTTATTGTGATATTCATGATTTTTGTTCAGGATATTCTGGAGTTTATTGACTGTGGCTGCAACTGTTTCCTGTGTAACATCTGTCTTGTCATTGCATTCTATAATGATATGTTTCTCAATCAGCAACAAGACAGGTATGCATTTTAAAATCAATTTTTATTAATTACTGCAGTAATGGTGAAAAACAAAAGCTGCATCTGTTTGAGGGTTGAAAAGCGAGGGTAAATTGACAAAGGGGTTAACAACAACAAATCATATCTTTTTAGGTCATGCATGACTAAACTTTACACTTTTTTACAAAAGAAATTTGAGGTACTGCTGGAGAATCTTTGTTCACAGAAGAAATACTGGAAAAAGACAGATAGATAAACAGACACATAGACAAATAAATAAATGTACATACAGACATATGGCCAGCAGTACATAATTGGCTTGTGATCTTATTGTCTTCTGCAGCTTGCAATAATTGTGTATTTTGTTGTGTCGATATGACAGTCACTTCCTGGATCCATTTTACTTGTCTCAACACACTTACTTTGGGTATTCTTTGCCTCGTCGATTAGCAATGTCATGGTGATGTTAGGTGTTCTTTATCATGGTGTTGGGCAGATTCCGTTTGCTTTGCTAGTAGTCTTCTATTTCGTTTGCTTTTTGGCATATAGTGTGATGGAAATTTTGTTTTGTTGTTATAAAAAATTGTTTTTTTTTGTCATAGAGTCATACATTCACACTAGCTGACTGCAGTGCAGATAACAGCATAATTAGTATAATGTCCGAGTGAGCGAGTGAGTGAGTAATTTTTTAACAGCATATCAGCATACATTTCATACCTGCACAACGTTAATCGTAACTGATCACATCAGTAGGACTAGTGTGTGTAAAGTCGAGGCTATTTGCGCACATTTTGTAGGATAAAAACACCGATAACAACATCTGTTAATGTAAAAAAGGTACATTTATAGAAGTGATAGATGATACTTTGTAATGCACTGTATACTGTGGCAGTCCATGAGCTGTGTCAGTGAGCGATGGCCAAGCTGTGTGTATGCTAGCTGAGTGGAGCACTGTGTAGGTTGTCCAGGCTGAGTTGTACTGTGTAAGCAGTGTTGAGCTGTGTCTGCGAGTCTGAATGTAAGATAACTGTGTGTACACTGTAGCTCTGTGAGGGATGGCCAGGCTGAGTTACACCAATGTAGTACTCAAGTCCAGCAGTACACGCGAGTCAGACTTGAGTTCTTATTTTCATGACTCGGACCTTTGTGACCTGGACTTGGACTCGAACCTTTATGACTATGACTCATACCCACTGGATTTGTACTTGGAACTAAGTACAAAAATTGCCGTCATTTTTTCTCCATTTATTATGGAAATTTCCTGCATAATTTGTGTGTTTCGTGTATTTGTGTTTGCTGCATTTGGACTCATGCAATCATGTGATACTTGAGTTTGGAAGTAGACTCGAGTTGGACTGAAATCTTTATTTTTCATGACTCGGACTCGAACCGAGATCACTCGACTAGGTCACTGCTGAGTTGTGCTGCGTATACAGTGATGAGCTAGATGCTGTGGCTCAGAAGAAGCTGGTGAACTTTGTTCATGATCTGATGACACAGTACTTTGATTTTGTCTGCAGACGAGTGCAGCTCGAGGTACTTTGCATCTCGGTTCTTTATAATCGGTCGCATTATGGGTCTTACCCTTTTGTCCATCTGCTTGTCTGTCTGTCTGTCTGTCTGTCTGTCTTGTACAGAATCTTTAAAACAAAAAGGTATAGAAAATCAAAATAGAGCATTTTCCAGTGTGCCAATTGTCAGCTAAGAGGTCCAAAGTCATGGTTGAGGTAAGGGTTACTGTAGTGCAGTTGTAATAGGATGGCTGCATGATATGTTGGCACTGTGTTGGCGTATTTTTCAATCATTTGACTAGTTTTTTTAAAAATCATTATTCTACCACTCAGTAGTGGATACAAGTGTGCAAGGATGTCTTTGGAATTTAAGTCTCATTGTTAGTACAACAAAATTTTCAGAGCACAAGTTACCGCCTGGAAATCATTTGAAGTTTTGTGTCATTTGCCTTGCCAGTTATTTTGCTTAGTAAGGGTTTGTGTGTTTTGTTAAATAAAATGTGCCATTTAATACTCATTTTTTTACCTCAAAAGGCACGAAGAAGCATTCCATAACTGTTATACATTTTACTAATATACTCATTACTCATAATGGTGATGTATGTGCAGTTGTGTATGTCTATGTGAATGTCTGTCTGTATGTCTGTAGAGAGGTACAGGTGACAATACAATCCTGGTTCGAGCTTTGGATCGTTTTCATCGTCGTCTGCAAGCAATGAACAAGCTTCTGCCTGACACCGACTTCTCCAAGTACTATCTACACTCATTTGTTACTAGCCTTCACTGCTGCTTCATGTCTTTCTGTGTGATTGTAGTTGTGTTTGTAAACAGTTTTTCCTTACCCATTAGTTTGTCGCTTTTGATTCATTGCTATTTGTTTGTTGATTACATTCTGTGCCAGTTTTTTCCGCACACACTGATATCATCAGCTATCGGTTTGTGGTCTAGAATAAATAAATTAATCACTCAATAAGGCTATCTGTGAACTGTGTTTCTGTCTATCTGGTTATCTGTCTATGTCTGTACATGGTTGTATGTCTGAATCTGTCTGTTGGTTTGTGTTTACAGAGCTGGCACAGAGATAGTGTCTCGTGCAGCACGAGATAGGGTTCAGCATTACCTCGACTCACTCAAGCAGTACTTTGCAGGTTGCTGCTCCATCTGTACTCACTAGCTTTTTGTCTGTGTCTCGGTTTATCTGTCTGTCAGTATTTGTCTATGTCTGTGTCTGTGTGTGTCAAACAATGCTTTGCGGGGCTCTGCTGTCTCTTGCTCTGTCTCTACTCATCTTCCATCCAACTTTTTGTCTGTTAACATAATGTCAGTCTGCAAACTTGCAGTGTTGTTGTGTATAGCAGTCACGAATGGCTGTGCTTACTGGCTTATTTTGCTAAATATTTAGGCCACATTAAAGGTCCATGGACACCAAAATTAACATACCATTTTCCTAAAATTGCATAATCGTCCGATAATTTTGATGGTAATATTAGCGCCCAGTGTTTGGTCAACACGGAGAAACTTACATTTAAAGTCTGTGATTTACAGACATGATCTAAAAAATGCAACGCCATATTGCCTAGGCTACACATTCGGTGATGTCATCGGCGCGGCGCATCAACATCATGATTAGTGGCCTAGCTTGTCTAATCACGTCACAGGCTAAGCCATTAATATTCATGATGTTGATGGGCCGCGCCGATGTAGTCACCGAATGTGCATGTGCTTCAAATTTTTTTGGCATAACGTAACATATGCCATATTTTCATCACAATACTACACTATTTATAGTGTAGTATTTGTACTATGTATAATTTCATATATTTATAAAGCTTAAATCAACATATTATATATGCAAGGTGAAATGTCTAATTAAGAGCTACCGTACATAAATTGCGCGAGTAAGTTTGACCGTGGCTATGGACCTTCAAGCACTTCTATAATACCAATGATGATCTGTTCAACTTGTTGAAGTTTGACCATACTCAGTAGAATATGATGATGATGACCGTGTTTGTGTGTGTTTGGTAGATTGTCTGACTGACGTACGACAGAGCTTGGCAGCACCACGCCTCATAGCAAAGTCCGACACAGCCGCTGCGACTACTGCCAGTGCTACCAGTAGTGGTGGTGGTGGTGGTCTGGGTGAATTGCTGCGCAAGATGCACTCGTCATTAGTCAGTCAGATCAAATCCGTCCTCAGTCACCTACAGGTCAGTTAGTCTGTACAAAAGATGGCCAGGTTGAGTGTAGTATCTGTACTATGTATATTCTTATCAGTGTGTAACATTAGCAGCACTGGTTAATATGCACACATTATTATTCAGTCAGATCAAATCAGTTTTGAATCATCTACAGGTCAGTTAGTTTCTGCAAAGGTACTGGTCACGTGTCCAAAGGAGCACTAGTTCGAAATCAGCTATAACCCAGTCCACCACAACCAGAAACTATTGTAGCCAAGGTCCGTCAAAGCCAAAGATGCAGTTTATTCCTACTCCTAACCTTATCACTAAGCTCAACACTAGCTTTACTGTTAACCCTTGCACTGTTCAGACTACTGCCCCTACAGGATAGTGAACTATCCCCTGGCTGAAGAATGACCAGGCTGAGTGTAGTATCAGTACTATGTATATTCTTATTAATGTAACATTAGCAGTAGTTGATGTGCACACTTCATTTATCAGTTAGATCAAACCAGTCCTCATTCGTCCGCAATTTAGCGATTTCTCTGTTTCTTTATCTGCGATGTATGGCCAGGCTGAGTTTTGTGTTGATATTGGTAGAATATTAGCAGTAGTTGAGATTCTTATGTCATTAAATTAGTCCTCGCCATCTTATAAGTTAGGTTTTGTGTATTTCTGCTGTTTTCATAATTACTAGTTTTGTGTTAGAAAAAGCGATAGGATAAAGGTGTCTATAGCTCTTTGTGGAACCCATCTTAATAAACTTTCTGCTGCTGTCAGCCACATTGTACAATTTTACCCACGAATAAAACTTTGTCATAATTCACTTATTTACTGTCTGAAATCTTTCACGGATTAACAGAAAATATAGCTAAATATTATTTTGCTGGCAAGGGTTGATCTATTGCTAGATCTAGATCTATTGCTAGAAATACATCTATTGCTAGATGTCTGTCTGTAGGCATTCATAGCAGCTGACATAACGTTTGCAATGAAGCCGTATTTCCGTGGCACGTTCTGTAGTCAGGATGTGCGTGAAGGTCTCCTTGTCTCATTCATTCGTCACATTCTCTCCATCTCACAGGTGCGGACAAATCGGTTATTTTAGCTTTTGTATTCTGGTGTTAAACCAGCACACGATACGGTTGACATTTTTCTGTGTGGTCGTTTGGTATGATTTACTTGTCACATTTTTTTGTATCACGGGCGCACTGCATTTTATCTTTCTGTACGTGACTGTGGTCTAATTTCACCGATCTGTACATTGTCATGAGTATCCCATCTGCTTTATAGATACAGCATTTCATCTGAGTTTACCTCCCCTGCCATCGGAAGCTTGAAGGGAAACTATCATGAAAATTTGACTTTTTGGAATAAATGGCATACGTGTAGTCGTGTACATATAAACGAGATAAAATTTATGGCGAGCCAATTTTGAGCAAATTTTGACTGATTGTCGCAAAAAGTGAAGTGAAAAAGTGTTATTTTTACAATTCGACACAAAACGTACCGTTTGACACACTAGTGCAGTTGCGTGGTAGCAGTGACGTCACTGGTACCAAGAACAGTCGAAAATAACATGGGGCGAATAGGGGTTTGATCAATTTCGATGAGATTTTGATCAAATACTACGCCGGAGTGCCTTGGAGCAGGATTTTCTAATCACTGGCACTCTGGGAATCACGCTAATCATAACTGAAACGTCACTTATCTAACGGCTAAAATAGAACAAAAATTATCCAAAGCTTTAAAAATGCTTAGTATTAAAAAGTTACATGTCAAAGTCAGCAGCTTTTTGTCAAAGAAAAATCTGCAGTCCCTCCACGGACCAGAAATATTCTGCGGATCCCGATCCGCTCACGGACTCGCCCGCAATGTGCGCATCACTGCTTGCTAATGATTCCAAGTGTGTCGACTCTTTTTTTCACTTCAGATCCGGTAATTTCACTCACGAATAAAAGCAATGTTCTTCATTTTTTATGCATGATATGTGTGCGTTTTTTGCTACAAATGAAAATAGATACCCTATTATTTTAGTTTTTGCGTTTACTTAGAATATGATTTTTTATGATAGTTTTCCTTTAAACTGTTTGTTTTTTTCCCATTCTGGCAGGATATAACATTTTGGTCAAGCCTTTAGTGTCATCTGTTGATATAGGCATGAATTTGTTGTTGAATTTCTCATGTTTTTTTAATTTTAGCCGAAACCTAACACCAGGCTCTTAATGTGTCATTAGGCCCAGGTTGAAAACTTGTGTCTCTCTTGGACATAACTTGCTGAAATAGCTGAGGTCTTAGAGATTTTTGATAAAGTACGGCAGATTATGCCAACTCAGTTGGTTTTTGAGTGCACTACAAACATTTACTTACTGAATGATTAGCTGATACGAGTATCTGTTTTCGTTATTACATGATGGTTAAATTTGAAGTGTGTGATAAATGGCAGGAGTTCTGCAGTGATTCCGCTGACAAAGCCAGTGTTCCGGCGTCGCTAATTCTTATTTTGTCTCGTCTCTGCTATGACCTTGACCAGTCCACCATTGGATATCTGGTTTGTGTACTTCACATTATGTCTTTTTTTGGTCTTCTGTCAGGCTTATAGGTTTTTGCTATTTTCTTCCATTACGTCAGCTTCTTCTCTCTTTGAATAGCTTTTGTCTTCATGTTGTCATAGTTCTTGCTCATCATGTTGCTTAGCATTTGTAGGCACTTGTGCTTTTGTTGCTTTGCCTAGTAACCCAGCATTTCTGTTGTAATTGCTGCAGATTTCTGGATTCTGCTGCTGCTGCTGCTGCTGCTGCTGCTGATGATGATGATGCTGACGATGTACATGTGTATCTAGGTGACACTAGTGGGTGAACAGTTTTCGCTGGAAGACAGCTTTGTCATTACATCAGCTGTGTGTCTGTTTCTCTGTTTGTCCATTTGCCGCACTGTATGTTTGGGTGTCTGCATATTTGTGATAATGTGTGGGTACGTGTGCATATGTCTGTACATTTAGGTAACACTCGTGGATGAGCAGTTCTTACTGGAAGACAGCAAGTCAGGTGTAACATCCGCTGCAGATCTCTGCGCTGATTCGCGTACTTCAGCTCAGTATCTGCTCAGCCACTATGTACGAATGCAGGGCCTCTCTGTCTCACAGGCATGTACTAGTAGTAGTAGTAGTAGTAGTTAGTGATTCTGGCCCGCTACAGAGAGGGCCCATCATAGCGAAGGTCCATTATAGTGATGGTTTGCATCATCATCATCACCACCATCATCACTACTGCTGCCATCACCTAGCTGGTCCCGTTGCTGTGTCAGACAGGCAGGCATACAGCCATTTGCTTGTGAAATGGCCACTTGTCCAGTCCTTGGCAAAACAGCCATCTTTGAGTAGGGCCTCCTGATTCAACATAACTGCTGTTAAATACTACAAGAGAGACCACAGACTCATCTACTGTGAGAATCACGTGAAATTCCTCATTTTTTCGTAGCATTTGCACTCCCGTACTGGCATTGCCAGATGGGCTTGTCATTAGAACAACAACAATTTGCCATAGATATGAGATAGTTGGTAAGCTGGTGGGACACCCCGTTTTAGTAGGAAATGATTCTGAGGAATGCAGCAGTGGTTGCCAAGTTGTAATCTGATGTCCTTGTTGTGTCTCTATGTTTTTCCAGCTCTGTCTGTGTCTAGATGCTGCGTAAGTCTGTTGAGACGCGTGACTGTCTGAGCGCCATAGAGCCGCGTACAGTTCGTGCTGTGATGAAGCGAGTGGTTGAGGACGTGGCTGCTATGGACGTGGTGATTGGTCAGTTGTATGAAGAAGGCATCCGCACCGAGCGCACCAGTGACTCTACACGTAGGAGCTATACCTATGCAGCTATTGGACGACAGAACACAGTGACTGGACCGGCCCGTTCTACTTGGAGCATCACTCCCAGGTACATGCAGACAAACAAGCACAGACACCAATACAGATACATACAGACAGGGGGGACCACAGCAGCAGGACTTTTTAGGGTTACCTGAAGCATCACTTTGAGTTATCACACATCCGTTTCTTAATACTTTTTATGGTTTTTTATAATAAGAACAAAGTTAAAGTCTGAGACTTAGGTCTAATGCTAGTCCCACACAATGGATTTTAAATTCCTCCGCACTGTGGTCCATAAAAAACATGCCATTTTTATTTTTTGAATAGTTTCATGAAACATTGGCTGATTTTAATAATTTTTGGCATGCGACATCAGGAAAGAACTTATGCAAACGACTGTAGTTTTGGCCACCTCGCTTTTGCTACACTACCTTGTGAAATGCAGAAGTCGTAGTTAGGCCATTTACAACAATGAATTCATACTGGATACTGCACACATCGACTCAGAATTGATTAACTGAAAAGTGACAAACATGATTGGCAACTATTGTATCTCAAAAAGTCGCACGTGTCACATCATGTACTTTTTATTACAGCATGTGCTCAAAATGTCCTCCAGTGTGAATGCAAGTGGCAAACGTTGATGCCACTCGCAAACAGCAGGCTCAGCAACCTGCATTTCACAAGGTAGTGTAGCAACAGCGTTAAAGTGAGGTGGCCAAAAGTATAGTCATTTGTAGCGAGTTTTTTCTGATGTTGCACACCAAAAATTATTAAAATTGTCCAATCCTGCACGGAGCTATTCAAAAAATAAAAGTGGCATGTTTTTATGGACCACGGTGTAAAATAATGAAACCTGCTCATCAGTGTAGCAGTAATACTATTATTAGCTTTTTCAAATGTCTCTTAAAATTTGTATATTTTGTAGAGCTGGCAGACTCCTGGACTTTTCTCATAAATACACTTTGTAAATAACAACATTGTATTGTATTATTGTATATCTGGGCTGTGTCTGTAGCACAGTGGACACAAGTCTGCTGAGTAACATTCAGAAGTTATTCTCAGAGAAGATTGAAATCTTCAGCGCTGTTGAGTTCTCCAAGGTCTCTGTGCTGACCGGCATCGTCAAGATTAGTCTCAAGGTTCGTGGTAGTAGTTCTACTTGTTGTAGTGGTTGTATTTGTTGTTGTAGTTTAAGATTTTGAATGCTGTTGCTAAGGTCTTCGTACTGAAGGACCTCATCAAGATTAGTCTCAAGGTCTAACTGGAACGTTTTCTACTGCCCAGTTAACGGTTAGAGGGGTGTTTGTTCCATCTCAGAGCAGTGGAGCTGAACACCACTTATCATGTGAGATCTCACAACTTCACCTACCACCCAACACAGCTAGACAGGCCAGTGCTTTATTTACTTACCCTAGACGGACGGAAAGCTGAGCTGACTTGGTTGGTTGGTTAGTGATTATACACCGAGATGGTATACCTGCATACAATCAATCATTCACCCATCTACTTGATCGTGACCCAATCAGATGCTGCAGCCACAATCTACAGTGAAGTGAGTG
>Ga0209671_1009599_pt1 | contig 10141 bp, 6 predicted proteins | sample WorMetHERISLAND2_2_FD_187401 | JGI IMG/M metagenome (GOLD analysis project Ga0209671, IMG submission 187401) | Marine gutless worms symbiont microbial communities from Max Planck institute for Marine Microbiology, Germany - Olavius geniculatus... | ecosystem: Host-associated > Annelida >... | reverse complement strand
AGCTATGAGACGTTTCCGCTTGCATGCTTTTGGACTTATTGCGTATCTTGTGCTTGCGTTGTTGAGGGTTGCGCTTGTCAACTTTACATTAAACGAATATATGATGATGATGATGATCTGCGGCAAATACGAGGCGACTAGATCGAGATTTATGCCATTTGCGCGACCGTCTTAAGTAAGTTAGTAAGTAAATTTATAGAGCACACAATGTCGGCGAGAAACTCGCCGATTTTCAGGCGCTGGGGTAAAATAAATCCGGAATTTATCTTACAGTCAGACTCTTAAATTAAAACACCACACCTAGATGTAGGCCTAGTCTCCAGAAATAGCACAAGTTTAGGTGCAAGTGGACTAATGGTAGGAAATATCGGTCTCGCAACTTTCGGGTTGCGGTTCGAATCTCACCGCAGGCCGTTTGCAAGCAATTTTGAGCGTGTTGTTCTAGTTTATAATGTTTGCTCGAGTAAACTCAGCCTCCGGCACTCTGCTGAATAAAAAATGAGTATTATACCCCGTTTACACGATCAAGCTGACTCGACGAGCTGCTATATGTTAGCTGGACGATCCCGCTCGATGTTTGCTCGATCGTGTAAACGGAGTATTAGCTTACGCTGTACGGGCTACATGGTGTGGCTGACTGGCTGCAGCGAGGGTCTAATTGTTCGTTGGCGTGGGCAACGGATGGCTGCATAGTGCGCTTTGGTATTGTTAGCTCATGCCAATCAGCTACCACTTCAGAGAGTGTAAAGCGCTTCTGGTCACGATTCACGAGTCTCACTTGTGTATGATAGAATGTGATATTGAATTTGCACTTGAAAACTGACCGACAGGCTGTCAGTTTAATCAATCATAAACAGTTATATCAAGTACAGTAGGCTACTGAACTTCACATTTTATAACGGCCTAACGTGCAGATCAAATGGAGCGATTCATATGTTTGATGAAATAACAGCAAATTTTCAATAAGTTTTTGACAGCATTAACAAGATCACAAAGCATTGTATCGGTAGTCCACAAAGGAGTAAGCTTCTTCAAATATTAACCGACTTTCAAAGTTTTTGCTACCAGAAATACACTAACGACTAAAATTGACTATATTGTTGCGATAAGTTGGACGTGCTGCAGTGATTTCGATGATAACTTAATTGCAAATTTACTAAAAAATGTACTGATGAAACAATTTTGACAATAGATTGTTATTTGATGGAGTAGTGACAAAAACGTTGAGCATATTTTTATTAAGTCACTGTCTAGGCCTATATTGTTAGACATTATATTATCCTGTAAACAGTAGATGTACGTAACAGCCACTGTTTTGCAAAAATCGAACTGTTGCGGAAATAAATGGAGAGAAGATTTATTTTTGTCCATCAAAATGTTATATCGGTTGCTTTCGCGCAGATTGGCCAAAACTTACGAGCGGCTGTCAGTGTTGTTTCAACCTTGCCGTTCCTGTTCGTCACTTGTGACACTTGAAATGTCTTGTCCTGTGTCTATGAACGTATTAAATGACGATGATGATGATGACTGTAGGCTTGTGAAGTTGTGAGTGAAAATCATTAGGCACCTCAAACACATCATTGCAACTTAAAATATCTCTCGTTGCGGGATAATTGTGTACACCTCTAAAGTACCGGTAGTCTATGTAAACAGCAACTAAACAAACACAGTATGATAAGCTGACCATACACTGCGCTACAAGTGCCTCTACTAAGTACGAAGTGCTTGACTTATGCTCGCATATTGCCTAAGTTACCTTGAGTTTACCCTACATTAAGACTAGCTGTGCATGCATACGCTGCCCGCTTCATATCACAAAGCTACAAAAGTGATTAGTAGATTGTCTGTGCGTAATGACAAGACATGACGTTGAAGAGCATCATAAATTCCTGTGCTTTCAGTTGCCGTTCGTCTCCAAAAAACCGCCGTCCGTAAACTTTTTGTTGGACCCCGCAAAAATATTCATGCAGTTTTTCTGTTTGCTTTGGATGTTTCACTGAAACAAAACTGTTTGCATTTAGTCTGTTACGCTGCAGCATAAAAATAAATAAGTTTATTCCCTGTTCATTCTTTATCGCTAGACTGCAACTGGAAGCACAAATTTTTTAGGCTTAAAAAGTTAAGATGACAAGAGCTATAAGTCGTTTCCACGATCGACGCCTGTTATCTGGGAACGATGCGGATCTGGTACGGCGCCGGTCGGATGACGTCGCCGTAAGTCTCTGCGTCTCTGGGCGGCGGTCTGCCGCTCACCGGGAGCAGTCGACAGGAACGCATGATCGTAGCGAAGAAGACGAAGATCTGCAGGCGACCGAGCGTCTCGCCGACGCAGCGCCGGGCGCCGAAGCTAAACGGATAGAACGACTCGACCAGCCTGCTGTCGACCACCAGCGACGAGTGGCACTTTTCACACGCGTCCTCGTCGTCGTCAGTGGAATCACCGGACTCGTCGTTGTCCGGGTCTGTGACGAGTGGACGCGAGCGCGCGTGGCACGACGGGATACGCTCCGACTCACGCAGAAACCGCTCCGGGCGGAAGACATCTGCGTCGTCGTGCCAGACGTCCGGGTCACGTCCGACCGACCAGAGGTTGGCGATGACGACGCTGCCGGCTGGAATGGTCGTCTGACGACGTTCACCGATCGTAGTCGTGGTTGTACATGGCACATCGACGTCGACGTCAGTGTAGCGTGGCAGAGCGAGCGGCACGACGGGCGCTAGTCGCATTGATTCCAGCAGCACGGCCTCGACGTACGGCAGTCGTCTACGGTCACTGTACTTCACCGGCTGTCCAGCCACCAACTCACGGTCCAGCTCCGCTGCCACCCGCCGCTAACGACCACAACAACGACCACGACGACAATACACAATTATTAACCGAACAAGCGAACACGTCGCTTACACAATGAGGACAAATATGCGGCCGTCTGCCTAGCGATGTCATTTTGAAAACTCAAAACTTTATTTATTTGGTCAAAAGCCAACAGTGTATGGCCTAATGCCTTATTACTGAGGAGCGATATAAACGAAGCTTGTGGCAAAGTAATACCCCGTTTACACGATGAAGCAAACACCAAACACACATTAATCAAGCATCCAGCAATTGTGTAGCATGCACAAAGCATAGCCTACATGACGCAATCATCAAGCAATCATCAAGCAAACATCAAACAAACATCAAGCAGTTAGAGCACACGTCGTGCACGTGTATTTTAAATACATTTGCTTGGTGTTTGCTTGATCGTGTAAACGGGGGATAATGCGTGAACCAGCAGACCGTTTAATATCGTTGGCAGTATAGCAAGTTGATGCGCCTTGAGCTGCTGGCTGTGTCTCCAAGATTTTTACGCGCGAAAGCAGCTATGCTTTCAGCGCGTCTTAGCCATCGCAATTCTGTCCGTCCGTCCGTCCGTCCGTCACACGGATCAGGCAAAAACGGTAAAAGCTAGGATATCCAAATTTTCACCATCGGCTGCCTGGAAGACTCTAGTTTCAGGAACCGTAAAGCTTTCTCATAAATTCGAAGGAGGTCACCCCGAACGAGGTCACTAAATGAGAGGGGGGTGGTCAAAATTCGCGATTTTGGCCAATAACTCGCTGTATCTCAGTAACGGTGCGAGATAAGGCCTAGGTTACTATTAATCACCAATAGGAAATCGTATACGGGCTTTCGATTGGCGCTGAATTCAATGACCTTGGATGACCTTGAACGCCAAAATAGGGGGTTTTACGGATTTTTTTCGTGATATTGGGCTGCACAAGTCTTTATCATTCACAAGGAGGCGCCACCGTCGCCAACGCCACACGCGCCTATGGCCGATGTGTATTATGGTCCCGATGGGCCGAGTCCAAGTGATATGCAATTTTCGAAACTAACTACTGAACTGGAAATGCTATAGGCTTTCGCGCGTCTCGTGAGCTTTGCTCGAATTTCTTGTTAATACATGAGATGGCCTATTTACGCAGGGAGTAAACCTGCTTCAGCTTCGTTTCGAGGCTTTCTGGTTTTCGTTCTTTTAATTCTAAATACTCCACAGCGTACTTGTTGTACAACTGAGTAGGCCCTATTTGTTGCTATTAGGCTTACATCTAACGACCACCTCTGGTCTCTGGAATCAACCTCCTCACTCAGTTCATCAGCCACGTCTTTATCTGCCTTTTCGTGATTCATCCCTCGGTTTTCATTCCTCTGCGATCATCTCATTTCACCAGTGTCATCATCATCACTCTTATCATCACTAATCTCTTCATCATTCGTTATATACAACTTTATTCACCATAATACAATGGTAGCACAGTTATAAAAAAACAAACCTTAACTAAACTTAATTAATAATAATAACAATGAAACTACCAGTACTTAGTAAACATAATCATATTAAGCTCAAGCAACGTTCGATAATTTCAGCATTAATTTAACACTTCGTGTCAGTACAATTTCGCTGGGTAATCTGAAATTAAAACACATTCGACATGCGTTTACAATATCACTGTTTGACGTACAAAATAATTTCATTAAAAATCGCATCACTACAAAGTCTAAACTTCGATAGTCAGTTTTAGTTAATGGACAAACCTCCAGACCATACAGCAAAGCAGGCAGACATTTGCTATGAACTAGGTGAAGTATTACATCTTCGGATGCAGTTCTTCCCAATTTGCCAAAAATCGAGTTGACTGAGCGATAAAACGAACGTTTGGAATGGTCCAGAGAACACTTTAGTTTAGTCTTTCCAATCGTAAACTCTTTCTTTTTTCAAATCATATCCTTCACAGACATCTGGTATCCCTTTGGACTGACATCGCGGATATCTGGACATGCTGACGGGTTTTTAGTTTTAGTGTTTTCTAGTTTTAGTTATCGTTATTTTTTTCTTTTTTAGTTTTTCAGATCTCATCGTCTCAAGCCTCTGTCTCTTTTATAATCATCTGTTTTTTGGAATTTTTATGTTTTACATGATAACACTTTCCATTTAAATTTCTCTCATTTCAGTACCACTGAAAACAGTTTTTTTTAGTTTACAGTATGCGTCAGATTAAACTGGCAGCTCTCCTGACAGTTTTGCAGTGCAAATTATTCATTACATTTTATCAACTTTCTCATTCAGTTCTTTATCGGTACGGTCATGCTGTAGGCTACCTGTACTTCGGGATGCATCACCATAAAGCGCAGGATCCAGATCAGGGTGGCCGATGACGTCTCACTGCCGGCCGACAGAAACTCGAGCGGCATGCTGGTCAAGTGCGCATGCGTCAGTCCGGCCGAGCACATCCGGTCGACGGTGGAAGGCGTCGAGCCGGCACTCAGTACGGTGTCCAGTACGTTTCGTCTGTCCAGTGTGTGCTGGTCAGTCTCACGCTGGCGCACCCTGGCGGCGTTCAGACGCACATGTGTCGCCATTTGACGTACGATGCCCGACACCTGGCCACTGTCAACGACAAAACGCCGCAGACATCCAGGAACCAAGTCACCCTGTCAAACCAACCACAGCCAGTAGCCGTCTAACATTTAAAACTTTTGAAACTTTAAAATGATAGCTCTCAGTGTATCAGTTGTTGTCAGGTGACTCGTGAGACTATTGACATAGTAAATAGGCTTACTAGTAAGCAAGTAAGTAATTTTATACAGAAATGGTCCATAAATGACGTCATGTCTGAGGGGGGACGGGGATTCACGTTATTATGACGACATGTGACATAGGGAAGGGGGTTAAAGGTATTGTGACGCAACAAATTTACATTTGCGCCAAATTCCCGTCGCCAACTCGCCGAAGGCCTATGCGGCAAGCAGACGAGTAGGCATAGAAACATTTCGGAACACTATGCTTAATTTCACACGATTTTCTGCGTTAAATTGATAGCAGACAATTGTGATAACACGTAGAATTTTTATGTATTATAATTTAGATACGCTAAAACTCATCTCTGTAAACTACACTATAAACTGCCGGGGGAAGTAGACGTTTGTAACACCATATTTGATGGGGGGTCCAGAAAAATGTAACGACATGTGACGAAGAGGAAGGGGGAAAACGGGTTAATTTTTTCTTAAAATCGCGTGACGTCATTTATCTGCAGCAATATAGTCGCAGTTTTGAATGCAATGTGGCTGCCTGCAGCCATCATCTACGTGCGCTGAATAACCATATCGTATCCTAGCATTGATTGTAGCGTTCGATAGAGCAGCGTCACTATATCGTGTATGAGAGTATGTAGTCACTCTCTAAAAATCGCTTTATTTTCGCGACCGGAAGCCGAACGCTGGCTTTTGGATATAGGCGGTACGGTCTGCCCTCTTTAGCCACAGCTAGGCCTATTGTTTACTCAAGCCACGTTAAACATCTGTTATGTAATACCTGCTTGCCAATAGCGAAGACTTCGCCGTTGGTGCCTTTAGATTTGAGAAGCTGATGATACTCGGGGTCGTCAGTAATGTTGGCGTCGAGTCCGTAGCACATGGAGTAAAGAGCTGAGATGACTGCCATGGTGAGGTCCTCGGCCGGGTCCAGACAACGTTCACTTTGGTACTTGACGTCACTCCAAGTAGACACCAGTGCCGCTGCTTCACGCTGGATGACCTCTTCCGCCAGACCTACAAGTCACTTGTAGTTCTCCTGACTGTAGAAATAGCTGAGCTACTTATTAGCTAGGTAGTCAATGACCTTAAGTGACTTCATCATTTCATGCGACCTTTCGTGTCCTATATTCTCCAATTCACTTCACTATATCATAAAACAAAAGCAACATTTAAAAATGATTTAATTTCTTTAAGGTAGGCATTATCATTTCTTTCTTTAGAAAAATTATTATCATTAATATTACATATGGTAGTTTATTTTATTACCGTCTTGGCAAATAATCAACAGAGCACAACAATACCTTGATAACTTCATCAGTCTACTAAACACTGCCTACGTACAACTTACGCCAGCAAATACGAGCATCGGTCGTTTAGGGTGGTTTCATGGTTTGACGGTAAACCTACGTTGTCGGATTAACGATTGAAAGGTCTTGGGTTCAACTCCAGGTCGGGTCGTTATCACGTGGTTATTACTTGGAAGTTAGATGGCTGAGTATATGCAGACAGATAAACCATCTGAATATGAAGGCTAATAGGCCTAACCAACGCCAAGGTCAAGTTAGCCTTCCGAGGTAGGTAAATCGAGTACCAGCTTGTCTGGCTGGGGTTAAAACGGGGCGTGTTCACGTCCGTAGCTTTCCGATGGGTTTCCCATAAACAACCTTGAAATACAACGCGTGTCTGCTACTAATAGGAGTACAGACCGGAAGTGATGAGGCGTCGTATGACACCGCGGGCGAGTCGCCGATGTAGGCGCACGGCCGGACCGTGACGTCCGAACGAGATACTGTATCCGCCGGCGTAGTGACGGTATAGCTCGAAGTCAGGACGATCGTCCAGCTGACGCCCGGCCGCGGCGCCGGTCGAGAACGTGGCGCGCACCGCAGCTCGACCGTTAACTACGACCGCTCGCCGACGTCCCAGCCACAGTGAATACAACGGACCGAGCTGACTGGACAGCGCGGTCAACGCACGATGAGGGTAACGACCGAGTAGCGACAGGTGCCCGAACAACGGACAGCAACTGAGCAATGAGACTGACGGCGGCGGGCGTGAGGAAGATCTGCGCCGACGAAGAACTGTTGACGACAAAACAAAGACGACCAGCGTCAACGCTGTGACGCAGACGATGACGTCGATGACAGAGAGTGCAGCTGCGGGTGACATTGCGACATCACCCTAGCTCACTGCACCAGCACTCTCAACCATGGGTAGACCGGTCAGCGTCTGTCTGGCGGTGCGGTAGCTTACTCTAGACAGCGATCTCAGTTTGTCAGGTGCAGCTACTGTGTCTGTATACTCTTCGCTCTTCTGTGCTCAGTCTGAATTGCATCGTTGTTTATATAATCACTATGCACTTCACTTTACCAACTGCTTGTGGCGGCCTCTGCGCGACTGATGCTGATAATTTGTAACCACAACGCCCACGGGGGACTTTCTTCGCTGCCCTGCAAACAGGTGCCCTCTGTATATTTAAACCACATTTAGCTTGCACTGCTACAGTTTTCACAGTTTTCGACTGCAGTCAATGCGTTATAAAGCAAACGACGGTGTAGTCTAGGCAACTTAAACATGGTTTAATTACGATACCGCACTGTCTGGGGTGGTATAAACTCGGACTGCGTCTTCGCTTACCCACTCCAGCAGTGCGGTATCTAGTAACTACAGCCTACTCGCTACAGTCAACAATGCTGATGTCCAGCTGCAGATGTTCTGAGAAACGAAACCACAGGCACTCACTAATCACCAGATCATTCAGTCTATAGTCAAGTTCAAGAATTATTACGATCGAGCTATTAAGCTGCACTGCTTCTGGACAAAGGTTTTGTTCGTGTACCCGGTCCCGATGTTGTACCCGATGTTGTCTGTCTATACGCCTGTGACTCTTAAGTGCGTGAATAACTGCGAAATTGGTGAACTTCTTTGTTCAGTCTCAGCAGTCCACACAAGGATTAATAGCATGTCATTCTGTGACGGAGGACGGATGGCGACAGGCTGATACAGCGGACCGCTTCATCATCGCCTAGGCAGCGGCACGCACAGCTGCATCGATCGACTATCGTCTGACTAACGACAACAAGTCGTTCCATGTGTACGAATTAATTACTGTACAATGCTTCAGTGGCGACGTCAAATTTTTACGGAGTTTACTAGTAAAAAATTGTGAAAATTGGTCAATATTTAGCAAACATATAGACAAAATGCAATAGCTTACTTTTTGGGACCACCCTGTATGCTCCATTGCTATCGCGTAGCATCATGCATGACAGAGATTAGCATGACAAAGATCATAAAATCACTTGCGTTTTGTTCGAATTCGCCACCTAGGCCTATAGGTCACCAAATAGGTCAAACCCAGTGGTCAAGTAACCGATGATGTGTGACCAAAATGGAGATGATTTAAGGCTGACAGTTGTACTTGTTGGACCAACAACACTTTATTGTACAAAACGTGCATCTCCCGGAACGCACGAGAAAAGTTTGGATGAAGATACCCACATTGTCAGAACATGCATCGCAATAGCCTCATTTTCAGACATTTGGATTGCAACATCGCACGATTTTCTTGCAATAGCTGTAGCACGGATTTCTTGTTACATTTAGTACTGTTGATTTTATAGCATATTCGGTAATTGTTTAGAATAGCTACGCCACCTTAAACGGCTGTGTACATATATGACATTGATTCTTTAGTGTTTTAGTTTAAATAGTAAATTGCTATATAATGAATTTGGTTTTACTGACTGCGTAAATGATTTTTTGCCGGCCAGAAGCAACTAATGCAATAGTCGATAAAATGAAGAGTCGAGCATTAGGCCTATGCAAAGAAACTACGCAGGCCTATCATCAGTAGTTGAGTTTTGCGTTATTATTAAACAGTCAGGTATGCTTACCTGCTATGTAATAAGACATTGAATTCAACGTACTGAAACACTTATATTATTTGCAGTCAGAGTCAGCACGTTATCAGTAATTGACCTATGAATTGACCTATGAACGTAAACAAATGACAGTGCACGTGCTGACTGCTAGGACGTGTTTGCTAGTAACAGCACTGCAGTGTGGCAGCTGACGTTGCCTGGAAAAATATCTATATTAAACTTAATTCGGTTCGATGTCAGACAGTATTGTTGTGTCAATGACAGATAGCTCTTAGATAACTATCAAATATGTAATAATTAAGTGTCAAACGTTTGGTATTTGGTTGACCTTGAATTCACCTAACCAAACTGACGATCTTGTAAAATAGGCCTAATGAGGCAGAGGCCGATAGGTAGGCCTAAAATTCGTTTGTTAGGATATTCAATCAACCAGACTGATGATCTCACAGCAAACAGACAGAAACAGCGCATTAAAGCAGGCATCTACGCTATATACAATACAATACAATACAATCATAAATTCGCACTCAAAAACTGACAGACAAACTGTCAGTTCAATCTAGCACATAAACTAAAAAGAACTGAAATGTTTAAAAGAAAAATGAAATGAGAGATACTGAGAATAGAAATACTGTTAAATGCAAAACTGACAAAATTCAAAAAATGACTGGAGTAAAGA
>Ga0209671_1009597_pt1 | contig 10142 bp, 7 predicted proteins | sample WorMetHERISLAND2_2_FD_187401 | JGI IMG/M metagenome (GOLD analysis project Ga0209671, IMG submission 187401) | Marine gutless worms symbiont microbial communities from Max Planck institute for Marine Microbiology, Germany - Olavius geniculatus... | ecosystem: Host-associated > Annelida >... | reverse complement strand
ATGCATTGGTATACGCCGAACGCGCATTGTCGACTTAGGGTAGGTCAACATGAGCGCTTATAACTTTGTTCGTAGTGGACCGAATTTCACAAAATTTTTTTTGTTCAACGCCCAAAAGATCGTTTTCGTCAACGCCGTTTACCTGTTGTCGCTATCTTCATCGGTTCCAGAGATATTTGTACTCAAACTCGAAAGTTGTCGTAAATTGCACCGATTTTTGCACGTTTTTTGCCCTCCCAAATTTTAAGGGGGGCGGTGCCCCCAAAAGTTGTACTTCCGTTAACACCCCCACCTAGAGACACGTCAAGTGCCAAAGTTTCGTCGGGCTAAACCCCCTAACTCTGAAGTTATAATGGCTCATTTATTCCATTTTAAGCCAATTTTTGACCCCCCCTTTGAAAAAAGTTGTAAGGGGGCCCCCGTCCCAGGTGGGGGGTGCGCTAGTAACACTTGGTCATTCTCTAGTGCGTGTAAAAATTTGGGGGTGCAGCACCCGCTAGGGGCCGAAATATGGTCTTCCGAAAAATGCACTTTGGGTGGGTACAATTCAACATTGAGATCTCCAAGGTCACTGGACCAAACTTCACCGGACTTGTTTCGCCTAACGCAGGAGAAATTGCGGTAGACGGAATAAAAGTCCGATTTTGAATATATTCATCCGTTTTGGAGATATTCACCGCCGAACTTCGAAGTCATTCGAAATCGGACCAAATTTTGCATGTTTTTGGCCCCTGAAATTTTTTTGGGGTGTGCGCCCCAAAATTTTGGACCGGCATTATAAAATTCGGCCTAGTACTGACCATCTTGCAAAATTTCACACCAGTCAGCCCACACATCTCGGAGATCTCACGCTCGGAAAAAAAAATAAAAAAAATAAAACATCTGTGCTAAAACATAAGTCCGCTCCGCAAGCTATTGCTTCCGGGCGGTCTAAAAAACACTCAATGTTGCATACAAGCCATGTCTAATATACAGAACAGTACACAGACATAAAGGCAAAACAACATAATTATGTACACCGTGTCCCAAAATTAGTGCCCCCTACTTCAAACACGCCTAATTCAGTTTGTACCTCATGGATTTCACTGACGTCGTGCACTGCACTATCGTAACATTACTTATGGTCACACCCACTATAACGTATGCACTTTACCACATGTGCTCAGTGTAACGTCATTATGACATCAGTGTTTGTGAAACATTAAGCTTACGTTCATGGTTCAACGTTGTTATTGACAAAGGGATCAAGCAGCAGCGTACCCGCCTTAGACTAAGAGCTTGCGTCGAGGCCAAAGGTGGCCATTTTGAGCTCGAACTCTTAATGCTAGTTCAGAATGATTATCTTAATGACTGTTTCAAATTTTGTAAAAATCTGTCAGGTATTAACGATTTTACTTTAAGTCATCTGACCGGGGACCGCTAATTTTGGGACGTGGTATATATGCATAACCATAATAACTGCTGAATGTTAGAATTAGAAATGAAATTAAATTAGACATTAAAATTTAAACCAGAAGGGGCTTTAGTCATATAACTTTGCATAAAATTTTGAGGTTTTGACAGTTGGAAGAAAATAGGTCGCGAGTTATAGGTTTGAGAAGCAGGCTTGGAGGAGCGAATAGTTGGTTAAGGCACTGGTGGCTTAGTGATGCTGTAAAACAGTCTGCTGTCTGATCAGTCAATTAAATCCTGTATGGTGATATCCACATCATTAATGCCCCAGCTCTAGTTTTATCAATACTATTACTCCGCCTGCAACTTCTACAGTGTAGCAGTGGTCTGTGCCTAGGTATGTCTATCATATTCGTGGTCGGTCAGGCAGTCGATCGGATTGGTTCCACATAAATCGTCACTCCGGTCTGATCACAACGTCAGTCAAGTTCAACTGCCTCACTGTTGGAGACTATCGACTTGTAGTTGTTGCATGGGGTACTACGGCAACTGTGAGACCACCACGAGTCGTTATCAGCACTGCGGTCACAGTCAGGGTCAAGTCTGTTAACCGTCATGCGCCTGTGTTCGAATCTGGATTTTACTCTGTTGATGTATCGGAGGACACTGCCACATCCACCTGTTTGTTACAGGTATGCTACTTTGATTGTTGTCAAGCTTACACAAACTTGGGACAGTGGACTTACTTTGACTGCTGATATCATACCAGCAAATTAATCAGTAAGGAATTAAATTGAATTATAATAAGGAGATTACCGGTACTGAAGTTTTGGTGTGCACTTTGCAAGAAATGTGTGCCAAAACTCAAAGGTGTCAGAAATAAAATTTGTTTTGTGTTTTAAAATTGGTAAACATATTTGCAGTTTTTCTGAAATTCGTAATATGCCAAAGTATTCTCAAACTATCTGGTCTATCATCACCTGTCTTGCTGCGTCTGTTTTGAGCAGAGGAGTGGGCTAGTGTCAAGAGATGGGATGGGGTCGGTTGGGTCAGAGGTAAAAGGTCTGGACAGGAAGTTATGGGTCATGTGAGGCTCTCTCACTCTTCCTGGTGTGGGAAGAGTGAGGCTGTTCCCCAGACACCTGTAGCTAATAAGCTGTTGATGGTCCTGATCCCTGTCTAGTAGCCTACTTGCTTTCTTTGCGTAACTGTTTGCACGTGTTCACGCTATGTGTGTGTTCTGGCATTAGCTTTAGCTACAGCACAGGGACTATAATACAGTATGCACAGCCCTGTCTTTTTCGTTTTTCCATTTTACTCTTTTTTTTACTTTCCCATTCTGTCCCTACTCCTTTCTTTGCCATCTCTCTGTAAATCCAGCTATAGGGTCTATCAACATTTAAGTACTCTGTTTTTTAAATACCTCCGGTACGTACATATTTTTGCCTATTCTAATTTGGCTTATGCATCTTCTTGAACACTGGTCTGTATATGGATAGGGACCAACTTAATTCACGATTTCACGGCCGTGACATTTTCCGTGAAATTAGCCTTCTTCCGTGAAAAACGCCGATTTCCGTGAAATCCGTGATTTTTCGTGAAATTTAGCGCTGTTAGTTTAATTTATGACAATTCCAGAGTGTTATCAGCAGCTTTTGTACGGATGTTGCTGTTTGCTACGTGTCGCACTTCAGCACTAAGTGGTTCACATTGACTGTCTTGAGTCTTGACTTAGTGTAGTAAATATTCGTTATTCTGAAATTTCTTCGTTTGCAATAGCGCAGCACCTCGAAGTAACGTCTGTGGGGTCCGTGAATTTCCCGTGAATTTGCGAAACTTTTTCCGTGAATTTTCCGTGAAATTTGACACATTTTAAAAATTCTGCCGTGAAATCATGCATTTTTTCCCGTGAATTCGGTTGGTCCCTATATATGGAGAGTGCTGTAAGATCCCCTGTCGGGGGCCTGGGTGCCATCGCGTTTTGTAGATTTTAAGTGCAGAAACTGAGAACTGGTGACATGAGGGTCAGACTAAAATGTGTGAGATCATATTTTTTTCAGAGGAGGAGGGGGGCGGAAATGCGTGTGTTGACTGAAAATTTTTGAGACTCGTGGGAGGTTTGCAAAGGCGTGTACAAAGCGTCAGAAATGAACTGAATTGAACTGAAATATGCCAGTGCAGTTCAGTACATATCTGTCGCTTGGTGCACACACACACCTTTTTGAGACTTGGCGTATTTGCACAGTGGCTGTAGGTGGCGGGTTTGCGTTACGGCAGCTATGCACATTTGAAGCCAACATGCTAAAATTGTATATTGCTGGCGGCTCTCTCACAGGCAGACGCGTGAGTGACTGTATAGCTTAAATGGTAGGTCTAGTAAATATTTTTCTATACTCTGTAGCAGCAGTGCTTATACACCGTGTCTTAGAAAAAGACTGTGCCAACTGGTGTTATTTTTTGGCTATGATTAATGTTTAAAAAAGTAACAAATTTTTAATGATTTTGTGACCTCACAGACTCACAGTGAATTTTTAGTCAACGTAAGCGCTACCCAGTATGAATTCATTGTTGTGAATGGTCAAGCTACTACGACTGTGCATTTCACAAGGTAGTGTAGCAACACTATTAAGGCGAAGTGGGCAAACTGCAGTCATTTGCCTAAAGTTTCTTTGGGATGTAGCATGCCACAAGTAATTTAAGTCGGTCAGTGTTTCATGAAGCTGTTCGAGAAATAACATTGCCACAGTTTTTTTCTGAGACACGGTGTATATAACTTGGTCTATACTCCATAGCTGCAGTGCATGTGTGAAGCGCATATAGCATATAACAGAATACACAATACAATATGTCTATACACTTATGCACTATGCATGCTTGGGGCTATGGCGTGTCTGTTGCTGACGTGTCAGAGATCAAAGAACTGAGCCGCGCCAATGCAATGCCAGCCCGCGCCATTCACGTCTCAATCTAATCTATGCTTGTTTAAACTCTTCCACGGGCACTGTATACCTGTACCCACCTTCTTACCTTCACGCTAGGGTCGTGCGTAGGGGGTCGTAGAATGCGCCAATTTTTGCCTGTGTTCATCATTCTGCAGTTTCAACCTTTAACTCGTTTGATGGTCAGTTTAAGCCGTGTACAAAACGACAGAACTTGAGTTGAAATTTGCCACTGCAGTTCAGTTGCTTCAGTTCAGTTCACTTCTTTCTGTCGTAATGAATGTGTAGCGAGAATTCTCTTGTGTTATAGTACCTACCTAAAGTGATTAACGTATATCGGGTGTCTGTTTTTAGCCGACCGTACTTATACAGTCAGGCTGTTGGTACGATCTGACGTCTGTCGTCTGTCCATAACGTATGTACGGTACGTCGTAGGGGGTCGGCGTTGGTACTGTTGGATAGGGCATTGGTGCGTTCCGATAGGCTGTCAATAGTAACCATGTCGCTATCTGCAGCGGTTTGGCCGCAATTTGCAAGACAGTGTCCGCCTGCGTCTATGTTCGCGGAAACAGTTTCTTACTCGTTTACTGTTATCGGAAGTAAGTGAGTGAATAAAAGCTTAAATGCAGCGACGGGCATATGGCGTCATCTAGGCTTTTGTGCATCAGATTATCCAGGGTGATTTGTTCTCCGTGCACAACACACCTGTAGCCTACCACATGCGCAGTCTGTGCACCGGAAGTCACGTGACCCTGCAGTGTGCGTGTGTGCATGTGTGTGGTCCTATGTGTGCGCTTTTGTATGGCTGAATTCTCTCTGTGCCTTTACTGTTTGCTTACCTGTGTCTGTCTCTCCACTATTAGCGATATTATGTTACTTCACGTAGACTATTAATTGGTATTATTGTTCAGTACATGCCGCGTACACGAGTGCAACGGTATATATCACCCCATTGACGTATCCCCGCCGGACAAAGTCTCCTCTCTTATAGGGGTCTCTGCTATACGATAAAATTCCCCTGCTACGGATATTGGCATATTTTCAGGTGTGACTTGGTTAGCGGCTAACGATTGGAGTTGGATCTGGAGACTTCACATTTGATGCTCTACTGTACATTGCTATATAGGCTTTACAAGGTACAGCGCGAACATATGAAACGAGATGTGCTGGACTGTGCACGTGTGGTTGTTTTAAATTCTCTGTTGAGCAGCTCGATAATTCGAAGGTTCAGTAGCCGAAAGTTTTATTGTTCCCATATACAGACGTTTACTCAATCAAGGTTAGGGTTAGTGAAAATGCATGTTGCAGTACACACCTTCAGACTATCAAACCTTCGCATTATAGACAGACACACAAACGCCATTTCCTGAGGTATCTTTCTGCCAAATATTAACAGAATCGGATGACATCCAATGAAGATATCACACAACAGTAACTTGAAATTTGGGGCAAAGCCCAACGTGAGTCCGCCCGGCGCCCAAAGTTCGATTGGGGGAACAATTTAGGGGCTCACGTTGCCCTAGTGGCAAAGTCACGTGGCCCGAACTCTTAACGCATTAGCATAGACAGAACGCGCAGTGTCGACTTAGGGTAGGTACCTTGGCCAACTAACCGTTGTCGTTAGTGGACCAAAGTTTACCCAATTTTTATTTTCAACGCGGTAGGGACGGTAGCTTATAACGCCGTTTACCGCATGTCGATATCTCCATCCGTTCCAAAGATATTCGCGCTCAAAGTTGAAAGTTGCCTTGGACCGCGCCGAACTTTGGACGTTTTTCGCTATCCCAAATTTTAAGGGGGCGCTGCCCCCTATTGTATACACGTTATCGGCCCCACTTAGCAGTACGTCACCTGGCAGTTTTATTAGGCTACTCTTTTTGGCTTTAAAGTTATAGTGGCTAATTCGCTAAAGTTTAGGCCAATTTTGGACCCCTTTGAAAAAAATTGTAAGAGGGACCCCCGTCCCCGTGGGGGGTGCGCTAGTAAGACTTTGTCATTCTCTAGCTGGTGTACAAATTTGGTGATGCAGCACCCATTAGGGGCCGAAATACGGCATTCCGAAAAAGTCGATTTGGGTGGGTACGATTTCACTGCTTAATCTCCGTGGTAAGTGGACCAAAGTTCACCGCACTTTCTTCACACAACGCGGGAGGAATCTCGATACAAAATGTACTTGTCCGATTTTGAACGTCTTCATCCGTTCCGTAGATATTCGTTGCCGACCTTCGAAATCGGGCCAAATTTTGCAATTTTTTGGCCCCTAATTTTTTTTGGCAGAGGGCCCCCAAAATTTTTGACAGGCATTATAAATTTCGGTCTAGTACTGATCACCATGCAAAATTTCGCGCCGAACGGCCGACGCATCTCGGAGAGTTCGCGTTGACCAAAAAAATTTTAAAAAAACAATAAAACATAAGTTCTTCCAAAAACTATCGTTTCCAGGCGGATATATAAAAAGCGGATATTTTTGTGGTACGGACACACAGTGCATGTGCCTTAACTTAGCTGGTAGCTGAATGTAAAGCAGGTGGACTACTGCAACGCACTCCCGGTCAGACCACTATGAAGTAATACAATGCTCTGTGTAGCTAGTATAGACAGAACCAGGGACTACTCGAATAAAGGTCTCTGATAGAACTTTGTGGGGGTCTAGTGACTCTGGTCACGTGGCACAGACACTAGAGACACACGCGATATTCACATTTGCTATCGTGAGGTATACTGAGTGACATATACGGACGGATACATAGACCTATACAACACAAAGGTCACGTGTTATGACTTTGATTTACGTTTGCACTATGTATATACATGTACTACCGTCCGATGAAGATATTCCTCTACATGATGCGTTGTCAATATTGGAGGGTCCCCGAAGGTCGAAACGTCGCAGGCCTCGAGTGCGAGTTGTCTTTACCCTCCCCTCCCGTTAAATTTTAGACTGCCGGAAAACTTTTTTCTTGTCAGAAAATTTTTTCCGGCAATAAAAATAGGACCAAAAAAACCCAAAATCCCGCTCCATGGTGGAATTGGCGGGGGAGGGGTAAAAGTGGAAATATTGAGCACCCGTAATCTCCTCTGTCGGAAAATTGCAACTTTTTGCTTGCCGAACGCTCGACGCTGCTGTTTGACGCGTTGGTTGGCTGTTGGCATATCATCGTTTTATTGGCAGGACGGTACAGGTAATAGCTGATGCATTTGATGAAATGACAGCCATAGGTAGATATAGTTGCTAATACATGTCGACGATGCCTCTGTATTGTCATGGCTGCCGTATCGTTTATGCTAGCCATAACGATGTTATCACTGCAGAGAATAGTATGTGTGTGAACGTCTGTGCCATGGCCTATATATAGCCTAAACCCGATTGATGTGTCGGCGTTATCATAGCTTTACCTTTATTGCTGGACGAGCACATGCAGGTAATAATTGCTACCTGCCGCAGGTAACCCGTTGCCACTGTACAGGTGATATCGTGGGGGTTGTGGCATCGTACACTGCACGGACATTAATCGATTGTATCAGTATACTTGTCAGTCAGTAGGCCCTAAGTAAGTAACGAAGTAGGCCTAAGTTAGTGAAACTCTGGTTAAATTGACGTATGAGACAGATAATTGCTACCTACCACAGCGATAGTGACGTCAGTGTGGCGTGTGAGCATGCGTGCGTTCACGGGGTTCAAACCAATAATCGAGTTGAGCTAATAGCTGTGGAGTGTGGAACGCACCCCAACTCTTTGTGGACCCTCTCTTCCCATTTTCTCTGTTTTTTGCCTAAAGCTCTTTCTTTCTCCCCCTTTCTTTGATACTCATCTCCTTCTTCCTTTTTCTTTTCTGTTCTGAAATTCCATACCTAGAATGTTTAATTTTGTGCCAAAAATTGTCATGTGTTCTACGTATATGGGTAGTAAGCTATTGGCCACTGTGTGGTCACCTCCATTCGCTTATCACGGAGTCACGACCCCACAGTCACGCAGTGTTTGTGCATGGGGATTGGCGGCACCTCTTTGATCTTTTTATATGTCCGCTGAGTGACAGTTTACCCATCCGTTCTGCTCACCCCTTTCCTTTTCTCCCCTCACTATTGATCAAGTGTTTTGCCCCTGCTGTCGGCCGCTGTCGTTCATTGAATGGATTGCGGCTGAGTGACTGACGTGTTGTAGATTGGAACGTCGTCAATCGTGCGTGTTATAAAGAGCTTCTGCCATCGCTGACATGAGCCGAGCCGATTTTTACTCAGTCACGGTGGTTTATGCACAGAGATGGCCCAGTGACTTGGTGGCGTGATAGGACGTTAGGACTTGCGATCAACAGGACTGGGGTTCGACTCCCGGTCTGGGTCGCTGTCAGGTGGTTACTACCTGGATGGACGACTGTCTGCGGACACGTAAACCATCTCCCTATATAACCAACACTCAAGTCTCCTGAGCCTTCTATCTCTCTGGGGCAGATGAGTGGAGTACCGACCGGCCTGTTTGGGTGGGGTAACTTATTTCGGGCTGCGTTCACACACTTCGCTTGCATCGGGTGGCATCGTTGCAGGTAACATTATGATCCCATATGGCTGGTGCGCTTCGTAGCTCCGAGATTGGTTTTCTGTGAGGACTGAGGAGCTCTACCATTTACTGGTTCTATATTATGTGATACGTATGAAATGTCTCCCGTGTGAGTGAGTAAGTAAGTAAAAGTGGACGATGTTTGCACGGCTGTAAAGGCTGAAGCCTGTTTGGTATGCGCTGCCTAAACACCGGGTCGTTCGGCCATGGATCGGAGTCACGCACGCACACGCGCGCGCGCGTTAGTTCCGGTCTAGCGAGTACACATGCGCGGTCACACACGACCAGTCGGTGCGCGTAGGTCACGTGACCCGTGTATGACCCCCACGCTGACCTCAATAACCCGGCCAGTGACATCAGTTTATAACCCGGGCCGCTTATGTTATAGTTATCATCGGTGTATAATGGTCCACGAAACAAAACAAAACTGGCACAAACGTCTCCCAATTAAGGCAAGAGTGACCATTCGTTCATTTTAACTCAGGCAACATGGCAAGCAAACGTGCAGTAAGTAAGTAAGTAAAATGTAAATTTATATAGCACATGTCATTAAAATAGCCTCTAATGCGGGATACAGTAATGGTGAAATGTACAGCAATTTAGTAATCTTAGAGTAATATTAGAGTCCCGAGTGGGCGTAGTTATGCATATGCTAGGTCCGCCATGTGATCGATTGTCTGCGCCAAGTTAACAGAGTGAATGGCGGAGATTATGTTTTAATCTGATGTGTGTCTGTGGGTCTGTCTGTCCACAGCAGACGTTGAATGCTGTAGCTCCAAAAAGGTTAAAGACTTAAAGCTACGGATTTCAAATTTGACGTACATGTTCCCAGATACAGTCTGGACGTGACCTTGTAAATTTTTTTTCGAAAAGGGAACGAGGTTATGCCACATGACAGTGACCACTAAAGGTGTTTTACCCATCGGTTCTACTCACCCCTTTTCTCTTCTCCGTAAAAAGTCTCAGAAGTGCCTTCTCGTCAGTTTAGCATTCAGTCGCTAATTGGACTGCACGCAATCACTTTGCATTACCAACGTTCTAACAGGCCGTATTACGGGTTTTGCTCGTCTGTCTGTCCGTCTGTCTGTTTTTTTTCTGCTTCCATAACTCGAAAACAAAAGAAGTTTGTGAAACAAAACAAAACTGGCACAAACGTCTCCCAATTAAGGCAAGAGTGACCATTCGTTCATTTTAACTCAGGCAACATGGCAAGCAAACGTGCAGTAAGTAAGTAAGTAAAATGTAAATTTATATAG
>Ga0209671_1009595_pt1 | contig 10142 bp, 7 predicted proteins | sample WorMetHERISLAND2_2_FD_187401 | JGI IMG/M metagenome (GOLD analysis project Ga0209671, IMG submission 187401) | Marine gutless worms symbiont microbial communities from Max Planck institute for Marine Microbiology, Germany - Olavius geniculatus... | ecosystem: Host-associated > Annelida >... | reverse complement strand
CTTTAATCCCCCCCTAATTTCCCCCAATCGGACTTAGGGCGCCGGGCGGACTCACGTTGGGCTTTGCCCCAAATTTCTAGTTTGACTTAGTGGCCCAGCATAATATATGTCAGAATGTCATCTGACTAGTGACCGTAAGTGTTTGATATTGCTGAGTCTGTATATTGTAGACTGATGAATCAGTTTGCTGGTGCAAATGCTAAGTCAGCTACTGGTATGTTTTTGTGATTTTTTAATGTTGTGTTTGATGAATATTTGGTATTTTTGGTAATTTCTGCATCATATAGTATTGTCCCAATAAAAAAGGACCCCAACGTTATCGATCGTAACTTGAAAATGGATGAACGTAATGTAGAAATTTTTGGTACGAAGATTCTTGACGCAGCTGGCCATCAAATAGCCATCTAAGTTCACTTCTCACCAAACGTCTGTTTGTGTGCTGCCTGGGGAAAACGGAACAAGTAAAATGGAAATCATTGACTTTGGACGACCTTAAAGGCCAGTACTGCAACAGGAGCAGTACAGGCTGGAGCCATCTTCTTTAGCAGCAGCTGGGCTTTCTTGTCTAAATTAATCGATAATAAATGACAGTGATATTTGTGACATTTTTTGTTTATTTTAATGGCTATTTTTGTCTGCTTCATTTCTTCCAGATAGTGTAGAATTACATGTTCGGTTAGATGATGGAGACTTGAGTCGTCGTTTGATGGCTATTTGTGTCAGGAATATTCGTTCCAAAAGTCATTGAAATCTGTTAATCCATCTTCAGATTATGATCGATAATGTGCAGGTCTTGTTTTGGGTCACACTTACAGTGTACTATAATTCATAGTGAGACTGGAAAAAATTGAGTTAGCTGCTTTTGTGAAAAATATAGCACTGCCAGATTCTGAGAGGGTCCAAGCCCCTTAGAAACACTCTTGATAGACTGGCTGGATTTAATTTGTTAGCGCTCATTGGCCAAGTTAGACATGTAATTTGAGCAACTCATGAGATGTGTGACAGCTATAGCAGTTGCTTTTTGCAGGCTTTCTTGGTCTATCTCCAGCTATTTCATCGCAATTCACCCTTAAAGTGTGCACCGCAGCCAAAAATTGCAAAAAATACACTAAAACCCTCTATTTTGGGGGTTTAAGATCATTCAACATAATTGATATTAATACCAACAAAAAGCTATTCACCAGTGCTTGTTATAATAGCAGCATGTCTGTGCCTACCTGCAACTGTGTATACAGTAGATGAAAATAACCACTTTTTAGAGGGGTATTCTTTTTGATGCCCACATGCATAGGCCTCCTTAAATCTTTGACTGCTAAAATTTATGCATGATGCTAAATATTTCTTGCGCAGGTTATCTTGGTTTATCTCCAGCTGTTTTAGCGCATTTTATTTTTAAAATGTGTGTTGCACCTTGAAATTGTGAAAAATTCACCAAAACTCCTTATTCTGAGGGTTCATGGTCGTTCAAGGTCGTTGATGATGATACCCTTTAAACTTTGTTACTAGTGGTTGTTATGATAAGCAGCATATCTGTGTTTATCTGCAACCGTTTTCACACCAGATGAGCCAATAGCAGTGAAATAAGAACTTTTCAGGGGTACCCTTTTTTCTCATCTTCATTCGAGGGGAACCCTTTCACCTAGTGGCACGAAATTTTGCCAAGAAAAACATTAGAGTTTATGGGGCAGCCGACAGTGAAGATTTGATGATTTTAGCTTGCATCTTTTTTGATACAATACAGAAATGTGACGGCATGATGGACAGATGGACAGACAGATGCCCAGGCCATAGCTAAGATGCTCTAAGCAGTCAATCAAGGGCATCCACTCCGTTGACAGGTGGAGGCAAATGCCTCCTGAGAAAAGTTGGGGGAAAGTAAAAAATAGAAAACTGGGGGAAGTATTTTTTTCAGTCGCAAATTGCCTCGAAACGCACGGCACACAATCCAACAGTTCTGTGTACAACTGCATGCTCAAAATTTTTGCTTCTTGCTTCGTTTGCAGATTACTTGTACCCCCTACTTTCAGGGTTGTGTTTAAGGCGAGGGGTTAGCGGGTTCAAACCCCCTCAGGAATTTCTAAAGTTAATGTGGCAGTTCTGCGTGCAACAGTTCAAATTTTTTTCTGTTTGCTTTGCTCACAGATTATTTGTACCTTCACTTTAAAATTTGTTTTGCCACTCTTGTTTGTTTTATTATTTAAACTAAATGCACTAAATTTGCTCAGTTGATTCTGAGAAAAATAACTGAAATTGTTGTTAGCAGATGTCATATTTCAAGGCTAAAATGCACTAAATTTCATTTCGGCTGGGGCTCCACCCCAGACCCTGCTGGAAGAGCTTACAGCGCTCCCCAGATGCCCTACCTGGATTTGAGGGGTCTTACTTCTAAGTGAAGGGAAGGTAAAGGAAGGGAAATAAGGAAAAAAGGGAGGAAAAAACAAGGGAGGGAAAAGATGAAAGGGAAGCTAGGAGAAATCTAAAAGAAAAGGAAAGGTGAACGTTTTTCCATTTTTCCGAGCAAAGATTTTGGCTTTTAAAGTTGTGGTGAAAATAAAATGGCAAAGTTTACTGCCACAAAATACATGAAAGTTAGCTATTTTGAAATTGAAATTTTCTGAATTTTCTGGGCACTGCTACTGATGACCAAAAATGGTACATTGTCAAAAATAATTATTAATTAAAATGATTAATTAACAGGTTCGTAATTTTGTCAGATTTAGCTATTATGTTTAGATGTTATAAGTTGCAAATTTTTATTTTATTATTTTTATTTTATTAGAGATTCTAAAATAATGAATCAGACAAAACATTATCATGAATGTTACAAGTGTTTACTATTCACTACACACGTCATATAGGCTTTTAGTAATGGCATTGACAAACATATTCCTGTCTCACATGGTGAATGTTATGCAGGTCAAAGTACTGTTGAGGTGAAGATTGAAGCTGATAGTAATGATATCACCGAGCATCCGCACGATGACAACCCAAGACCATATGTGTGTACAGTGTGTGACAAACAGTTTAAAACGAAAAGAAATATGAAGCGTCACAAACGAGTGCACGCTGGAGAACAGCATGCATGCGATCAGTGTGACAAATTTTTTAAGACTGAAGATGTCTTGAGGCGGCATATGAATGTTCACAGCAGTAAATACAAGTGCACGGACTGTGGAAAGTGTTTCAGCTGCAACACAAAATTAACAGCACACAGGCGAAGTCATTCTGGAGAGAAACCGCATGCATGCGATCAGTGTGAGAAATTTTTTAAGACTGAAGATGTCTTGAGGTGGCATATGAATGTTCACAGCAGTAAATACAAGTGCACAGACTGTGGAAAGTGTTTCAGCTGCAACACAAAATTAACAAGACACAGACGAAGTCATTTTGGAGAGAAACCGTTTGAATGCACTGTTTGTGGCAAGCGATTTGTTCAATCAGCTACCCTTGTTAGACACAGCAGAATTCACAGTGGAGAGAAACCGTGCAAATGTCTTGAGTGTGGCAAGGCATTTAGTCAGTCTGCCCATCTACGCACTCACATGAGAGTCCACACGGGAGAAAAACCATGCAAGTGTTCACTGTGTGATGCAAACTTCAGCACATCCGGCAAATTGCAAAGCCATAATCATCATGTACACAGCAACAGAAGACCTTATGACTGTCGTGTCTGTGGGAAGATGTTTAAAAGTAGCAGTAATTTGAAGAAGCATGTTTATACTCACACTGATGCAAAGCCGTACTCATGTAGACACTGCTCAGACTGCTTTGCACAGCTTGGTCAACTCAAGAGACATCTGCTGAAGTCACACAATGAAGATACTTGGCTGACATGTCACATTTGTGAGAAGAAATTCAGCCAGAGTGGTGACCTTAAGAAACATTTACTTCGTCATCAAGATGTGAAGCCGTATGCTTGCGATGTTTGTCCAAAGTGTTTCTATACAGCAGGTGAATTGAAACATCATCAGCTGAAACACTCCCTTTTCAAGCAGTTTCTCTGTGTTCGATGTGGCAGAGACTTCAAACATAAAAAGACTGTAGTTAGACATTTTAAGAGATGTTCTGGTACCATACCATTTTAACCTACTTGGACAAGAAAGAGATACAGCGAATTTGTAGGTGAACAAGAGACAAGTTGTTTTGAAGATTCTTAGAAGCTATGACAACAGAATGCAAAAAGCAGTCACTATGAACAGCCATGATGGTGATGCTTTTTTTATTTTATTTCCTTGAGTTTTGCCCGTGCTGTAATCAGGTGCTGCTGACAGAAGCATTGTTTATCGACTCCTTGTCCCAAAATTAGCAGCCCCCCCACAGATAAGTTAGTGGCAAATTGTTAATACCCGAGAGACTTTTACAAAATTTGAAATGGTCATTGAGACAATCATTCTGAACTTGCCTTTACAGTTTGTGCTTAAACTGACCACCTTTGGCTTCGACACAAGCTCTTAGTCTAAGGCAGGTATGCTGCTGCTTGATCCCTTTGTCAATAACAACATATCGAGTATAACCATAATGCAAATAACAGACTCTGACATCATAATGACGTTACACTGAGCACACACAGTAAAATTGTACATAATGTCATAATGGGTGTGACTGTAAGCAATGTTAACATTACAGTGCAGTGTACAATATTTGGTTGAAATCCATGAACTACAAACTGAATTAGGTGTGTTTGAAGTAGGGGGGTGCTAATTTTGGGACACGGTGTATGTTTTCTGTACATTGCATCAAAGGCTCAAAGCGTCACTTACTGACTGTTGATGGATCTTGCCCAGAATTTTCAGTTCAATTATTTTGCATGACTAGTAATTGTGTGCACGATGCATATATGTGCTGCCTTTTAGCCCAAGCTTTGTTGGTTTGAAATTTGAGCACTTCTCACAAATTTTGCTACACGAAAAAATTTTGGGCATGGAGACTTTACTGATATATAACAGTGAAACTAATTTTGTCGTAATTTGTTTCTCCATGCAGTCACTGCATTAAAATCTCTTACAGTATACGACGTTATGATGTGATTATCACCAGTGCATTTATACTTGCATCTAACATATTTAAGTTCATTTTTGCTGTTTGAGTTAGAGTTTAGAAAGTCACTGCACCTAATTGTGTCTGACTGCATTTGAGGTTGGAAATCCGGCCAGGTGAATTAGGAATCCAGTGCATCTCTAATTGTGAACAGAATCTGACTGTTCTCAGTGTTCTGTCTGTAAATCAGTAGTGCACAGGGCTGGAAAATTGCGCTGAAAAATCTAGGTTTTAAAAAATTTAAAGTCCAATTTTTGTTTTTTTTTAAAGTTTCTTGCTTGTTGTGAAATTTATTACATATCTTTTGTTTCATATTTTAATCATGATTTTTAAACTATGACGCCAATCACGTCATTATGTCATTTACTCATAAGAGAATGTATAAGATGTTTTCCTTGGTCGTAATTTTGTGTACGGTGTTCATTGGACACTAAACCAGGAAAAAATCCGCAAATTTTAATTACCTAAAAAACGAGAAAATGTTCTTAAAAATACCCGATTTCTTTGCAGCCGTAATAATGCACTGGTGCTAGTGCATTCTGTAACGCATTTGCAGCATCGAGATCATTTCTTAGGCGTTGGTGGTAGTTCAGATCCCTAATCTCTAAACTATTCAGCACTTGTTTGTAACAATGTGGCATTGCAGTATTTTCCTGTTATTTGCTAGCAAGTATGTACATGTATTGTAAGTAGGTTTTTGTTGGAAAATAACGTAGAAAATAAGATGAACAAGAGAGGTGGTAGTTGAAGTCACTCTGATTCTTTTGCACTAGAAGGCAAGAAGAAGGACGATAATGGTGAAACTTCTGTTAATATTACGTGGCAGTTATTTTGCCCCGGCTACATTTTTGGAGCTGCGGGTGGTATGGTAGTACAGGGAGTGCCAAAAATAATTACTCATCTTGTTTTTGTCAGAACTTCGTCAAATCTCCACCAAGTTTGATAATTTTTGGAACACAGCTAGCCAAGACGATAAAATTATGGGAGGTACATTTAGTGTCAACCTCACCTCATTTATGTCCATGCACTACCGTGTTAAAGCAGATGCTCCAAATTGTTCCATAATGCTAAGTTGTTGTCATCATAAAAGTTCCACTGGCTTAATTAAGCATACAGTAAACTCAAATGTAATTTGTTTAGCAGAATTATAAGTTTGTGTAACAACATGCTTCCAAATTTTTAGAATTTATGCCCAAAATGTACACAGTGGCTTAGATGTGATGCCAAGGCTGATAGTGGCATTACAGATCAACTGATCAAAATGCACAGCACTCATTCATGGATTAGATGTGTTTTCAGCTAATAAGTCAGCTATTTTGTTGTCTGCCATTTTCAGCGTAAACTACTTAATACCACAAAATTAGTAAATCACGTGGCACCCTGTTGAATTGATCATGAAAAGGTGAGCAATCTGATACTGATAATCACTGCGTAATGTAACAATTTGGAGCATCTGCATTTTACACGGTAGTGCATTGACATGAATTAGGTGAGGTGGACATTGAGTGTACCTTACATAATTTTATCGTCTTGGCTATCTGTGTGCCAAAAATTATCAAATTTGGTGGAGATTTGACAAAAGTTCTGACAAAAACAAGTTGGGTCATTTTTGGCACAACCTGTACTGTGTTTGTATGTTTTCAGTTCGTGGATGTGTCTTCTCTGTTATTTTTTTTCCTACGTTGATGGCATCAGTGGCTGACCGTTGCAGATGAGTGGAAGAATAGCATTACAGTGCTATTATTATCTGTCCCATTGCTATAGCATAGCATGGGACAGATTATAAAATCACTTGCGTCTGTCTGTTATTCTGTCAGTCTGTCTGTAAACACTCCTACGGCCGCAATTTTGACTCGATTTTGATGAAATTTTGCACAGTGATTCGGGGTCCAAAAAGTAAGATCGAGTTTGTTTGGGATAAAAAAATATGATAACTCCTTCCCCTATTTTACCCCAAATTTTTAAACATTTGCATTACGGCCTATGGGGACTTCAAAGCAGTATAACTCTGTTTTGGTAAAAGATAATTGCACGCTGTGTTTACCTACCCCCTATTTTCAGGGTCGGGCAATCTTACAGTGTTATTTAAATTTACCCCTATCAACACCTGTTGCCATAGCAATCATTCAAAATTTGCAAAATTTTGCATTACAGCCAATGAAGATTTCACAGCAGTATACCTCTGTCCCCGTAATTGCACGCTGTTTGCATCTACCCCCCTATTTTTGGGCCCGGCTATTCGATGGTCATTTAAATTTCTCCCCTGCCGACCGCTGTTGCCATGGCAACAAATTTTGGGACAAAATTGACTATAACTCAGCCCCCGTGAAAGATAATTGCGCTCTGTTTGCACCTACCCCCTATATACGCAGCTGCTAGGCTATATAGCGTGGCAATGGGACAGATAGCTCGTTCCACAGAACGTATTTCTAGTTTTGCAATAATACCAATAGTAGTGTTACCGATGCACTGGATTTTCAGTTCGAGTTCTGGTGTGACTGTCGTTTGGCAATTTCTTGCAAACGTTAAACTTTGGTCAGATATGAAACATTTGCTCGGATATCGTGACATTGTTACATGATTATCAAGTATCTGTTTGTGTGCTTTCTTCTTAGCATACGTTACGTTCTTTTTGCTGTTGAATTAGATTTTAGACAGCTATTAATTACATGAGTGCAGTAATTCTGTCAAGACTCAGGCTTTTGCTGCATTTTGTTTGAGCAGTGTAGGGGCCTATATCAGTTTGTACCATCTGCGAGTGAGTAAAAATTACAGAATATGACTCTTGTATCTGTATGTAAGTCGCACCTTTGGTACTTATGGTAGTGCATTCTGTTGTTTTTTTTTTTTTTTTTTTTTGTTTTTTTGTGTGTCTACATTTCTGTCATGAGTGTTTCTTTACTGCAGATATTATGAAACGTCATCAGCTGAAACACTCAGACTTTAAGCAGTTTTGTTGTGGTTCATGTGGTAAATATTTCAAGCATAAAGATGCTGTTGTAAGGCACTTCAACAAATGTTCTGTTAAGATGGGATACGTCAATGTCTTTATGAGGCAAGATTGAAACAGAGAACAAAGATAATCTGTGTGGGACAATTGTTTGCTGGACAGAGTTGCTACTGTTGACTCAAGACTTGTCAGTGAGATTCTGTGTACAACAGATTGTGTCATGCTGCTTCAGTACACTATGTCAGCCTCGCAGTGCATTGTATTCAATGACTTCAGATTGTGTTGTTTTTAATACAATAACTTTCAGACAGAGCTTTGCGTCTGCTTGATTACTGTACGGGGTGGGCCAAAAAAGTAAGCTATGGTACTTTTTCCATATCTTCACTAAATCCTGACCAATTTTCACAATTTTTTCACCAGTTGACTCTGGAAGAAATTTGCTACTCAATGGCATGCACACCACGCCTATTATGTCGCTACACTACCTTGTAAAATATAAATATCTAAAAACGTCAAGTGGTAAATTTTTAAATTATTTAAGTAAAATGTTAAATATAAGTTATAATAAGTGTCAAAAAGATTTAGGTGTAGCTACGGAGTAAGTTTTCATCTTTCAAAAAATAGCGCACAGCTTGTAGGGCCGCACAATTGAAAAAATTGCTCTGTATGCTCATGCAGTTAACTCAGCAAGATTGCAGCCATCAACCAGCATTAGTGTACATTGTAAATTAGTGCACAGTAAAATCGTTCAAATTATTTTTTTAATGTTTAATATGTTCTCCAATGTTATTGACACTTACTATAACTTACATTTTAACATTTAAGGTTAAAACTTCAAAAATTTACCATTAGCCCTTCTGTCCATCTTTAGATATTGTATATTTTTGGATATTTATATTTTACAACGTAGTGTAGTGACATAATAAGTGTGATGTGCATGCCACTGAGTAGCAAATTTCTTACAGAGTCTGTTGGTGGAAAAATTGTGAAAACAGTATTTAGCGAAGACCAGCGGGGGCTCATGGGCCCAGCCTCCCAATCTCTTAGACAAGACATAAGCATACGTTTAAACTGCAGTAAATTTGCCAATTTAAGCAGTGTATTCTCGGGAAAATAATTAAAATAGTTGCTACAAGATATCACATTTAAAGCTATACTGCACCAAATTCGATCTTGACTGAAGCTGCGTTTCAGAACTCGATGGGGGGAGCTCACATCGTTCTCTATGAAGACCTTCTAACTGCATTTTTGGGGGTCCTGCTTCTAAGGAGAGAAGAAAGGGAGGGGAGTGGTAAGACGAAGAGGAAGAAAAGAAGGAACGAAAGGGACAATGGCTTTTATCCATATCTGATGGGCGCAGCTTGCGCTCAGTGAATAATAGAGGGGGGAATTTTTCTTAGAGTGCAGATCAAAACTCTGCCTTATTTTTTACGCGCGAAAGCAGCTACTGCTTTCAGTGCGTCTTAGCCATTGCAATTCTGTCTGTCTGTCCATCTGTCCGTCTGTCACGCGGGTGGATCAGTCAAAAACGGTGCAAGCTACGATCACCAAATCTTCACCATCAGTGGCCACCTCTGCGTTCACAGGGGTCCATTACCAGAGCGACGCGTGACCTCAAGAGCCCAGAGCCAGGCTGGAGCACACATGCCACCAAAGTTCTGTGTTATTTGCTTACTGGTGAAAAAGTTCTGCTTATGTTATCAGCAGCATATGACATAACTGAATATATATGAAAAATGTGAAACGTGAAACAGCTAAAATGTCACCTAGGTCGGTGTAAAGCACCCATTCTCAGGCAGAACACGCCGTCGATCACTGCCATGAAATAAGTACGTTTCAACATAGTCTACAGTGTATTATATGCCTCGTTTCTCTCGCATAGTAAACTGTAGACCGTGTTGAAACCTATACGTTGTAGGCCCCTAGGCCTATGCAGCAGTCTGGTGTTCACTATTCAATATTACAGTTTGAAGTAGATTTTAAACAACATTATGATCTGATTACTGTGATGGTGTTCACATTATTGCATTTTGTGTTTTTTGCTGTGTTACATTAGTTTTCTGATGAGACATAGGACATGTGTGCTTACAATAGACTTTGGTTGATTAATGGATTTTAAATGGCAACACGTAAACGTACTTCTAAGGGAGGGGAG
>Ga0209671_1009593_pt1 | contig 10143 bp, 4 predicted proteins | sample WorMetHERISLAND2_2_FD_187401 | JGI IMG/M metagenome (GOLD analysis project Ga0209671, IMG submission 187401) | Marine gutless worms symbiont microbial communities from Max Planck institute for Marine Microbiology, Germany - Olavius geniculatus... | ecosystem: Host-associated > Annelida >... | reverse complement strand
CGGTTGACCCCCGTTGCCACGGCAACGAAATTTAGGACAAAATTGGACGGACGGCCGTTATAATGTCGGCACTCGGCGTCGTCATCTTTGCCGGTCCAAACTCGTGACAACGCGCAGTGAGTCGACTATGATTGTAGCCTTCTGCAGCCAGCTATCGCAACAAGAGTTATTTATCCTCCAGGCAGCGCCCGTTATCGCATCACTGCACACGCATCCGTATTGAACACGCGGCCCAAACTAGTTCACAGGGCCTTTCTTCAAAGCTCGGCTCAATAAATTTGTTTGATTATTTCAGCTTTTAATTACCACCATAACGCGAGCCGCATCCAACTGCTATAATAATAATAATAATAATAATAATGGTATTGTTATTACCGTTTTCAGTAAAAAATGTCCTCTCTTTTTTCGGCCTACTGGGCGACATTCAAGTGATTTATGGTCGGTTGAATGATGTAATCGGTCTAGCAATATCGCCGATAATAGTTTATATTATTGTTTTTTCCCCACAGCTGTGTATTATTATTATCATCTCAATTATTTTGTGGTTAATGTGTTTGCTGAAAATGTAACGTATATATCATTATTATCATCATCGTCATTTAATTTTTCAAAGTAGACATGTGATAACTTCAACTTTACACAAAAGTAAAAAGCGTGAACAACAAGAAAGGGAGAGACTGCGTCTCTAGTTGCTTTTGCACATTATATTGTTGGTTGTCGGATAATTGCGAATTGGTTTGGTGTATCTATTTTTGCCTGACACACAGATTTCTCGGTCTTTATTGCTAGACTGCAGTTTTTATTCGCGAATAACACACCACTTTGTATTTCCCATGTACAATGCGAGAAAAACAAATTTAATTTATATACCAATACCAACGATGAAACGGACAATTGAATACCCCGGTAGTGAAAATGCAGGACTAAAAATTGACGGGCTAAAAAAATCAAGGGATGCGCCTGAGTCCGCCATTTTCCTGTTCTGCACTTCTATTATCCTTGCCAGTAATACCCCGTTTACGCGATGAAGCAAACATCAAGCAAACATCGAGCAAATTACGAAGCATGCATCAAGCATAGCCTACATGAGCACACGTCGTGCACGTGTATTTTGAATACATTTGCTTGATGGTTAATTGATGTTTGCTTGATCGTGTAAACGGGGTATGATGCATTTTCCAGTGATATTTCGAGCGCCACCGACCGGTCTTTTTAAGATACAAGCGACAAGGTAGAGGCAGAGAGGCGAGAGAAAAGTAAAAACAAACGTGGGTACTTGACCGAACGGTGAAACATTTTTGTGTATCGTGACATAACATAATATGATCGCTTTTTATTACCAGGTACCGCTGACATTGCGGCAAACTGGATAATATTATACGAGCCATGCAATTAGCGGTAATAGTTGTTTACAACGTTCTTCTTCTTCTTCCTTTTCTTTTGCAGCTTTTCATCGTGGAAATTGCATATTTCCAACCTGCTATTTTAAGATGACGTATGCTATTAGACATAAGACTACATGTACTGTATAAGCGTTCTTCTGAAGCTTGCGCGTGTTACCAATTTTTTGTCAGTTTTTATGCAATCACATTTTGGTGAAACATGATGATGATGACGATGAAAGTGTACGTGCGGAAAAGAAAAAAAATATTTTGTGCCATCACAACTGCAAAATACAATAGTTCGAGTAAAAAACATTTTGTGTGAGCTAACACAAAATTTTTAAATTAAATGTTAGAATGACGAAAGAAAGTTGGATTTAGCTCAGTGAAGATTGTGTTTTGAGCGCAGCACGGAGTCGCGAAAGCCTCTTCGATAGCTGCAGAACAGATTTTTTGTTAACGAGAAGCTAACTGTGCAGTAATGAAACAAAACAATAAAATAATAACATAATGCCGATTTAGCTTTTTGCGCAATTTTAGCATTTGCCTACACACTGCTTCGTGGGCCTATTTGCTTTGTATTTGCATGCTAGCATGCAGCAAGGTATATCGTTGAGGTCCTGCTTGAGTGCTATAGTCAATATCCTTGACAAGAAGTGTGGATATGCCCCGAAGCTTCGTCACAAAGCCGTGGATGAACTTTTTTGCTGTCGCGTGTTCTGAAACATTCACAAAGTGTTCAACAGCCACTGCGTTTCTCCTAAATCTAACGCAGTGGCTCAGGCATTAAGGAGAAGATGGAACAATATTATTATTATAATTGCTGTCTACGGACAGAAACCATTGTATAATCGCGACAGATTAGTAAACATTTTGATTTTTGGAAATAACGGTAGGCGCGTCTGGTTTGGGGGTATGAACTAACCACAGGGGTGCCCTTTTTCCTTTTATTGCTCTACTCTGTATTTTTTTCTTATCCGGATTTTTTTATTTGATCGTTTATCTGCTTTTTTCTGCCGTGACATAGTTACGTCAACTACAGTTACGACCTAAATCAAAGTTTTCTAAGATTTCCCCACTGGACACGAGGACGGAATTCCGGTCAGAAACCCATTTAGGGAGTATTACTTCCCAGAAAACACATCGTGTAAGCCATGATGTGGCTAAAAGTAGCTATTTTTTCGGTTGAATATCTTGTAAAAAGACAGCTTCTTTATTGATTTTCGACTCTTTGTGCATCCGAAAAACTGACAATTGACAGATCCAGCGTAGTCGCACTATACGTGCTACCATGATGAATAATATCCGGTCTGGGGTGCAGAACACATCTTGCATTGCAACGCCTTTGCTGACCAAGAAAACCATACGAAGTATGACAACTCGGTGGGTCGATCATCCGATGATGACCCACCCACCGACCCACCGTAAGCCCTACGTTGTCGTCACAGTATGGTTTCAGTGACAGCCGGCCTGTCAACTGATTGTGACATGCAATCAATCGTGTTAGTGCTGCAGTTTTTTCCCTCGCCGTTAGCTGAATAAATGTTTGCAAACGATGGGGTTATGTGGAGTGTTCGCGGTATACTAATCGCCATAATCGTTTTCACCAACGCTTGCCGGTTACATAGCTGATGAAAATATGCTGCTATGGCATGTAGGCCTATCCGAGACCCACTTTTATTTGTGACCGATAGACCTATATCATTCGTTTTATTCATCTTTTACATTTGCTCTGCTCTACAGTAATTCTGTACATTTTAGAATATTAACAAATTAAAGACAGCTATATGACTACTGGAGCGCGAGTTGTGAAAACACGGCTGAACATTAAAACGTGACATGCAGTAATAAAATGTAAAACCGAAAAAACATTTTGAAACATATTTTGCCAACGTTTCTGTATATTAGGTCACACGCAACAAATAACCCTCTCTGACGCCCCAAGCCTCACGCTGCAATATTTGCAACATTTGCAAAACGTTATCACGCGAACACGTTAGCAAAAGTGTTTTAAACATTTTAGCAATATTGCGCACTGTTTGAGTTTTGGAGCGTTGGTGAAAGGTATTGTTTGCGTAGGCGTAATCAAGTAAGCAAATAAATAGCCTACAAGTTGGTTTTAACGAACTGGTAAATGTTTTAATACTCGCGCATTACAATTTAATAACCTTGAGTCAAAAAAATGGTACTAAACTTTTAAATACTTTTGCAAATCGATGGACAGAAGTTTTGTGGCATGTCTTTCGACACACGCATTGTAGGCTACAATAAAACAGAAACTACTTGCAATTTTAAAAAGCCGCCGTAATAAAACTTTTCGCAGAAATGGAAGTCATAAGCGAGCGACGTCCGCCGGGAATGCGTGTGACCTCGAGGTCGCGGGTTCAAAGCGAGGTTGTTACCTCCCAGTCTTAGTGTCGCCGCCTGGCGTATGGCACAGCGACGGAAGAGCTAAGCAGTCGGCTGAAAAACGAGCGACGTCACGTTCGATTCTTGGAGCCGACGTCAGCTGATTGCAGCGGCAGAAGAAACACAGATCAATTATTAATGACTGCTCCAGCGGGCTTCGGCGGGCTTTAGGAAGGATGCGACGACACTGGATGACGAACTGTAAGTCTGTGCCGCTGACAGAAACGCCCCGCGACGAAATCGCCCTCCTCTCCCCTCCGGAAACAACACCCCTGGTAGATCTAATTGTAAAGAAAAGATTTGTCGCAGAGGGTTGTCACTGTCTCACAAAGCCGTCAAAAATTTTCTAGTTATTCTGAAAATAGTTTTTTTGTCTGTGTTTGACTAAGTCTTTGCGCAACAAAGCCCCTCTACTGCAAAACACTTGTATCTATCTATAAGAGGGGTTTTTATCGTAGCAGTTTGTTACTGTCCCACAAAACGATGTACAATAAAACTTCCTTGTATTTATGATAAGAAAGTACTGTCGTAAAGGCTTGTCGATGACGGAGTTATGTCACGAGGGTTTTGTCAGATTGTTTTTTTTTCGTTGGGGATTTTGTCGTAATGAGTATCGTGGGAATTGTCTGTGCCCGGATTATTTCGAACGGACAGACGCAAAAAGCAAAAAAACGACTTTTCGCGAATGCTGTCAGACAACTGCCCAACCTGTTACTTACAGCGCGAATATGTAACCATAGGCTATCGAAAAATATTTTTTTCCGAAAACACGATGTTTCAGTAATATGCCGTCCTTTCCAAATTTCTGCCGGATATAGGCAGCTGTTTATTACGCCCAGTTGTTACGCCAAAAGGCTTCATAAAAGATGCATAAAATTAAAATAAAACATAACACGCGAACACAAGATACTTTAAGAAGAAGCATTTTTCTTACTTACTTACTTAGCACAATCATGACACGAAGTTTAAGCGTATACAACTTACATTCATGTACTGTTTATTTTTTATCATAATATGCCTACATACTGTCGACAAACTGATTCCACCTGTATTGCTTTATAATCGTAAGTGGGATAGACAAACTAGGCTCGTAAATGGGCCAATGTTGCACACCGGCGGCTTTCCAATCTCCAGTTTGCATCCGTGTGCTGGAGGTAGCTATTCGCTGGTAATCTGTGTGCCCATCGGCTTCTCAACGATGTCGAGTAACATTCGCTGCTAACATACGCCCTACGTTTTACTCAGGCTAGCTTGAATGTCCGTCCATCTATTGCTGACATTTCGTCGTCGACAGATTATGTCTCTTACAACAGATTCAGGGGCGTATTCAGCATTTCAAGTTAGGGGGAGCGTGAAGTGAGAAAGTCTGGGGGATTTCGTCCCCCAGTAGGGTCTAGGGGCAAAGCCTTGGTACTTTGCCCCGGTAGGAGGTCTGGGGGACAGTCCCCCAGAAGGTGAAACTTTTTTTGCTTATAAAAGTATTGTTTTTTTCCTCTTTCACTTTCCCCTCTTTTTCCGTTTTTCCTTCCCTTTGCAACATCTCATTTCTTTTTTTTCCTTTGCGGCCTGTCTTTCCTTGTCTTTCCCCTCCTTTCGTTTAAAGTAAGACCCCAAAATTTTTCGTTCGGGGATATGGGGGAGCAGTATGAGCTCCCCTGTAGAGTCCCAGCTGAAATCAAATTTAGAGCATTATAGCCTTAGAATATAAGATCTGGTGGAAACAATTATAATTTTTACAAAATAAACTGACCAAGTTTAGTGCAGCTTCAACAGTGAAGGCAAACAAGGGCGGTGCGGTGCACGGCGCCACAAATTTAAAAGTAGCTGTTACAAGTAATCTGCGAGCGAAGCGAGCAGAAAAAAAATTGAGGTGTTGTACGCAGAGTCGTCGCATTAACTGTGTCGTGCGTATTCCAGGCAATTTGCATTAGGCTTGTTTGCCGAGTTTAGGGGAGGGGCGCCCCCTCTAACTACGCCCCTGGACTTCAGTCGTGCGATATAGTTGATTGTTGCGCAATGTACGAGCTTACGAAGAAAAAAAGGAAACTGCTGCGTCAAAGAAAAGTGGAAACATTTTCTCGTAGCGTCTGAATTACGGTATTTCATTTAGACGAAGTAGGCCATAGAGCTACAGCACATTTCAGTGGCGTAAGGAAATGTAGCTAAGTGATTTAAACCCGGTTAAAAAATTGCTAAAAAAACTAAAAAGTCAAAATTTTCAATATTTTTATTTTTTATTTGTTTTGCAATTTATAATACAAATCAAATTTAGTTTCATATTTTAATTGTGATTTGTGAGTTCTGACCTTACGTCATTCACCCAACAAAAACGATGTGACATAAAAACGGACGTTTTTGGTGGGACTTAAAATAATGTGTCCCGTTTTCTTTGCAAACTAAAACTTAAAAACAAAAAAACCCTTAAAAAACCCAAAACTCCAACAAACCAACAAACTTTTTAAAACATTTACTAAAAGAACTGTTTTTTTTTAAATTTCGAATACTTGTATACCCTGAACTGCTGCCTGATCTTGCCACTTTCGCACTTTCCATAGCTGTTTACCGGTCTCGTTCTAAAACCCGTCTGTTTAATTTTTATACCCTAACCCCTTGTGAGAGTACAGTGCCTGTATAGCGACGCTCGTTGCTTTGGACACCATAATCGTTCTTGCTTACTTACTTACTTACTTAATGAATAGTATGCTTTTATTCAACGATCATCATTCTGGTCTTACGTAAGTTTGTCTTTGCTCGTTGCAGATACCTCAGATCAGCTACGCTTCGACTGGCGTTGAACTGAGCGACAAAACACGCTTCGGCTACTTCTCTCGCGTCGTGCCTCCAGACTCGTACCAGGCCCAGGCGCTCGTCGACCTCGTCCTGTCCTTCGGCTGGACTTACGTGTCCACTCTGGCGGACGAAGGCAACTATGGTGAAAAAGGCATCGAAGAGTTCGAGAAACGAGCTCTCAAGTCAGGTGAACGTATACAGTTTTTACGCGCGACAGCATGTAATGCATTCGCGCGTCTTAGCCGTCGTCGAGGTGTCGGTCCGTCCATCTGTCTGTCTGTCAGTAGGCCTACGTCTCTTACACCTTTGAGCCCTATCAAAACGGCGCAAGCTAAAATCACCAAATCTTCACTGTGGCTGCTGTGGGTGTGGCGGGTTACAAGTAAAAAGCGGATGTGCGGATCTACGAATGTTGCAGGACTATAGGGCTAGTCATTTACGACACGTTTCCTCGTGATGTTGAATGCAAAAAAATATTAAAATCGAGCAATGTTTCACGGGAACCTCACCCATTGTTTACTGACGTCAGTACAGTAGACAGTTTTTTTTATTTTATGCGCTAGATTAAACCGACAGTGTGTCTGCCTGTTTTTAAATGCAAATTTCATATCGTATCGTATCGTATCGTATCATAACCAGGTGAAGAGATCAGAAGTCAAGAACAAATTTGTGTCCGGTTAGCAGACGTTGTGGGTTTAATAACGTCTTTACTGGATAAAGCTAGCTCGATGAGCTCACAGCGAGCACACGACGAGCGCTCGACAAGCCAGCTTTACGAATGTTTGCAACACCGTTTAAACGATGAGATAGCCAGCTCAATATTATCGCTCTCCCACATGTTTTCTGCGTTCTGCCAACACCAATCTTCTGTCGGTTCCACGTGTCCGCACAACCTTTGCCTCCCGCGGTTTTAGCATTGCAGCCCCCACAGTTTGGAACTCACTACCCTCTGGCATCCACAGTTCTACCTCTGCAGACACTTTCCGTCGCCTCCTTAAAACTCACCGCTTCCAGCGGGCCTACTGCTCCCCCCTAGCGGCTCAGCCAAGTGCCTCAGATTCGGCCACTGGCTGACATTGTGCACTCTAAATATGCACTTAGGCCCTATACTTACTTACTCATCATGCCAGCTTGTCAAGCGCTTACCTAGCGCATAAGCACTCGACGAATACTTGCTGTAGCAACATTGTAAATTTTGTGTTCGATTTTACGAACGTTTCTTAATTCTTTTCCAGCGTTTTCAAAAGTTACAATTCTTACGATGTAGGCAGCTAGACAGACCCACGCGCAATGTGCAGTTGACAACGTGGATCGTCGCATCAAAGTTCGATGTCGAGTTTTTTTAATCATTTGTCATATTTCGAAATTACGTGCAATGGTCCATGTTCACCGTAGTCCCATTCACGGTTGGCCTACGTAAACAATATGCTGTAACAGCAATATTAAGTCCCACGTCCGGCTTTAACGGGTTTTGTAACAAGAAATTTGAGCTAATGCTCACGAGACGCGCGAAAGCCTATAGCATGCCTATGCTTATCAGCAACCGTTTTTCACGAAAGACTGGCCAGCATCGGAAAAATAGCGACTTTTGCGGGGTACTGTTCTTTGATGCCCTCGTGCGCAGGTTTTTTGAACGTAAAAATCGAGACTTGGACCGTTGAAATCTACGTTCAATGCTGAAAATTTCATACGCAGCTTATCCATGTCCACCTCAATTGGTTTCAGCGCAATTCGCTCTTGAATCCTGTCTCGCAGCCCGAAATCGCCAAAAAAATCCATAAAAACCCCTATTTTAGCGTTCAAGGTCATCCAAGGTCATTGAATTCGGTGGCAATCGAGAGCCAGTGTACGATTTCCTATTAGTGATTAATAATAACTTAGGCCCTATCTCGCACCATCATTGAGATACAGCGACTTATTGCCTAAAAATCGCAAATTTTTCCCACCCCCTCTCATTTAGCGCCCTCGTTCGGGGTGACCCCTTTCGAATTTACGGAAAAGCTTTACAGTTTCTGAAACTAGAGTTTTCCAGGCAGCCGACGATAAAGATTTGGTGATCCTAGCTTGCACCGTTTTTGACTGATCCACCCGTATGACGGATAGACGGACAGACAGACAGAATTATGATGGCTAAGACGCGCTGAAAGCAGTGGCTGCTTTCGCGCGTAAAACTAATCACAATGCCGAATTTTTACCACGTGAGCAACCATAGTACGCATTCATTTATTCTGCTTAAATAAGTAACAGGTTTCAATGATTTTCTGAGCCAATTTCAGCGTATACAGAGACAGGTTGCACGGGCTTTGGAAGATGCGAACAGAGGCTGAGAGACAGAGAGAATGTCCTGAGAATCATATTTGCATTGGATGCGTAAGAGACTTGCTTCAATCGCAGATAACTCACTCGAAAATGACGGAGAATCGGAACACTACTCACAACGCAATTGCGAGTAGATACTTACTTCAGCATGTATTTTAATTTTGACGTCGCTGCTCATAACGACGATGATGAGCGACGTCGACAAATGTCAGTTACAGATATAGCAAACAATGTCCGGCAAGCATATCTTAACTAACATAGCTGCAAAACACATAAGCGTAAAACTAACACAATCGAGGTATTTTTGCACAAAAAGTCACAAACAAAGCATGAAAATACAAGATGCGTAATATGAAATAGTAACATAGATCCAACTACACTATATTTTACGTTTTATATTAGCGTAAACTACTTCGATAATGTCGGGGTTTTTAAAAATAATTTCTAACTGCGGATTTACATTTAAAGCAGTACAAGCATTCAGTATTTTACAACACAAAATACTTCTAGCACATCCCCTAGTAAAATATGTTTCAGAGTGTCCACACATTCATTACATACATCACATAAATCAGATGCAGCTGTATTAATTCTTTTTAAGTAATTATTTGTCAAACAAATTCCAAAACGCATTCTTGTTATGATGATTTCTTTTTTTCTTATCGAGTTTTCATACTTAATCTTTAGGGATACATTGGGTTCTATTTTTCTATAAAATTTTCCAGTACTGCTAAATTGCCATAAGTGTTGCCATTTTGTTATGATATATTCTTGAACTAAAGCGTAAATTTCTTTTAATTTAAAACTAACAGTAACACTTGTATCATTTATTATAGCGGACTGTGCAAGTAAATCGGCTATTTCGTTTCATGTTACACCTAATTGGCTGGGAACCCAGATAAATTGTATGTCAACATTTATATCATCAATAAGGTCATTAATTTCATTTAAGACGTTTGGCCTACATAAAGATTTACCTACTTTAATAGCGTTTAAAGATGACAAAGAATCACTAAATATTGCAATGTTTTTGACCAAGCTATTATGCTTGGAGAAATCCAAGGCCCAAGCAAGACTAACTTTTATAGCAATTAGTTCTGCAGAGAATATACTTATTTATTTATTTATTTCGGCACTGACATTGACAACACCAGCAACACAAATAAAAACAACAAAATGCCAGCCAAGGATAGAAAGGCTCCAGAAGGAACACTAACATCTACCCTAATCAACACAATATAAC
>Ga0209671_1009591_pt1 | contig 10145 bp, 6 predicted proteins | sample WorMetHERISLAND2_2_FD_187401 | JGI IMG/M metagenome (GOLD analysis project Ga0209671, IMG submission 187401) | Marine gutless worms symbiont microbial communities from Max Planck institute for Marine Microbiology, Germany - Olavius geniculatus... | ecosystem: Host-associated > Annelida >... | reverse complement strand
GGACAGGGGGAGAGTGAAGGGGGAGGGTGGAGGGGCAATGGCCTAGGAATCCGCCACTTTTTTGAAGGCCACATCTATTTTGCAGAAAGCATGGAACGATACAGGTGACATGGCCCATGACTCACAAAGTGTTGATGGCTGGGAATTTCAGTCCATATATTTGGATTAATTTCATTTTGTGGGGGCACATTAGGGGATGGTGGGGTGTGCCCCCACTCCCCCCACCCTTAAAGTTATTAGGGTGAGCCACACTCGGTTGAAGCGTGCGCTAAGTTTACATTGGACGCGATTTGACGGCCATAGCTGTGTCGTGGCGCTCCCTACAGCTTCGGAACCAAAATTTTTCGTTGGAAAAGGGAAAAAATATGGAACGCTTCACGAATTTGCGTGTCATCCTTGCGCAGGGGCCATGCTAATCTTCTCTGTATCGTTCCAATTTTAGTATATGTACCGCCGAAGCGAGTACAATCTTAGAAGAGCATCATGCCCTAATTACACCCCTATCTTGGCGGCCATCCTGCACGCGGTTTTGACGTAATTGGAAACTGTTTTCAGCTAGAATGGCATTATAGCAAGCAACACCAGTAATCCTAATCTCCCCTGTTGTTTAAGGGGTTAATACTGTATCATTTGGTACAAAAACTGTTAATTTTGGCCCCTGCAGTCATTATTTATTGAGGCAAATATTTTCGCGGAACGGGCACCTGAACTACAGTGCAATAACTCTGCCTGAGTCATTCCCCTGGTGCCGCCACTGCATGCTGCTAGCACAGTGAACGTAGGCCAGCAGTCTGAGCATTTGGTGAAAAAATGTTTCTATGGGGAACCGCAGGGCTCAGGGGGTTATAATCTCCACAAAAATAGAGTTCAGTGTATGTTTTGGCCACAATCATTGAAGTGTGAACCCACCTTTAGCTTGAATCTTGATATGGCTCTGACAATTTCTGGCATCATTAGGCCTATGCATGCTCTGAGGCCTAATGTCGGGGGTCTAGGCTTGGACAGGGTTCTAATCCCGATGATGCAAAATATGATGCTATAATTTTCTACATAGTTATTATTTTTGAGTTCATTTTATGTTATAATTGCGCTATCTGTGTGTTAGATGCTTTTATATACTATTAATACTGTTTCACTAGTGTAATATTTAGGCTAAGACCTGTTTAGTCTCTCATTAGCCTACTTTTCCCTTTCCCAACGATGTTCTTGTTTCTATTTCTTGTCTGTGTGTCAACTGTCTAGAGAGTTAAGAATAACTATTTGATTATACCACATGCTTTTCACGTTTTATTTTTAATACTCCGATTAAGTAAGCTATGTACAATTTTGCACTGATCTGACCGGTTTTCGTGCACTCTGTGGTCGCCCAGTCAACAAGGCAGTAAAATACTTGTAGGGCAGCAGTGTATCGTTTATTGTATTCAAATATTATAAATTTATAATGCAATGGGCGTGTAATTACAGAAAGACAATTAAAGATTTAGTAGGCCTAATGAGAATTTTGGCAGTCAAGTTAGGCTAGGAGAAACGGTTGCATTTTAGGCCTAAGTCGCTATGATTGTTTGGACCACTGTCCACTGTTAGCTCTGTACATAGCAATAGGCTACATTATCTCGTAACCTGAAGTAAAACTTATGCAAATTTTGTATTTTTCACGTGGCCTAAATAGATAAGTCTTCGTGTGATGCGGGTGAAATAATAGGCTATCGTCGAGTGATAGACTTGTAATAGAACGTATCGGTCAAGACGGGTTCAGTTTTCCAGACACTAGTTAATGCTTTTTATTCTTTGAATAGGCCTCAATACTTAATTATTGTAGGCTTAATAAAATCTGATCTCATTCTGTGGTTCATATTTCTGCATCTAGTCTTTTTCTGTCCGTCTTCTACAGAACAAGCTAGAGACGCCTAAATTCGCCACCGTGAAATTGAAACAAATGAAATTGAAACAAAGGGCGATAATGGAACGTGCCTATCACAGCGCGCGTCTGAACCCCACGTGATCAAACAGAGACAAGCACATAGCACACGCACCACAGGAGGCCTATAGGCCTAGCTGTTCGGAAATTTATATGAATTTAATTTGTGAAAATAGCCTACCCAACGTATGGAACCAATTATACGTCGTTATGAATGAGTAATACGCAGTCGCAGTGTATAATAGCGTAAGTTATTGCGCACGAGAAACTGAGAAATTGCTGTAAACAAGTTTTCCCTCGAACGCCATCTCAATCTTTCCACGCCTGGGTTTTTCCAGTTTTTTGGCTCTGTGGTAGGCTAGACTAGTTTCGCTTTCTGGTCGGGTATTTTTGACAAGTTTCGTCTGACCGTAGTAGGCCTACGCCTGCACTCTGAATTTTTCGAACATTGTAATATTGTGGCCATGGACCAGAGACCAAGAGGACTGAGGGTTTAGGCTAACTGCGCGAATGTAGCCTATAGGCTGTAGTTTAGCGTTTCGCTCCTCCACCGGAGCCCGAACGTTAGCAACCTAATCCCGTGGAAACATAATATATCAGGTATATTTGTACCAGGCCCGTCAAGAGGGGAAAGGGGGAAAGTTTTCCCGGGCCCCGCGACGTTTAGGGGCCCCACCATCGCTCAAAAATTGCTACATGGGTACTTGTCCGTTCACCCGCACCCGAATTATTCTTGTTAAGTCTAACGCTAACACTAACCGAACCCTGACCCTATCCCTAATCTTAACCCTATCGCGCCTTAGCTTAACTCTAGCAGTTAATTCAGGTGCGGGTGAGTTAAGGGACAAATATACCGCAATTATGTTTGACAGCAGAACTGATCATCTAAATTGAGCTCATGCCAGTTGTCAGTTGTTATTTATTTATTTATTTCAGCACTGGCATTGACAACACCAGCAACACAAATAAAAACAACAAAATGCCAGCCAAGGATAGAAAGACTCCAGAAGGAACACTAACATCTACCTTAATCAACGCAATATAACAGAAAATTAGACAAATCAGTACGATTAAGAAAAGCCTTGAACCTAACGAGAGAGGAAAAATCAACGACGATTTTTCAACAAATCTGACTCTTGAATGAATGCAGGTATTCAGTATTCTCTACAGCCCGCTCCCAAGACACCACCCCATAGGGCCTTGCGAGAATGTTTCACGATTCGTCGGGCCTGTAGCCTACGTTTGCTATACTAATACTAATGTCGCGCCGAGGGTGTCCCGCGCGCACCCCGATAGGTAGGGACCAACTTAATTCACGATTTCACGGCCGTGACATTTTCCGTGAAATTGGCGTTCTTCCGTGAAAAACGCCAATTTCCGTGAAATCCGTGATTTTTCATGAATTTTATCAGCAGCTTTTGTACGGATGTTGCTGTTTGCTACGTGTCGCACTTCAGCACTAAGTAGTTGACATTGACTGTCTCGAGTCTTGACTTAGTGTAGTAAATATTCGTTGTTCTGAAATTTCTTCGTTTGCATTAGCGCAGCATCTCGAAATAACGTCTGTGGGGCCCGTGAATTTGCAAAACTCTTTCCGTGAATTTTCCGTGAAATTTGACACATTTTGAAAATTCTGCCGTGAAATCATGCATTTTTCCCGTGAATTCGATTGGTCCCTCCCAATAGGCCTATAGTGACTTACGGGTTATGCATACGGCCTGTGTGACCACAGCATGCAAACGCCTGACGCTGTCCAATCTCCGCCAAAGCTGTCGACGCAGCGTCAGTAACTGTAACTTGAAGCTATGCGATAATGCGAGGAACGCATACTAGAGATGGATCAATATCACAATTTCAGTTCGATACGATATCGAAATTTTATGGATAAATAAATATCTTTTGTTGTCCAAATAACTCGAATATAGTTTTTTTGGCGGAATCCCTTTTGCAGCGCAAGGGCTTCTGCGATTTCCGCCGATTACTGCGCATTTCTCTGCAGCGTGGTCTGACTTGTCTGTCGTCTGTCTGTCACATTCGTATCCCCTACTTAAACGGTTCGACGTATAAAGGTGCCATTTGACAGGTACGCTTCTGGTGTCCAGTGACACATTGTTTTAGGTGGTTTTTTTCCGACTCCCAGGGAAGTTGTTATTTTGGGGGTAGAACTCCCAGCCTAACTATGCAGTTTTAAATATTGTGGCCAAGCCGTCAGTTCGGTGGACTTACCACAGCCATAGCGCCTCATTTTGCCAATTTACTTTGGCAAAATTTTAACAAAAATTTACGATTATGAGATGTCACTGATGCTGGCTGGTCTGGACACTTTTGTGACACGGCGTGCTCAGCTCACTGAGCGGTTCTTCCGGCGCAGCGTCCTGCGTGAAGGGTCTTGTTTGTACTATCTGCTGCCAGACAAACGCGACTCTTCAGTGACAAACCGACTGCGCCGCGCCAAGACATTCGAACCGTTGCCAGCTAGAACTAATAAATTTCGAAATTCTTTCATTCCTTACTGTTTGGAACATTTGGATTAGGCCAGGTATTTCTTTTTTTTTCTGGTTCTAGCTGGCAGCGTTTCTAGTGTTTGCGCGTCAGGATCACGTGACATCAGACTGATAATCTCGTGACAAAATTCTGTATATAACTGCTTATTACTGTGACCATGACTATGACTACTAGGCCTATGTTTCTTGACTACTATGTTGTTATTTCGTTCTTTTACGCTGTTGTATTTCGCGAAAATTTAGTGGCTACATGTACGCATGATAGGCGTTTGTGGATATGGATATATCCATGGATATCCACGGAAAATCTGTGGATATGGGTATTGATGGCAAATTTCATATCCACGGCAAACCTGCCGTTACCCGTTGAAGGCAGCATATATTATACGAAACGAAAAAAAATCTACTGTAAAGGTTGACAGCTTTGCTAGAAATGTCGCACTTTATATGACCCTCGAAAATGTCTACGAAATAGTCCTCAGTTTTGTGTCACACAGACTGGCATAGCTACCATGTTGAATTGGAAGTTACTGAATGAAATTTGAGTAGTTTTAAATAGTATGCTCTCGAGGGCAAAAAAATGGCAGCATTGCAATCAGAAACCACAAAACAATATCGCGATATATTTTAAATTTCGATATATTGACCCATCTCTAATCCATGCTGCATGCGTGGACAGAGGGATAGCCTACAGGTACTACATAACCTCAACCCTAATCGATGATCTATTGCTCTTTATTGTCTACTTGGCCGAACTTGTGCAGTGAAGGTGAGTGCGACAGCGACAGCCTGAAACAGTGACTGCCCGGGTAACATAAAAATAGAAACACTGTTCTCTTCATAGACGCTGAGAGTTATGCAGTCACTGCACAAAGCAGACCAGCCGGCGCAGTACCACGCAGCCCCAATTTCAGTCGCTGGCACGCGCTTGTTGATCAGTCATTCAGTCTTTGGGGCTTGGGCAAGAGAGATATGTGCAGATCCGGCAGTTTGAATCCGCGAGAGTCCGCAATTTTCACCAAGGATCCGCGCGTCCATGTGCGCGTCCGCAGCAGGATCCGCTATTAGTCCGCGTATGCACTGAATAGGCCTAGGCCTAGTCTTTAGCAGAGCTGGAAAAACGTAGGTTCTTTAAAGAAAATTATTAGGTTTTAGTTTTTAAAGGTTTGTAAAAAAGATTCTTAAAGGTTGTTCTGCTTTAGTGTCCAATAAACAACGTGCCCAAAATTACAACCCACGAAAAACGTCTTAGGCCTATACATTCTTCTAATCTATGAAGTATGAATGAAGTACATAATGACGTCATTGATGTCATAACTCAAAAATTACGATTAAAATACGAAATGTAGGCCTAGGCCTAATAAATATCACAACAAACCAAAAAAATCCCTTAAAAACCCAAAATTAGATTTTTGAGGCGTTTTAAGTTTTTAAATTTAAAAAAACTAGGTATTTTTAGACCTATTTTCCAGCCCTGGTCTGTAAGTCAAGTAGGCCACTAGGTTTATTGCATAGCCTAGGCCCTTAATTTAACTGACAAAATAATGACATAAAGGGCTTGGTAATGCAATTTGGTAAACAAGACAAAAATTGAACATGCTTTACAAAGAATGCTAGCAGTTATTAAAAACAAAAAAGCCCAGCTAACGCAAAGGAAATGCGCGACAGTGGTGTTAAGCTCACCGATCCTAGCAATCGACACGTGACAAGATCGTAACGAAGACTAGTATTTACCTAGTTTTGCATCGACATTCGCTACAGGGCGTAACCGGTATCCCGCATCAGCAGCTACCGTTCGATGGGCCGAACCACCGAAAGCACGAATTTTGAAAGGGTGTACCCTTATTGATGCCCTTGTGCGCATGCCTTCTTGACGGGCTTGCGGTGGATATTTAATATCCCATTCATATCCATATCCATATCCACAGACGCCTATCCTGCGTACATGTAGCTTATAAATTTAAGTATTTACAAATTTTCGTGAAAATCTACATAATTTTCTTACCTCGGTTTTTGATCGGGCGAGCGTTAATTGGATACGATGTGTCGTGTCGTCTGTATAACGCATGTTTTGTAGCTAAATGGCATGTGGTAGGAGATCGGCTATAGTATCGTTGGACAGGACGATGGCGACTTTCAACGAAATCAAAATTTACAGGGCAATAAGATGTAGGCCTAGGCCTACAAGATTTCATTGAATAAAACTGTATAATTTCAAATTAAAATTCGAAACGGTTGCTGAGAAACCAGCGAAAAACTTTAGGGGGCTACTTTTTTGCCACACCCTGTATACGTCTAATGCTGAAAATTTCATACGCAGGTTGTTTTGATCTAGGCCTATTTTCTAGCGACAGGCCCATCAAGAGTGTGTGTGTAGTGGGGCAAGTTACCCCGGGCTCCGCGATGTTTGGAGGCCCCGTCGTCGTTCAGAAGTATAAATTACACCAGAGTGCACCATTATGAAAAGACAAATTCAAAAATTTTCACCTTAGAGGAACCCCGCGAGAGTGTTTTCCTAAGCCCCGTTGTGGCTCTCGACGGGCATGTCGCTTTTGAAATGTGTGTGTCGCAGGCCAAAATCGCCAAAATGCATAAAAAAAATTCTATTTTACTGTTCAAAAACATCCACGATCATTACTTTCGGTGTCAGTTAAAAGCCCGTGTGCGACTTTCTATTAATAGTGATTAATAGTAGCCTACTGTAACTTAGGCCTTATCTTGCATCGTTTCTGATTCTGAGATAAGCCTAGGCCTATACAGACTACAAAATAATGTCAAATGTAAATTCATATAGCGCAATGTCGTCAAAACCTCTACAGCGACTAATGGGCTGAAAATCACAATTCCCCCATTATTTACCGTCCTCATTCGGGGTGGCCCCTTTTAAATTTATAGAAAAAACTTTACGGATCCCGAAACTAGAGTCTTCCAGGCAAGCAGTCGACAGGGAAGATTTGGTGATCCTATAGCTTGCGCCGTTTTTGACTGATCCACCCGTGTGACAGACGGACGGACGGACAGACAGACAGACAGACGGACATATTTGTAATGGCAAAAACGCACCGTAGCAGTATCTGCTGTCGAGCGTAAAAATACACTCGTCACGCAACAGAATCCGCTGTCAGTCTGCGTACGCTAAAAAATCGGCAGTCCGCACATCTCTGTACGATAGTTGCGCACGGGGCTGGTGAGGAACTGAGGATGCTGCTTGCCTGCCTGGCCGGCGACGTGTGACGGTGCGACACACAAGTTTGCCAGCCACGCTGGCCGATAGTTCATCGCCTTCACGGCTTGGACCGCTAGGTACGTCATTATAGTCACTACGTCATTTCGTGGAGCCTGTGGCTGGCCTGTCTCAGACTGCGACTGCCTTGCGCTGTAGTCTTCGCTTTACCTCAGCAGTGGCGGTATGTGATTGACTTCGGCGTACCTTGCCGTGTGTATAGGATAACGACATCGCAGTCGTTTGCGGAAAACCAGTTCAGAGCTTGGGACTTCGACTTCGTATCAGTACCGGTGCTCGTGATGCCGAAGAAGACGAAACTGTCATCTCGGAACTGCAGTAACATGCCGATTTCGTATAATTTAGAACAGTAATTCACTCATAGGCCGGAATGATTGTTTGGCTCCCTTGTCAGCGTCAGCGACAGGTGCAAAAGGGGTAAAACTTTCTCACTTGGGTACACTTAAAGCCGTCTTTGAGTCCACTCCTGTATCGTCCTGTCTTTCCAGTCCTTCAGTTTAAGATTGAATTTGTCCATTTGCCCATCACCGGGGCAATTGTGAGCAGCGCGGTTAGTCGCCATTTTGTACATTTTGCATGCGTATTTTTGACAACCAGACAGACGTTAGACGAGTTATCGTCATGAGTATTTTACGTACAAAGTGTTAGTAAATTGTCGTGCATTTGGAGAAACTGCTTGTTTGTACGTAAGTCCAGCGACAAGCACAGTATCTGGCGCAACGCGCATAGCCACGCGCCATGAAAGTAGACAAAATGTCGTCTGATAATAGTCCGGTTGCTGAGTGGATGAACCTAGACAAAATTGCAAACAAGCTGGTGTATGGCTCTTTTGAAGCAGAATGGTGCCCTGAAACACACAATAAAAATCCACCGATCAATTCCTTGGGGAAAATTTTTTATGGCCAAAAATTCAAAATGGCCGCCAAACTGCCTAAGAAATGCTATATCGAGCCTTGAATTAAGTTGATGAATAATATTTAGTTACTTAAAATGCTTGGTTATGGCCTGTAGATAATACTATGACACTTCTCTAGTAATATTCATCAAAATATTGTACCAGTTTGATGGACAACAATCACTACATGGGCACTAATATGGCAGTCACTGAAGATAATGCCACTGTCACGTTCACAACTGCTCAGAGTTGATATGCAAAACACAGTTATTTGCTAATTCTGACTAACACACAAGACGGACGTGTAAAAGCATCTAAATTTAATTGTTAAAAACTTGACAAGGGCATCATTGGCCAGAAGCATAGTAACATCTGCTCAACTCCCGGCACGTGAAGCCTGATGCCATGGGAGTCTCTTAACTAATGTGTCTTTAGGTCCGACAGCCAGACTTCTATTCACAGTGACTACTGGTTCATAGGTCCAGTTTTCTAGCATTTTGTAGATATGCAACAAAGTTGATTTTGCCTCACTCAGTGTAATTTCCTTATTTCTAGGAAGCACAAAGTTGGGTCTCAGTTTGTTAGTCACAAACATCTCTCTCTCTCTCTTCTTGGCAAACTCCTGTCAGAGCGTTGCCGTACTGCAACAACTAGTATAATGAACAAAGAACAGTGAGTAGTGTTCACAAAAATACATACAGCAAAACTACAAACAAGCAACTACAAATGCATTATAACAGTAGCTGGCAGTAACAGCAAACAGGAGTCTGACTGTCGGACCTTGAGACACTGCTTAACTGGAAACTTAACTACACAAACAGCAACACTGCAACAACTAGTATAATGAACAAAGAACAGTGAGTAGTGTTCACAAAAATACACACGCAGCAAAACTACAAACAAGCAACTACAAATGCATTACAACAGTAGCTGGCAATCAGCTATGTGAACAGAGATTCATATTCAGCAATTCCAGAGATCCAAAGGCAGTTACAGATAGTCCATGGGCTTGGAATAGACCCCCCTCTCTACCCATGGAGGAGGGATTGATGATGGTGATTTTTGAAAAAGGCAAACCTAGTAGATCATGAATCCACCTGTCTGCCTAAGTTCGAAAGGGGCAACTGGTCGCCATGTGCCAAAAACGGCAGCTATTACGGAACAATGGAAAAATGGATATATCTTCACTTATAATAGTGACAGACACATTTATTGAATTTAATGTACATCCACGTGAAAACAGTCCGTAGACTACACAATAGCTACACTGGCTGGCAGCCAATATGCATTTCCGACCAAGTGCAGCGGAAAAATACAACAAAACAGCCCTCGGCACTAATTCTTGGACACTTCCACATAAAACTTCCAAAAAACAAATCAAACTGCATCCAAGTAAAAACAGTCCGTGAACTACACAATAGCTACGCTGGCTGGCAGCCGATACACATTTCCGGCCAAGCGTAGCGGAGAAATACAACAAATCAATCCATATGTCAATTGCCTGTTTATGTACAACACCTTCCACTAAGTACATAGAGTCACGGCGTGAAGGTGGCTTGGTATGGTGTCTGACTCACGATCAAA
>Ga0209671_1009588_pt1 | contig 10146 bp, 11 predicted proteins | sample WorMetHERISLAND2_2_FD_187401 | JGI IMG/M metagenome (GOLD analysis project Ga0209671, IMG submission 187401) | Marine gutless worms symbiont microbial communities from Max Planck institute for Marine Microbiology, Germany - Olavius geniculatus... | ecosystem: Host-associated > Annelida >... | reverse complement strand
AGTTAATCTAGTTATTAGGATAGTAAGCGTTATATGGCTTTTGCCTGTGCTTACTTAGGCCACCAGTAGTTCTGGTGGCTTCGGTGAATTCGGTGAAAACTATAAAATATATAAAATATAAAATATAAAAGTTTTTCATGCTCCGGCATAGACTATCAACCTCTGGAGTGGAGACTGTCTTCTCATCCGTACTTATTCACAATCGTCTTTATTTTTGTTCTTTCTTCCATTTTCTTTCTAACTATTTCCGCAGACTGACTTACACTGTTCATGTCGTCTGTCTGTAGGCCTTCTTTTCCAATCATCTGTTTGTATCTTTCTATTGTTAGTCCTTTTACTGTGCTTCCTTCGCATTCAAATATGTGCCGTGTTGTTTCTTGTTTCTCACAGATTAGCGCTGTTCGTCTTTCTGTCCATAGTTTGAATTCAACTTCAACATATTCGTCCTGACTTCAAACACTGTTCTGGAATTTTCGCGATACTTCGTGGTATCCTGGCACAGAGATTACACCGAGACCTTTTCGACACTGGTATCGTCACATTGGTAATCATGATACTTACCGAGTACCGAGGAATCGCCGGTATATCGCACAACACCACTGTGCTGTCGCTGCGTGAATGGGCGTGGTCCATTTACCGTGATTAGTTTTCTCACCTGAGTAGCATATCACTTTTGTTTATTCGAACGACACGGCAGTCTATGCTCGTTGAGCTTATTCGTTGATTGCTGTAGATTTATACTTTTGTAACCGACCATGTTCAAAGGGATGCTGTCGCGAGATAAGGCGAAAGATGCGAAAAACAAAGAGAAACATTCCGGAAGTAATGGGCCGAGTCCCACTACCGAGGCCGCTAAGCCAGCCGATGCGCCCGTATCAAAACCGAAATTGGTTTTTCACTGTCAGCAGGCACACGGTAGTCCAACCGGCGTCATTTCAGAGTTTACCAACGTCAAAGAACTTTACCAGAAGATAGCTGAGTGCTACGATATCACACCTAATCAGGTAAATCAGTCAGCAAACGGGCAAAGATATTTTACTTCGGAACCAACGGAACTGTACAAGTAATTTGAGCAAAGCTCACGTGACGCGCGACAGCATCAGTCCTCTATTGGGCAATAGGTGTACAGATGCAATAAAATAATAGTGCGTCTTGAAGGAGTACCTTAATTTGAAGCCTTCGTACATAAGACTCCTTGAACTTAGGAGGTTGAAACTCATATGGTTAAAATATACGTTCTATGCTAACATTTTCGCGTGCAGGTGGTCCAGAATTATATCTAATAATTTTGGTGAAATTTACCCTTGAAATATCGCCGCAGCTGAAAATTGCAAAAAAACATTACAAGGTCCCCTATTTTGGGGGTTCAGCATCATTCAAGGTCAGTGCAATGTTTACACCACTAAAAACTCATCACTAGTGCTTGTTAATGATGAGCAGCCATGTAGCGTCTCTATACCTGTTTGCAACCATTTTTATGCTACATGAGCAATAGCGATAAAATAACTACTTTTTAATGGGAAACCCCTCTCACACAAGGGCTTGAAATTTTGTCACAAAACTTCTTGCGGCAGTCCACAATGAAGATTCCGTGATTTTAGCTTGCACCATTTTGATAGGGCTGCAGAGTGTGACGGACAGACAGACAGACCGACAGACGTTTTGGCCCTAGCTAAGACACGCGAAGCATTCTGCTGTTGCACGTGAAAGTGTTGGCCACTACAAGACTTACAGACTTATTTGTGTAAATTGATGATGACAATGTAAATGTTTCGTGTCATTTGTGGTAACTTTTTGTTGAAATTTTTATCGTATACATTTTATCCAAAATACTTCTGTTAAGGTGATTATCTTGTAGTGTCAATTCTCTAGTTTGTCTTTCTACTAATTTGGATACTGGTTTGTACTGGATATTTTTATCGATATAATTTTTGGCTGACTGTACAGTCTTGCAGATTATTCAAGATTTTGTCTGTCTCTCATCTCTCTGTGATGTATGTATTGTGGCTAAATGGTACATTATAGGGGATCAGCGATGGTACCATTGGATAGGGTGATGACAAGTTTCTATAGTTGTCACATTGTCGCTATCTCCAGCGGTTTGGTGCAAAGTTGCTGCCTGCATCTATCATCAACGTGTGCCAAATTACTGTATCTAAGCAATGATCGTAGCATTTGATAGCAGTGTTGACATGGCATGTATGAACTGTAGTCAGACACCTCTGGGAAATCACTTTTTCTTTATGACTGGAAATCGGACACTGGCCTTTGGACATAGACGGTACAGTCGGCCCACTCTAGCCTCAGCTGGGCTTTTTGTTATGTGCTTTATTTTGACTAGCAAAATATTTGCTTTATGGCATGGAAGACTTTTTAGTTATCGTCATTCACCAGATAGCACCACGAAGCACTACATGCTGCACTATGCACTCTACTTAACTCACCCCTAGGGCTCCCCTCAGGCTGCTTGTGGAGAGAGGTGGGGGACAAGGTAGGGGCGCACGTACCTAAGGCTTAAGGACTCAAACACTTTGGTCGGGGTCTGCGACCATGAACACTGAAGGTGCCAGAGGGGAATGACAGACAGACAGACAAACTTTTTTGCATTATAGTAAGATGCAAACTATCAGGAGGTGCAGTTTAAACAGGGCTGGAAAATTTGGTTCGATAAACTTAAGTTTTTTGATTTTTAAAACAATTTGGAAAAATTTTTATAAAATTTAGATCTTATGTTTTAAAGGTTTTTTTTACATTTCTGCTGGGTAATTTGTTATATAAATCAAACTTCATTTCAGTCACTGCATTGCGGAAGCTTTTAGTCAAATTGTTGTTTTGCTGGTGTGTGTGTGTGTCAGATTTTGTTCTGCACATTAAATACACACAAAGTTGACATGAGCCGCCTGCTTGGAGGTCAGCTGGGACTTGATGACTTCATCTTTGCTCACATTCGTGGTCAGCCGAAAGTCGTTGACATCGAGAAGTCCGAGGATGCTCTTGGCTTGACAATCACAGACAATGGAGCTGGGCTGGCATTCATCAAGGTAAAATTATGTATTGCAGTTGATGGTAAATATTGTTATGCGGCCATCCTAGTACGCCCGTCGTATGTAAGCTTCCAACTCAAAAAGAAACTAGAAATTTGAGGCAAAGTCCAATGTGAGTCTACCTGGCACTGTTAGTCTAATTGTGGGAAAAATTCAAGGGTTTTTCCATAGCAAAGTCGAATGCATTAGCATACGCAGAATGCGCAGTGTCAAATTAGGGTGGGTAGACATTAGTCAACTAACCGATGTTGTTAGTGGACCAAGGTTCGTCAGGTTTCTTTGTTCAACACAAGAGAGATCGTAGTTGATAATGCTGTTTACCACTTGTCAATATCTCCATCTGCTCCAGAGATATCTGTGCTCAAAGTCAGAAGTTGTCCTAAATCGCGTCAAATTTTGGACGTTTTTCGCTATTTCAAATTTCAAGGGGGCAGTGCTCCCAGAAGTTGTACACACATTATCATTCCTACATAACACTACATCATGTGGCAAAGTTTCATTAGGCTGCTCCACTTGGTGTTAAAGTTATTGTGGCTAATTTGCCAAAATTCAAGTTTATTTTTGACCCCCTTTGCAAAAAGTTGTTGGGGAAACCCCCTGTCTCAGAGAGTGTGCGCTAGTAAGACTTGGTCATTTACTAGCATGTGTAAAAATTTTAGCGTGCAGCACCCCCTAGGAACCGAAATATGGTATTCCAAAGAAGTTGATTTTGGTGGGTACGATTACACATCTAGATCCTGGTTGTTAGTGGACCAAAGTTCGCCGAGCTTTTTTCGCTGATCATGGGAGGAATCACATTAGGCCTAGATCAGGTACTTGTACGATTTTGAATATTTTTATTCGTTCCAGATATTTGGCGTCATAGTTTGAAGTTATCCAAAACTGCACCGAATTTTGCATGTTTTTGGCCACTACAATTTTGGGGGGAAAACCCCTCAAAATGTTAGACCTGCATTATAAAATGGAGGAAACTTTCAATCACGTTGCAAAATTTGGTGGCATTCGGCTGACGCACGCGGAGATACCTTGGCGAACTAAAAAAATAATAAAAACATCTGCGGTAAAACATAAGTCCACTCTGAAAACTATCGTTTCTGGGCAGACCAAAAAGGATAGAATTGCTATATTCTAGAAATAGCTTTAAGAAATTCATATAAATTTTTATACTTACCATGTATCAAGTACTGAGCAGTGACTTTGCTCTTCTAAAGAACAATTTTTGCACCTTGTGCAGCTGCTGTGAGCTTTCTCAGCTTTTGAATGTGAAAATTCCAGATAAACTTTTCCAAGAAACATTCTGTGAATTTTAAATAAGCAATAGAATTGTTTTCAGATTAGTAGACTCTTTACCTCAGTTTATGTTGAAGTATTCACTTGCCGACTGTTGCTGCGCCTTTTTGTCTCTTTGGGAAAATTATTTTTGGCCATCAGAGATTGGCAGACACAGAAAGCTCAACTACAGTGTTACAGTCATTGCCGTGTAAAATGTTATATTACTGTTAATATTCATCTGCATTTGTATGAACTGTCCACTCACTGTAGTATTATAATGTGAAACTTGGGAAACTGGTTAAATGTGAATTAACTTTTGCAGAAGTATGCAAGTTACAAAAACTATCAGTAATGTAATGGTATCTGCTGCAGTGGGAACATGCTACAGAATGTATTGTGTGAGAATAACGAGGCACAATATGCTCTAGATTGTGCTGAAACGTACTTACTTTTTCACTGTGATCAACAGTGTATTTTGCAGGGATGTATGTGATAAACAGATACAAGACTGTATCAGTCATCATGCCTGATTGGAGTATGATGTAGGCAGTTATGTCACTTTGGTGCAAGATAGGATGCTGATGTAGTTAGTGAATTATACACCAGAATGTTGCTATGCATTGTTTGTGTTTGTCCACTAGGCTATCAGGGAAGGAAGTCTTATTGCCCAGATTGAAGGTATCTGTGTCGGTGATCACATTGAAAAAGTTAACGACATTTCGATGATTGGATGTCGCCACTACGAGGTGGCAAAGACACTGAAAGAAATAAAACGTGGCGATCAGTTTTTTCTTCGTCTTATTGAGCCAATAAAATCTGGATTTAGTAAGTTTTTTTCCACATAACATGTATTAGTTTATTTGCAATGCATATTGACATTGCAGTTTGATTGCATGTCGTTATGTTGAAAGCAAAACTAGCTGTAATTGCTAATGAACTTAAATTTTAGTTTGCTGTATTGAAATAATTGTTTGTTATTTTGATAACATGCCCCTATAGTCAACATTTGGGATAATATTGTTATCTGTTTCTTTTGTTACGTACTTGTGTTTGTTATTTGTGTGTTCAAAATACTTTAGTTTGTTTCAAAAGTGTTATATTCTGTTCGTAGTTTAATTGTATCAGTAATTGTATCAGTAATTAGTTTTTTCTATTAGTCTTTTAAGTTATTATTAGTGCATAAAGTTATTTATCATCGAACTAACATTTTTGGAGATAATATAAGAAAGACACAAAACAGTCATGAAAATGCATGCTGATGTTGATGTTGATATTTTCAACCAAGATCATGTCATACCCTCCGTAACTTGTTTGATGTTTGTTGTTTTGTTTCAGTGGAGATAAGTGGCAAGTCTTCTGGCGGTCGAAAGGCTGGCGGCTATGGTAATGGAATGAAGACACTACGACTGCGGTCAAAAGGATCAGCAACTGTTGAAGTGGTAATGTAGTCTGATTATATACTATGTAAAAGGTAAAGCTAATAGTTGTGGTTAAACCATTTAGGCCCATCAGGTCTCTGATTTTTTGCTCTCAGACAGATGTTACATATGGCTGCAAAAACAGCAGTCTAAAGCATCATAATAGTAAGTTTATTTATCTCTCAGCTATTTAGAGGGGTGCTGTTTGGGTTGTGGCTCTCACGGCTGAGCAAAATGAAAAGAGAAAAATATCAAAAGAAATGGGAGTTTGCCAGGGCTAATGTAACTTGTCACGTTACATTTGCATTTTACACAGTTTATGTATAAAGTACGGACTGGATTGCATGATGTTATTATGTACCGGTTGACTGTGCTTTTGACATTTGTAGCCGGATGATACAGTAGACGTTGCAATTGAGAAGATCAATACCTTGCTAGAGAACTTCCTTGGTATCAGTGACACAGAACTAGGTAAGTTTTTGTAGCTTATTATCATCAGTATCGGAGGTTTACCATACCCGGAGATCAGGCGTTGCGGCCTCAAATACGAAACGTTGATAAACCCCGTCACGGTTCTCCGCAAGGCGGATGATGTCCACCAGGCTCTTGCCAGCATATCGGTGATGTAAAATAACAGAATCCACTGGTCAGGATACATTATACTTACATATTGTATATCATGGAGCTGTAAAAGACAATGTTGGTGATGCTGACACAACATCAGCATGGTGTCAGTTTGGCAGAGTGGTACGGTAACATCAACAATGTTGTTCTACACTGGGCCTGGTTAGTATTTGGATGGGTGACTGTCTGTGGACAGATAAAATTGGCATCTCCATTATGTAACCAGCCACTCAGCTTTCTGTCATCTCTAATATGGTAAAATGAGCATCAGCTTTCAGCAGCAGCATTTTGGGTTAAAAAAAATTGGGGTTAAAAAGTTGGGGGGCAGGAAGTTGCAATTTTCTGACATAGATATTGCTGCAAATTTTTGACAGTGGAGATATAGCTGCTCAAAATGTTGCTCCTAAATTTCCTCAAAATTGGGGGGTTTAGCCCAAAGTTTTATTTTTAAAGAAAATTCTCCAACTCCCTATAATTTAGGGAGCAATTGTGGCACCTGGCACAGTGCCAGTTAAGGTTTTCGACCAGAGCAGCAATAAATTCGACTATCTTGTCACATTGTCATGCAATTTACTGTAAGACGAAGTCAAACGTGCTGTCAACAGTTATCTAATTGTTGCTAACTGGCATCATTTGCTAACTCCATTTAAATATCAGGTTTAGAATAGAATCGTTCATGTCAGCTTTCCCCATCTAGGATGGTTTGTTGCTATTAGAGTCTTTTGATTTATACCTATGGCAGTGATGCTGTGATAGGTTGTTGATAGAGTAGATTAAATTGGTAATTGTGTGATATTTATGTTGCATGTAGCTCAGAGTATCTGGGAGACAGGTTCACAGGAAACAAATCCTAGCGACTTCACCACAGCACTACAGAACTCAGACCTCTGCCAGTTTGCTGAGGAATCATTCCTGTTTGACCTCTGGGGCGCCATCAGTGATGCCAAGCAGGGCCGGCTGAAAAAGGTGCAGGAATTTAAGGAACAGTTTTAAACTGTGTGCAAGTCGTGTAATGTTTCGTCATGAGAATACCTCTCTGCATCTTTCGTCTCAGTCTGTGACTTTTGTACAGGGTGACACAAAAGTGGAACGTTTTATTTCCATTGTTATCTATTTTCTTTGTGCTGAAAGCTAATTAAATATATCAACATTACATACAGCTGATCAACAAGTGTTTAACGTGATAGCATATCACTGATATGATTTCGACTAATCATTTCCGAAACCACGATTGAGAAAATATTTACGTAAGCATGTACATAAACCTGTATGTTTCAGTTTTGTGTGCCACCTTTTATCTGTGTAACACCACTGTGCATTTTATCATGATATTTGAAACTGTTCAAAACTCGTGAATGTATTTTCTGCAAGATGTGAACTGTATTTACGTTTCAGCATCTGTAAAGTCACGTCTCTATGGCGCTATTGAAATACGACTTTATTATTATTGTTGTTGTTGATATTATTATTATACTATTTCTATGCACTTTATAACGATGTGTTTTTGTGTATTTGCATTTTATGGATTTGGAGTTGGATGTTGATGTTTTGATGCAAGTTTAATCTGTTTTAAAGATAGATATATGTGTCATCATTGTTAGTGAGTTATATTCTTTGGTTGCTTATTTTCTTTAATTTCATGTGCCATCAGAAGCTTCATGGTCTGCGATTCTATTAGCACTGCAGTAGTTCTTGTGTTGTTGGCGTTTTGATACTAAATTAAACAATAATTTTATACAAACAGTGCCGCTCAATAAGATTTGCTATATTGCTCACGTGTTTGTAAATGGTTGTAGCTTGCTCACATCCTTGTCCTTCACTAGACAGCATTTTGAAATTAATGACTGTCTGGAGGATAGCAGGGAAGATTATTAGAACAACAATAATTGTTAATTACATATGCACTTATATCGCTCTTCTTGCAAATTTAGTTTTAGCACGTTTTTTGTGTTTTGTGTTTCTGTAAAGGTTAAACTTACTGTTCCATTATTGTGTTTTTGTATTCATTCTGCCTGGAAAGGCCGTATCCAAAATGACCTATACTGTGTCAGGCAGATCGTTAACCCCTACTCACTCAGTCACTCAACTTGCTCACAGTTTTGTGGCGTCAAACGTGTACATTTTGTTGTAGCCCTCTATTTTAAACTAGAAACATGTCAGCCCAGTGTCGACATATTGTGCAGCCATCCACTTGACTTTTGACCCTTTAACCCGAAAATTGTTACTTCTACCCTGAGGAACGATTACATCAGTTTTGGTTTTTTTATACTTTTTTTGTTTTCGAGTTAGGAGACAGGAACACGTAAGGGACAGACAAACGGGCAAGACTCATAATGTGGCACTGTAGTGTTAGGACGGCTGCATACAAAAAAAACATTATATTGTTTTTTGGACATTTTGTCTGCGTTTACTATTAATCAGAACACGTTTATACGGTGCTGTGTTTTGCAAGCAAATGAGAAGATATTGCATTCATTGACAACTTTGGCAAAGTATGTTGTACTGAACTGGATTGTAATCGTATACAGACAGTGTCTTTCAATAAGATTTGATGTGTCATTCACAAAATGGCAAAAAAGGCTGTCTGAAATTTCTTTATGACATTTGCCATTTTGTGCATTTGTACAGGTTTCTATGGTTGCCAATGCAACTTGCCATTCATACCTGTTAGGCAGCATTTTATCTCACTAACTTGATATTGCCAAAAAGCAGCCAGTGTTTGCTCAAAATTGTGACTGCGATCGGTTAGCAGTCTGATATCAACAAACTCTGATGCAGTTAAGATTTACACACTGCATCTACTGCCGCCATTTCTGTAGAAATCTAGCTACTTCTGTCAAGTAAAATATTAAAACATTACTGTTTCAGCAAGCGTTCTTGAAACCGAGTTTCATAATCTTTTTTTTTATTTTGATCTATATTTAGCTGTCTCGGTTTTTAATCAGGTCTTATTCCTAATCTAAAATGTTTTTATCAGCTGCATGTGTGATTCGTTGATCGATTGGTTGACTGTCACAGAAGTTTGATTGTCAGTTTTTTGTGGTGACTATACATGTATATACGAGGTTCGTTCGATAAATAAGTTACAAAACAGTATCATTCCATTAGTTTTCTAAGTATTAAAAATCTGAAATATTTGTTTTGTATGGAATTTAATTCTGAGTAGCAGCTGTGAGTTTAATTACGAAGACATCACTTGACATCATTTAATAGCATTGAATACAGTGGCATTCCCGCTGAAATTCTCCCGTAGCAAATAGCTTGCAGTAGTTGTTTAGTTAGTGGGCAACCAAACTTAATGCAAATCAGATTCACTTTGAGATGCATGTAGTATTCGGCGGCAAGTGTTCTACGAAGTGAACAGTAGACTTCTGGTGAAAGATAATGCTAGGTGGGGCAGAAATTTGCATCATATACCAGGTGCAATTAGTCGTTCTTCAGTGGCAATTGGATAGCAGCCAGCATCGTTTTTTTGCATTGGACATTCAGAAGGTTGTTGACCGATAGGACAAATGTTTGAGCAAACTGCAACAATTATTTTGAAAAATTAAACAATAATCTTTAACATTCAAAGAAGCAACATGAACTTGTTAAGTGTATTTATTTTTTTCTCGTTAAAAAAATTCTACACATGCTCAAAATTAAATTTCTTACAAAACGTATGTTTCAGAATTTTTATATTTAAATATCTAACAGAATGACGCTGTTTTGTAACTTATTTATTGAATGATCCTAATACATCGGGCCTGTAGCCAAAGGTATTCGATCAACGTTCTTCACCTTGACCT